>Ga0315908_10003194_pt1 | contig 11862 bp, 10 predicted proteins | sample LakEriMetagenome_12_FD_203520 | JGI IMG/M metagenome (GOLD analysis project Ga0315908, IMG submission 203520) | Freshwater fungal communities from buoy surface, Lake Erie, Ohio, United States - Buoy 4 MA124 | ecosystem: Environmental > Aquatic > Freshwater > Lake > Lake biofilm | place: USA...
ATCGTTCGCAAGTTTTACAAACTTCTCTGATCAATTATTTGCCGGCATTAACGAAGACGCACACTTACAACCTCGTTGCGTCTCTTTATCCATATCCAACCCAGCTTGTAGGGGAGATGGCGTATCAGGCTGAGGTTTTGTATACATTTCAGAAAGGTAGTCTGATAGGAGGTAAATATGGGACATCTGTTAACGCAAATTTCTCGACCGCATATCGGCCAATGCGTCATACTTCGGGGATCAATCCTTTGGATTCGACAGGCGTTGCTTACAGTACGGGATTATTTGATATGAGTGACAGTCTATACTGGCAAGACATTAATTTCAATATTTCCAAGAAGTTCTCAAAGAACTTCAATGTTATTGTGAGCTATTTCAACATCCAATTGAACAATGATGTTGCAACTGTTACAAAAGAAACGGGTATCATCAAATCCAACATCTTCGTTTTGGAAACGGGCTATAAGTTCAAGAATAAATCTTCTCTCCGAGCTGAGTTGCAGGCATTGATCGTTAACAGACGCGATTCGCTGGGGAATGAACTTCGTTTGGGTCAAGGAGGCACTCCTGTTGACAAGGGAGATTGGGCTACCGTAGTGATTGAATACACGATCAATTCGAATTGGTTCGTGAGTGTTATGGACCAATATAATTTCGGCAATCCGGACAAGCAACACAGAGAACACCATCCGTATTTAACGGCAGGATATATTCGTGGAGCAACACGTATCACTGCTTCATACGGTCGCCAACGTGCCGGATTATTCTGTGTAGGGGGTGTTTGCCGACCGGTTCCGTCATCAAATGGTTTAACCTTATCGTTTACTCATAGTTTCTAAAATGTAAGCCATGAAGAAGTACTTTTTTATCATTTCCATCCTTGGTTTCTTTTTTTCTACCTCCTGCGACCACGTTGAAAATCCGTATCCTCCTGCTATCGATTTGGACACTACGATCTATCCCGGGAATTGGGCGGACTACGAAGTAAATAATTTCCCAGATGCAGCCGATTTCGACGCACTGCCAGACCAGACAAGAAATGCGTTGATAGAAGATTTTACGGGGCACAACTGTAGTTTTTGTCCGGCCGCCGGGGAGGTTGCACACACACTTCACGAGGCAAATCCGCAAAAAGTATTCGTGGCAAGTATCCATGCTTCGAACACTCCGAATGGAATGTCTTCTTTCCAGTCGGTGAACTTAGCACAGGGATATACAGTTCCGTTTTACAATGACGAAGCATTGGAGTTGGGCGGTTATTTCGGAAATACGTTAGTGAACAGTGGCTTTTTCGGTAACCCCGCGGGCACTGTTAACCGAACCAATGAAGCAGGTGAATACTTTACCGCAGCCGGATCATGGGGAACACGTGTGAGTGCCATTCTGGCATCTCCTCTCAAGGTAAATATAAAAGCGGTCCTTAATTACTATGAAACACCTGCTCATGGATTCTTCCTTCATACGGAGGTGGAAAAACTAGATGCAGGCTTGTCGAATGATCTTGCGATCGTTGCGTGTATCATCGAAGATTCGCTGGTTGCGCCTCAGAATGTTGAAAGTGTTTTTACTTCTGATTACGTTCACCGTGATATTTTCAGAGGTACAGTTCTTGGTCAGACATGGGGGGAGGTGTTGACTCCAGCGATGATGAGCAATGGTAAATACTACAGAAACTACAGTTATATCCTTCCTGATCAGTTGTATCCGCAAGGTGGCACACCAACAGGACACAACGCAGAGAATATGCATGTGCTCATTTATGTATATGATAAGGTTACTCTGGAAATCTATCAGGTCATCAAGAAAAAGATGGTTCCTTAACAATACTTTCTTGATTTGACTAGTGTGTTCATTCTTGAATGCCGCTATATTTTTAACAATTTGTGGAGTACCAGTAGAATTAATTTTCGTTATCTTGTGAATACAAACAACGAGTTGCTATGCTTGAACTGACAAAGAAAATCCTTACAGTGGTGAGTTTTGATGCGCACCTTTTTCAAAAAGAACTGGATAAGGCGTTAAAGTGGATAACGGATGCTGAAGAGATCGTTAAGTTCCAGGAGTGGTGTATAAAGGAATTTGGAATGAAATACCCGCTTATCATTAAGAAGGCATTTGCTATTCAGAGATCTAAATAATGCCAGGTCTTTGACTTTCTATTCGCTCGGGTTACCTGCAAAATTTAAATTTTCTCCACGCTCACGGCAGTGCCATATGCCAGAACTTCTGTCATTCCCTGCATCACTTCATTTGACTCATAACGCATACTTACGATCGCATTGGCACCAACCTGTTTCGCGTGATCCATCATTAATCGGAAGGCTTCTTCACGGGAATTCTCGCAGAGATCAGTATAGATAGAACTCTTACCACCGAACATGGCCATGAAACTACCAGCAATGTTGCCTCCCAATCCTCTCGAGCGAACTGTTATCCCTCTGACTAATCCCAATTGATCAGTGATCTTGTATCCTTCAAGGTGTGTACTTGTTGTAATTAGTAGATCTGTCATTTTACTCAGTTAAATTATTCAAATTCAATAAGTACGGTTCCTTTATCAACGACCTGATTAGATTCGATCAGGATGGACTTTACTTTACCGATCCCTTCCGCCTTGAGCACATTCTCCATTTTCATGGCCTCCAATGATAAGATTTCGTCACCAACATTGAGCTCCATACCCACCTCTACGGTGATCTGGAGAATGCGGCCAGGCATAGGAGCCTGTAACTCTTTCAATTTGCGCACTTTTGGAATGTCAAGACCCATGGCGGAGATCAAATCATCCAGTGATCCTTTCTTTTTTACATCAAAAACACGGTGATTGATCTTGATCTTCAAAAAGTTATCTTCCGATCTGTCTTCCAAAAGCTCACCAAAGTATTTCTGTCCTTTGTATGTTAGTGTAAAGAACTGATGATCATCCCATTTCAGAACAGCTCCTTCAGTTCCGACAACCTCTTTTCCGTCAATGTTCCAGGTACGGTTTGCCATTTATCATGTATTTAATGCAAAAATAACAGAATCAGCATCCCTTGCTGTATTTTAAGCATGAGATTTCAAATTATTTCTACAGTTTTGTATTCAATCAAATTGAACACATGAAGAAACGTTTTTATGCGATCGCTATTCTCTTTTTGGTGGCCTGTGGAACGGGCAAACCAGATGCTGAACTGACAGTTGGGGGGCGAACAGACATGTTCCCTGAGGATGTCACAATTGAGGAATATGAAGATGAAATCATCGTGGATGTTGATCAGGAGCGCCCTGTCTATAGAGCTTCCGAAACGATCCTGACTGATCTGGTGCATACGAAGCTGGAGGTAAACTTTGATTGGGCGAAGTCGCGCATGAATGGTGTTGCTTCGATTACGGCAAAGCCCCATTTTTATGCTTCGGACAGTTTGATCCTGGATGCAAAGGGAATGGATATCCTGAAGGTCCAATTAGAAGGTAGGGACCTTGCCTATTCGTATGACAGTTCTTATCTTAAGATCAAATTGAACAAGTCCTACACGCGCAATGACAAGTATACGGTGATGATAACTTATGTTGCAAAACCGGAGGAGCGCACAACCGGGGGTAGCGCAGCGATTACTTCGGATAAAGGGTTGTATTTTATCAATCCCAAAGGAGAAGATAAGAATAAGATGCCACAGATCTGGACACAAGGTGAAACAGAAGCCAGTTCTGTCTGGTTTCCAACGATCGATTCACCAAATGCGAAAACAACTCAAGAGATCTTTATTACGGTAGAGGATAAATATGCCACACTATCGAATGGAAAACTTATCGCGTCCAAGAAGAATTCAAACGGAACAAGAACAGATCATTGGAAACAAGATCTTCCGCATGCACCCTACCTCTTCATGATGGGTATCGGACAGTTCAAGGTTGTGAAAGATGTATATGCGCGTCCGGATGGGACTAAAATGGAAGTGAACTATTATGTAGAACCGGAGTGGGAACCTTATGCGAAGTCTATTTTTGGAGAAACCCCTAATATGATCAAGCACTTCTCTCAACTGCTTGGAGTTGAGTATCCATGGGACAAGTACCATCAGATCGTTGTGAGAGATTACGTATCCGGAGCAATGGAAAATACAGGTGCAGTAATTTTTGGGGATTATGTATACCGCACCGATCGAGAATTATTGGATGGAAACGATCAATCAACGATCGCACACGAATTGTTCCACCATTGGTTTGGTGATCTCGTAACCTGTGAATCATGGTCAAATCTTCCATTGAATGAATCATTCGCGAACTACTCACAGTACCTTTGGGACGAATACAGATATGGATTGGATGAGGCTGATTACCAGGCAGAATCTGAAGCAGACGGTTATTATCAGTCTGCTCAGATGCAGGGTTACCATAATCTGATCTGGTTTGAGTATGATGACAAGGAGCAAATGTTTGACGGACACTCATACAATAAGGGAGGTCGTATTTTGCACATGTTGCGCAATTACCTTGGCGATGAGGCCTTTTTCAAAGGGATCAGCAATTATCTGAACACAAACAAATTCAAACCGGCCGAGTTTCACCAACTGCGACTTGCGTTCGAAGAAGTTAGCGGGGAAGATCTGAATTGGTTCTTTGATCAATGGTTCCTTGGTTCAGGTCACCCCGTGCTTGATGTTTCCCAGACAGTGGATGAAACAGCAGGTACAGTAACCGTGACGGTTAATCAGAAGCAAAGCCTGGAACTATCACCCCTTTACAAACTTCCCTTACAGATTGCCGTGTTTGATTCAAATGGTAAACAGGTTCATGACGTAACGGTCGAACAAAGCGAGCAGTCGTTTACATTCCCATTCAGCGGTACATTAAAATGCGTGATATTCGACCAGCAGCAGATGTTATTGGCGAAGATCCGGGAGGAGAAACCAGCGGATCAGTATATCTTTCAATATTACAGCGGGGATCGTTATAAAGCAAGGAAGGATGGTCTTCTTTATGGATCCAAGAATAAGGAGCAGAAGGGCCAGCAGTTGATCCTCGATGCCCTTAATGACAAGTTCTGGAGTATTCGTTTGCTGGCGATCGAAAAGGCAGTTAAGTTGAATGCGGACAACAGCAGTAAAGGACTGGTTTTAATTAAAGATCTTGCGATGAACGATCCGAATTCACAGGTGCGTTCGGCTGCATTGAATTTCTTATCGAAAGAATTAGATGTTGCAGCATCAGAGGTGATCTATCTTGAAAAGATTGAAAAAGACCAATCATACCTTGTGGTTTCAACAGCTTTGAAGAACCTTGGAAAAGACAATCCTGACAAGGCCATGGAGAAAGCAAGAAGCCTTGAAAAAGAACGATCTTCAAAAATGATAGCAGGTGTAGCCCAATTATACGGTCAGCATGGTGTAAAGGACAACTATGACTTTTTTGCAACGGCCTTGAAAGGTTCTATTATTCAGGGGTTTGATCAGTTAGGAGTGATGAATTCTCTGACGTATTTCATCTCGCGGCAGGAGCCTGAGTTGGTAGAGCGTTCATTGGAGCTATATACATATTTAAAAGAAGAAGGTGGTTTTTACACGCAAATGTTCCTTGGTCAGAATGCAACTTATCTGGTGTCGATGTGTGATTCAAAGATCGAGGAGTTAAACGAAGAAATAGCGGCTCATGAAAAGAACAACGATGCCGCCTATGCTGATCAGGCGAGAAGAAAATTAAAACAATATTCTGAATTGAAGGTGAAGTTTGAGCCCCTTGCGGTATCTGCTGAAGAAGAATAAGAATTCTTAATGAAGATAAAACCCCTTGTGTTTGCGAGGGGTTTTTTGTGCAGAGAATTTTTTTGACGAGAAACTAAACATTTTTTGAGTTTAATTTTTGTTTGTATATAAATTCAATGTATATTTGATTAATAAATCGTCAAAATAATGTTTAATAAATCAACAATATGAAACAATTTAAAACAGGAGACAAGGCCCCGGTATTTGAAGGAACAGACCAGAATGGAAAGACGATCAGTCTGAACGATTTTAAGGGAAAGAAAGTAGCGATCTATTTTTATCCGAAAGATAATACTCCGGGATGCACAGTGCAGGCATGCAATCTGCGTGATAATTATGAAGTACTGATGGAAGAGGGAATTCAGGTGATCGGTGTCAGCGCTGACTCAGTGGCTTCTCACCAAAAGTTCATCGATAAGTTTGACCTACCTTTTCCATTGATTGCAGATGAGGATAGAAAAGTGATCGAGCAATTTGGTGTTTGGGGACCAAAGAAATTCATGGGGAAGGAATATGACGGCATTCACCGTACCACTTTTCTGATAGATGGGGATCAGAATATCGCTGGAGTGATCGATAAGGTCAATACAAAGGACCATGCAAATGAAATTTTAGAAATTTTCAAATAAAAAAGTAGGCCGTAAATTGATTACGACCTACCGGGTCTATCTTTGCATTAACAATAAAACATAACAATCGCTTAACTTTCGAATTACGACGAAGGCAAAGGCAAAAAATTAAACGATATGGCAGTTAAAGAAGTAAACGCAGAAAAATTAAAGGCTCTCCAGCTGACAATGGAGAAGTTGGACAAGGCATACGGTAAAGGAGCCGTTATGAAATTGGGGGATTCACCAGTAGAAAAGGTAGAGGTGATACCTACAGGTTCTATCACGTTGGATCTTGCCTTGGGAGTGAATGGGTATCCAAAGGGTCGAGTGATCGAGATTTACGGACCTGAGTCATCCGGTAAGACAACTCTCGCCATCCATGCGATCGCAGAAGTGCAAAAGCAGGGAGGTATCGCAGCATTCATTGATGCGGAACATGCATTCGATCAGTTCTACGCAAAGAAATTAGGAGTGGATGTTGACAATTTATTGATCTCTCAACCGGACAATGGTGAACAGGCATTGGAGATTGCAGATAACCTGATACGTTCCGGAGCGATTGACCTGATCATTGTAGATTCTGTTGCGGCATTGACACCAAAAGCAGAGATAGAAGGTGAGATGGGAGACTCTCAAATGGGACTTCAGGCCCGATTGATGTCGAAGGCTTTGAGAAAATTAACAGCTTCAATTAACAAGGCCGGCTGTTGCTGTATTTTCATCAATCAGTTACGTGATAAGATCGGAGTGATGTTCGGCAACCCGGAAACGACAACAGGTGGTAACGCGCTGAAGTTCTATTCATCGATCCGTATTGATATTCGTAAAGCGGCTCAAATCAAGGAAGGTGAAGAAGTGATGGGAAATCGCGTAAAGGTGAAGATCGTTAAGAATAAAGTAGCACCTCCATTCAGAAAAGCCGAGTTCGATGTAATGTACGGAGAAGGGATCTCCAAGGTTGGTGAGATCATCGATCTGGGTGTAGACCTGAATATCCTGAAGAAGAGTGGTTCCTGGTTCTCCTATGGAGAAACTCGTTTGGGACAGGGAAGAGATGCAGTGAAATCGTTGTTGCATGATAACCCGGAACTGATGGAAGAACTGGAAGCGAAGATCAAAGAAGCTCTTGGAGCAGGAGGTACGGAAGTACCGATGTTGCAAGACTAACTGCATATCGTAACAGGAACGGCACCTAGTAATGGGTGCCGTTTTTGTTTCAACTCTTTTTGATACATTTGGCACTCAACCTGAATCATTGAAAGTAGCATTCATCATCAACGGGGCACGCAGGGTGATCGATCAAGTAGCTGAAACGATCGGACGCTGCGGAGAAGATAATTGTCTGGAAGTTCAATTATTCAAAACAACTCATCCAAAGGAAGCGATAGGCTTAGCCCACCGTTGCGCGATCGAGAAATACGATATTGTGATCGCAGTTGGAGGTGATGGAACAGTGAATGAGGTGCTGAACGGATTGATGGAATACAAGGGTGAAAGGCCGATCTTAGGTGTTTTGCCGAATGGAACAGGAAATGATTTTGTCAGGGGAGCAGACCAACAGTTATCATTTAAGGATCTTCCTGCAGCGATCAAAGAGAAGAGAATTGAAAAAATCGATGTGATAAAGACTTCCTTTTCGGATAGTAATCGCTACTTCTTGAATATTGCAGATATTGGATTTGGTGGAAAAGTTGTACAGGTATTGGATAAACAACGAAAATACATTGGCGGAAAGGCATCTTATGCGATAGCGATCCTCAGGGCATTCATGGGTTATCGCCGTCCCGAACTTGAAATTTCCGCAGGTGAGTTCAAATATGCCGGTTCGGTGTTGATGGTAGCGATCTGTAATGGGCGAATTTTCGGTGATGGTTTGACTATCAATCCCTTTGCGAAAATAAATGACGGCAAGCTCAGCATCACCCTACTCGGTAGGGTAACCATATTCGATTACTTGAAAAATCTGAAAAATCTTAAGGCCGGGAAAGTCATCAACCATCCTGAGGCAATCTATCTTGATGCTGAAGAGATAACAGTGCGAGTTGTCATCGGAGAGGCCGTCGGTGAAATGGATGGTGAGTATTTTCCGGAAGGTACCTGTAATATGATCGTGTTGCCATCGTTAATAAAGCTTTTGAAGTATTAAAAAACAAAAAACCCCGATATTACTATCAGGGTTTGTACCTCGGGCCGGAATCGAACCGGCACTCCCGAAAGAACAGGATTTTGAATCCAGCGCGTCTACCAGTTCCGCCACCGAGGCTTGCTTGGACGTCCTGATTTCTCAGGATTAGCGGCTGCAAAGTTAATGGTTTTATTCAATTCACAACTACATTTGAGAATTTTATTGATGGAATAACTTGAAAATATCGGGGTAGTCTCATTCCATAAGAATACCCAACAAGAAAAATCATTGTACTTTTACTTCAGTATTAGCATCAAATTATCCGGTTGTTATGAAAAAGCTACTGATCAAGAATATCAAGGGACTGGTGCAAGTTGGCGAAGATATTCCTGCTGTTCGAAAAGGTCTTGATATGAGCATTTTACCGATCATTGAGAATGCTTTCTTAGCTCTTGAGGACGGGATGGTCGTTGCTTACGGATCCATGGAAGATTGGGGAGGGATAGAGGATTGGAGAAACCTTGAGATCATCGATGCGGATGGGAAATATGTGCTTCCAGCATTTTGTGATGCTCACACACATACTGTTTTTGCAAAAAGTCGAGAAGAAGAATTCGTAGACAGGATAAAAGGATTGACTTACGAAGAGATCGCGCTGAAAGGCGGCGGTATTCTGAACTCTGCAAGAAGGCTTACCGAAATGTCAGAGGATGAATTGTTCGAGCAGTCGAAAACCCGGGTTGATCGACTGAAATCATACGGAACCGGTGCTTTGGAAATAAAATCAGGTTACGGTCTTTCGGTGGAAGCAGAACTCAAAATGCTTCGCGTAATTAAACGTCTGAAAGAAGCGTGCGGAATTGCCATCAAGGCTACCTTTCTTGGCGCTCACTCTTTTCCGAAGGAATTTAAGGAGAACCACCGCGGTTACATCGATCTCATCATTAATGAAATGCTTCCAAGAATCGCAAAGGAGGGATTGGCAGATTACATCGATTGCTTCTGCGAGCGCAATTATTTTTCGTTAGAAGAAATGGAGGAGATACTTCTTGCAGGTGCGAAGTACGGACTACTACCAAAAGTGCACGTGAACCAATTCTCGGTGATGGGTGGCGTTAAAAAAGCGGTGGAGTTAAATGCGCTCTCTGTAGACCACTTGGAGGAATTGGATCAGGCGGATATTGAAGCATTGAAGAATTCTTCCTGTATGCCAACCATCCTTCCAAGTTGCTCCCACTTTATCAATATTCCATTTGGCAATGCACGTTTGATGATCGAGAATGGTTTACCTGTAGCACTCGCCAGTGACTTTAATCCGGGAACAACCCCGAGTGGTAATCTTGGATTTGTTTGGTCGCTTGCATGTGTTAAAATGAAAATGACTCCAGAAGAAGCGCTGAATGCCTTGACGGTTAATGCCGCTTATGCGATGGGATTGAGCGGAACACACGGAAAGATCGCTTTGGGAAGAAGGTCTCCGATACTCATTACAAAAGAGATCCCATCTTTAGCGTACATACCCTATGCATTTGGTGATCAGCATATCGAGCAGATTTTAGTATGATTTTTGTCTGAAAGCAGTACCTTTAACTTCTTTTTAAAATGAACAGCTGGAAATGGATAGTGGTATGTTTGATCAGTTTTACTGGTCAGGCTCAAACTATACATTATGAGAACGAGCTCTTATGGGAAATATCAGGGAACGGACTGAAGGGAAAGAGCTACCTGTACGGCAGTTTGCACTCCAATGATAAGCGTATCTTCCGCATGTCCGACTCCACCTATGTTTGCATGGAAAAGTCGAATGCCGTGGTTCTTGAGACGGATTTGTTTTCTCTTTTTGAAAAATGGGATACACGTCAGGAGGATGTTAAACTTTTGTACGACAATCAGGGTAAGCCCTACACAGGAACAAAAAAAGCAACCAGAACGATCTATGGGAACGAGGACGGAATGCCGCAGTTCCTGGATGCCTATTTTCTTGAATATTGCTACAATGCCGGAAAGAAGTTCTACCCACTTGAAACGGTAGAAGATCAATTAGACGTGATCAACGAATGGGCGCAACCGGAATCAGGTGGACTGGGATTGAACGCAGTAAATATTACGCAGGAGAAGATGATTGAATTCTACCTGAGAGGTGACATAACTTCGTTGGATCGCATGATGCGAGCGAATCTTTCCTTGTATCCGGGTATGTACGAAGATATTATTGTAGGCCGAAATCAGAATATGGTGCAAGGAATTGACAGCATGATTCGCCTCAATTCAGTTTTTTGTGCTGTTGGAGCAGGGCATCTTGCCGGTGAATCCGGTTTAATCAATTTATTGCGAAAGAAAGGATATAAATTACGCAAGATCACTGCTACATTTTCAGAGACGAATGTTCCCGAAAAGACTGCTGTGCGTTCAAAAAGAACGTATACTTATGTAAACGATACCGTTGGAGTAGTTGCTGTTTTTCCCGGGAAACCATTAGAATTGAAGATCTGGGATGATCATCCGTACCTTGTATACCGAGAAATGGGTCAGGGTAATACTTATTCGATCGAGATCATTCCGATAGACGGGACATTGACGTTGGAAGAGCAGGCAGCAATTTATATTGCATCACCGGATGTGACACACTACCATCATATTGTTCAGGATGACGGTTCTGAAGTATATGAAGGATTATCCGATACTTATCCGGAAGGATTACATTGGGTTAGGATACTACAAAGTGATCGAAACCTATTGATTCTTAAAGCGTATGGAGGTAATAAATTCATGAATTCCAATCGTCCAAATCTCTTCTTTTCTAAAGTATGGTTTGAGTAATATCGCAGAATTCAAGAAGTTAAAGCGGATTAAGGTCAAATTCTGTTAGATTTGTAAGAAAATCAGCAGTATGGTTCCGCGTATTCAATTTGAACGACTCAAGGGAAAAATAGCCGAAAGCCGCATTGTGCTTGTCAACGGTCCAAGAAGAGTCGGAAAGCAAACACTTGTCGGAAATTCCCTCGCAGAATTAGGTGAAGAGTACATGGAGTTTGACGCCTCCGATAAAAAGACCCGAAAGCAATTCGAGATTGTAAGTGGAACGTTATTGGTTGAGCTTTTCAAAGGTCACCGACACGTTGTGATCCATGAAGCGCAGTACCTTGAAAAATTGCAGGATATGATTGAAATCTTGTTATCGGAAGAGATCAATGTAACCCTCATTCTTTGTTGTTCATATCAACCACTGATCGATGAAGTTCTTCGAGAAGTTTTACAACTTCAGGGATTGGAGTTTACACTGCTTCCGCCTACATTTTATGAACTCGCTCAGAAGAACAGCTTGCCCGAAGAGGAAAAATTACTGGAGACACGGTTGATCTATGGAAATTATCCTGAGGTA
>Ga0315908_10003195_pt1 | contig 11862 bp, 13 predicted proteins | sample LakEriMetagenome_12_FD_203520 | JGI IMG/M metagenome (GOLD analysis project Ga0315908, IMG submission 203520) | Freshwater fungal communities from buoy surface, Lake Erie, Ohio, United States - Buoy 4 MA124 | ecosystem: Environmental > Aquatic > Freshwater > Lake > Lake biofilm | place: USA...
TGGTGGCCATGGATGAAGGGGGTAAGAGTTCACAGGTATACAGCGCACTTGCCGCTGATGTTATCGAGTCGATGCCTGCTGGGATAACTGTCGCCGCCCATCTAAGATACGACAGCCGATTGGCAAGTCTACTGGCGAGCAACTCCAGCATAAAGCATATCTTCCTGTTTCGCGACTTTCGCGATATCTTCTGTAGCTTTGACAACTGGATGGTCAGGTTTGACGAGGCAGGCCATTCCACGGTCACAGGCGAGAAGCAGCGCTTCTATCGCGACATGTTTAACGATACGGACAGCAGTCTTGCATACACGATATGCTCAATGATGGAGAGTGAGCATTTTGATGGCTACATTCCCTGGCTGAAGGATCCAAATAGTCTATGCCTTAGATTCGAAGACCTCTACAGCGAAACTGTCGACTGCCCCGCATCGGGTTTTGGGCCAAATCTGCGAATGATTTTTGAATTTCTTTCTGTTGATTCCTCAACGCTTGACCCTGTTGAGTTTTCTCGACAGGTCCTTGGGAAGGGTTGGACATCTTCTGGTCAGCGCAACAAAATCGGCCAATTTAGGGAAAAGTTTAAACCGCAGCACTATCAGCTTCTTGATAATGCGCGCTTTCGTGCATTGATGCAGTCGTATGGCTACACTGTTGACCCGGCAATAGACTGAATTTTGATGCCCAAGGTGGCCAAGTTGGGCCGGGGCCTCGGTCCCCGCGGCCTGATGCCCAACCCCATGGCCGGCCCCGTGACCACCGACCGAGCCGGTGCCATCGCCGAGTTCAAGGCCGGCAAACTCGAGTTCCGTGCCGACCGCGCAGGCAGCGTGCATGTGCGCCGGGAATTTTTGTGTTGATCGTTTGGGCTGGGATCGTTTGGGCTGGGATCGGGCTGCTTCTGCCGGCATGCCATCCCCTCTCCGCCGGGCGGCCCCTGACCGGTTTCGATCGGAGCTCCTCCGCTCCTCGGGCCGTGAAGACCGTGTCGCCCGCATCCCCCCTGATCGCCCTGGGGGATTCGATCACCGCGGCCGGTCCCTGGAGTGAGGCGTTTCCTGGTCGCTCGGTGCTGAATGCCGGCATCTCCGGCAACACCACGGTGGATCTGCTCGGGCGTCTGGATCTCCTGCCCGGCCTGGGCGGGGCCACGGTGGTACTGATGGCGGGCATCAATGACCTGCTTCAGGGCGAAGCCCCGGCTCCGGTGGCCGACCGCATCCTGCGCATTCGGCAGGAACTCCTGGCCCGCGGGGCGGACCGGGTCGTGGTGGTCGCCACCCTGCCCTGTGAAGCCGCCCGCTGGGGCCCCCGCTGCCTCGCCCCAGTGCAGGACCTCAACCGCCGGCTCCGTAGCGCCGTTCCCGCCGCAGACTTCCTCGATCTCACGGACCTGCTGGCCGATGGCGCCGGCCTGCGCCGTTCCATGGGACTGGATGGCCTGCATCTCGGGCCGCAGGGTTACAGCCTCTGGTTGAAGAGGTTGCAGGCCATGTTGTAAGGTATTGAGCTGGCTTTAGCCAGAAGGGCACGCGCCCTGACCCAAGACAGCAGGTGAAGGAAGGCCCGGGTTCGCCGGGGTCGCTCGTTCGTAAGTCCTGCCGAGGTGCACGCATTCACGGCAAATCCGTGACCTGACTTTGCGATTCCTGGGGTTTGTCCCTACGGAGAGCGGAACAGGCCAGCGGCCTCGATGGTCCCCGCAGCTGATTGGCGCAGGGGATGGATGGCGGAGTTTTCCTTCAGGGAACTCAGCGATCCTGGGGCCGCGTACCCGGCTTGTTCCCCTCGATCCGTTCCTCATCCCATGGGCCGCACGCTGGAGAGCAAGCAACAGATCGTCGAAGAGCTCAAGGGGCTCCTCGGTGAAGCCGAAATGGCGCTGGTCCTTGATTTTCAGGGCCTCTCCATCAAGGAAATGTCTGATCTGCGGACCCGTCTGCAGGCCAGCAACGGTGTGTGCAAGGTGACCAAAAACACCTTGATGCGCCGGGCCATTGATGGCAACAGCGCCTGGTCGGAACTCGAATCCCTGCTCACCGGCACCAATGCCTTCATCCTCGTCAAAGGGGATGTGGGTGGTGCGGTGAAGGCCGTGCAGTCCTTCCAGAAGGACAGCAAGAAGTCGGAAACGAAGGGAGGCCTTTTTGAAGGCCAGCTCCTCTCCGCCGCCGACATCAAGGCCATCGGGGATCTGCCCTCCAAGGAGGTGCTCATGGCCCAGATCGCCGGTGCGATCAACGGCGTGGCCACCAAGCTGGCGGTGGGCATCAACGAAGTTCCCTCCGGCCTCGCCCGGGCGCTCAAGCAGCACGCCGAATCCGGCGAAGGCTGAGGACCACCCCCTGTATCGCCTTCGGGCACACGGGCCTGCGCTCCACCGAGCTCCACCGATCCGACTGTTCAACCCAACAGATCTGTTGCTGATTCCCAAATCATGTCCGCTACCACTGACCAAATTCTCGAACAGCTGAAGACCCTCTCCCTGCTGGAAGCTTCCGAGCTGGTGAAGCAGATCGAAGAGGCCTTCGGCGTTTCCGCCGCCGCCTCCGCCGGCGTTGTGATGGCCGCTCCCGGCGCCGCTGCCGCCGCCGAGCCCGTCGAAGAGCAAACCGAATTCGACGTGATCCTCGACAGCTTCGACGCTGCCGCCAAGATCAAGGTGCTCAAGGCCGTCCGCGAGGCCACCGGTCTCGGTCTGGGCGAAGCCAAGGCCCTGGTGGAGGCTGCCCCCAAGGCCGTCAAGGAAGGCATCAGCAAAGCCGATGCCGAGGCCCTCAAGAAGACCATCGAAGAAGTTGGCGGCAAGGTCACGATCAAGTGATCCCCGGGCGTTCTGCCCCGATGCGATCAAGCCGGTCCCTAGGACCGGCTTTTTTGTGTCCGTGCCCGGGTCGCCGCCAGAGCATGAAAAAGCCCCGCTGATAGCGGGGCCTGAAGGTTGGAACGTTCCTGGGGAGTCTGTCCTCGTTTCGACCCTCGGGTTCGTTCCTCACTCCTCACACAATGAGAATTTAAACAGAAGCTTCTCGAAGGCCAGAGGGGGACGTTCGGATTATCAAGTGGCCTCCCCGTGGGCAGCTCATTCGCGGAAAGGAATCACCTGCAAGGCGATCGCCCGGCCCTCGCCGCCGGTTGCCCTCGCCGGTTGGGGGGCGCGTCTGCCCCTATCCGCAGAGAGCGCCAGCACGCCGCTGGCCGGCGGTGGTGGCGGCGGCAGCCGCATCGGGCTCCAGGCTCGGCGGGCGCCCGGGGGGCCGGTGGGCTCCGGCTGGGAGGCCGCCACGAGCTGCTCGGCACTGGCCGCGTTTGCGAAGTAAAGGTGGTTAAGGGTCTGGCCGCCATAGCGGCGCCGCTGTAGTTCCCAGCCGGAATCGAGTCGCAGGGCCACAAAGGCGTCGCGGTCGCGGGCTGGCACGGACGCGCGCCCCACCACCAGATCCTGGCCCAGGGCGGGGGAGCTGGCCAGCAAGCGCAGGTCCTGGCCGCTCTGCTCCAGGCGCAACCGCAGGGGGCCGGGGCTAAGGCCGCTGCCCTCCCGGTTGCCCAGTCGCAACGAATAGCCGTTGCTGTCGAGGTAGCGCCCGCAGATGCCGGCAAAGTCGAAGCGGTTCAGGCTGGGGTCCACCAGGCCGTCGGGGCGCGGCTGCCAGCACAGGGGCGCTGGCTTGATCTGCTCCAGCACCAGCAGGGTCCACTCCCCGTTGCCGAGGGGGCGACCCAGCACCGCATAGCGGCTGGGATCCACCGGCCCGGCTTCGAAGAGCTCTCCGGCCTGCCCCCGGGGCGTTAGTCCGAAGCCGGCCACAGCCCCGGCTGCGGCTGTGGCCACCAAGGCACCTCCGGCCAGGGCCAGGTAAGTTCGCTGCATGGCAGGGTCTCCGGTGCCCCCGGGGCATCCGGGTCGGCCGCCGGTAAGGGCTCCCAATTCAAGCGAACCTGACAAGGGGGTGGCCGATGGGCGACGGGGCGACTCAGGGGCCAGCGCAGGTTGTGGCAGCGGCCTGTGATGGGGCCTGCAGCGGTAATCCCGGCCCCGGGGGCTGGGGTGCCCTGCTGCGCTTCTCCGATGGTTCCGTGCACGAACTGGGAGGGGCTGAGGGCGCCACCACCAACAACCGCATGGAGCTCACCGCGGCTCTGGCCCTGCTGCGGGAGCTGCGGGAGCTGCCCCGCCATCCGGGCCTGGTGATCCGCACCGACAGCCGCTACCTGATCGACGGCCTGCAGAAATGGCTCCCGGGCTGGAAACGCAAGGGCTGGCGCACCGCCTCCGGAGGCGCGGTGCTCAACCGGGATCTCTGGGAGCAGCTCGATGGCAGTCGCATCCGGGGCCTGGAGCTGCAGCATGTACGCGGCCACAGCGGCGATCCCGACAACGACCGCTGTGACGCCATCGCCGTGGCCTTCTCCCGCGGCCAGACCCCCCAGCTGGAGGTCGGAGAGCGGCTCACCAGCGCCGGGCTCGAGGCCGGCCGGCCGTCTGCCCCCTTGCCCTCCTCCCCACCCGCGAAGGCGGTTCAGTCCGACCTCCTAGCTGCCGCGCCCTCCGATCCGGCCCCTCCGGCCCTCGGGCGCCTGCTGGAGCGCCTCGAAGTGGCCGATCGGCTGGCTCGGGGCGGCTATGCGCTCAACCTGGTGGAACTGGCCCAGTTGGTGGATCTCCCTCTGCGGCAACTGGAATCCCGCAGCTCCGCCTGGACCTGGCGTGACTGGCTTGTGCAGCCGCTCGGCGATGGTCGCTGGCGCCTGGACCGTGGCGCGGGAGGATTGGCGCAGCCGGAGTGACCACCGTCGCGCCATGGTGAGTGATCCATCCCCCCCCCTGCCGCGGTCGGGAGCCACCGGCGGGCTGTACCGCCGCTTCGTGGAGCCGCTGCTCCGCACCGATGAGGGAGCCGATGCCGAGCAGTTGAGTCGGATCAGCCTCGGGATCCTCGGAGAAACGGCCCTGCGCCGTGACTGGCCGGTGGTGCGGGACGCACTCCAGGGGCTGGCCCAGGAGCTCCAGCGCCGTGATCCGCGGCTTCAGCAGACGCTCTTCGGTTGCCGTTTCGCCAATCCGGTGGGCCTGGCCGCGGGCTTTGACAAGAACGGTGTGGCCGCAGCCCTTTGGGACCGCTTCGGCTTCGGCTTCGCGGAGCTGGGAACGGTGACATGGGAGGCCCAGCCCGGCAATCCCAGGCCGCGGCTGTTTCGCCTGGCGGCCGAGCGGGCCGCTCTCAACCGCATGGGTTTCAACAACGAGGGGGCCCGGGCGGTACGCCGCATCCTGGAACGCCAGAAGCTGCCCCCACCGGGGCAGCGGCCGGCGGTGCTGGGCCTGAACCTCGGCAAATCGCGTCTCACCTCCCTGCAGCTGGCTCCCGACGATTACGCCTCCTCCCTGGAGCTGCTGGCCCCCCTGGCGGATTACGCCGTGGTGAATGTCAGTTCCCCCAACACACCGGGCCTGCGGGAGCTGCAGCAGGAAAGCCAGCTGCGCCGATTGGTGGAGCGGCTGCGGCGTCTGCCGGCCTGCCCGCCCCTGCTGGTGAAGATCGCCCCCGACCTGGAGGACGACGCCATCGATGCGATTGCCCGTCTCGCCTATGAGGAGGGCCTGGCGGGGGTGATCGCGGTGAACACCAGTCAGGACCGGCTGGGGCTGGGCCAGCGTCGGCTGGCAGCCACGGGCCGTTTGCTGGAGGAAGAGGCGGGGGGGCTGAGCGGCCGGCCGCTGCGGCAGCGGGCCCTGGAGGTGCTGCGCCGGCTTCGGGCCACGGCGGGGCCGGCCCTGCCCCTGGTGGGTGTGGGGGGGATTGATGGACCGCAGGCTGCCTGGGAGCGGATCACCGCCGGCGCGTCTTTGGTACAGATTTATACCGGTTGGATCTACGAAGGACCCATTCTGGTGCCGGAGATCCTGGAGGGACTAGTGCAGCAGCTTGAGCGCCACGGTCTGGCAACCCTGGCGGAGGCGGTGGGTTCCGGGCTGCCCTGGCGATCAGCTCCTTAAGACTCGTCTGGTAATTTCTTTCAATCTGGTGACAGGATCCGGAAAATCCGGCGAATCACCTATAAATTGTGCTCCACACGTAGGCGTGGCGTTGGAGATTTCCAGCCTCATCGAGGATCTGCGGGACCGGATCCGGCCGCTGCAGGCCCGTCTGTTCCCTCGCCAGGTGCTGCTTGAGCTCCGTGATGATGGGATTCAGGGGCAGGTGCTCGCCGATGGCAGCCCCGGGAAGGTGCGTTTCGATGCACTTCTTCCCCCGCTCACCTGTCGCAATGGCATGCCCCTCGAGCGCGAGCCCATCGGCGACTTGATCGGTGACCTGATGGTGCGCGACAACTTGATGGAAGCCTTCGTGATGGCGGCTCTTCCCCCTGCCGCGGCGGCCTGGCGGGTGATCGAATGGCCAGCTGGCCTTGCGGTTCCGGACGATCCCATCCAGGCGGTTCGCGAACTCGATCCCGTTTCCCTGCGGCTTCCCTTCTCGCTCAGTGAGGCCGTGATCGACATCAGGCCCATCGCCGGTTCCGGTTCCAAGGCCATGCTGGCCGCCAGTTCCCGGGAGTTGGTGGATTCCTGGATCCAGGTGTTCAACCATGCCGGTGCCCGGCTGGAGCGCCTGGCCCCGGCCCAGTCCTGCGAGTTCCTCGCCCTGTGCGCCCATCTGGAGGGGGTGTCCAGCCGGGATCTGGTGCTGTTGCTCACCCCAGGACCCTCCACGACCCGACTGATGATGGTGCGTGATGGCACGCCTCGCTTCGAGCGCTCCGTCGCCGCCGCAGGCCACCAGTTGCTTGAGGATGTATCCCGCAGCGTTGCCTTCTACCGCCGCATGGATCCCGAAGTCCGCGCCGTGCGCCTACTGCTGGCCGCGCCCATGGCCGAGGCCGATGCCCTGGCTGCACGGCTGGGGGTGCAGCCGGAGGTCATTCACTCCACCCCCTTCGACTCGCTGGTGATCGAAGGTCTCGCCTTTGCGGAGGTGGAACCATGACGACCCCCGCTCGGATGAATGGCAATGGCAAGGCCCAGGGATCCCTGGTGCTCGACCTGCTGCGCGAGCGGCGAAGCACCCTCGGCATTGAAGCCATTTCTGCCACCTTGGCTCAGAGGAAAACCCTCCTGCAGCGAGGTGCCCTGATCGGCCTGATCCCGTTGGGCAGCATGGTGGGCCTCTGGGCCCTGCTGCTGTTGCAGAGCGCTCTGTTGCGCAGCCAGATGGGTCAGCTTGAGCAGTTTGAGGGCCAGGCCGCCGAACTCCAAGTCCAGATCGCCGCCCGCAAGGAGAAACTGGGGGCCATTAAGAACACGAACCAGGAACTCGCCCAGGCCCTCACATTGGGGCGCACGTCCTCAGCCCTGCTCACCGCGTTGCAGCTCAACACGCCCGTGGGGGTGCAGTTGCTCTCAGTGGATACAACCAATGATTTGCTGATCAAGGGCCAGGCCTTCGACCCCCTGGCCCTGGTGCGCATCAATGCGTTCCAGCTCCAGCTCCAGGGCCTGGCGTTCTTTGCTCCCAAGGCGGTGCAGCTCACCAAGGTGGAGCGGCAGCCTGCCGTGGTTCAGGCCGCCCCCCGATCCGGCAACGGGCCGGAGCCAACACCGGAAGCGGGCCCCCTGGCGTTTGAAATCCGGGCTCCTTTTGCCAGCCTCGATGCCGACCAACAGCTGGCCTTGTTGCAGCAACTCGGTTCCGATGGCATGGCGAGGCGCCTCAACTTGCTTCGGTCGGAGGGTCTGATGCCATGACCAATCTTCAGGAGGGTGGCTCCCATGTATCCGGCCTCTGGCTGCGGCGTTTCTGGCTGGGTCTTCCCATCGCTCTTGGGGGCCTCCTGGCCTTCCTGCTGCTGGCCACGGCTGTGCTGCCCCAGTGGCTGGCCCTGCAGCGTGACATGAAGCGACGCTCAGAGCTGGAAGCCTTGCGGGATCAGGTAGCCAGCAGCCGCCTGCAGCTCCAGGCCCTGGATACTGCCGATGAAAAGGCCCAGGCCTTGCAGGCGAAGCTGTTCGAGATCGTGACCGGCAATGGCGACCTCTCCACCTTCATGGCGATGCTGGACCGCGAGGCCAAGCTCTCTGGGGTGCAACTCGATCTGTTTCAGCCCCAGCTAGCCCCCCCTCCTGCCCAGCCTGGTGCTCCCGCATCCGGCGCTCCGCCCGCAGGTGCTGCAACCGCCCCTGGTCGGCCTCCTGCAGGGGCCCCGGCAGCCCCGACACCTGCCGGCCAACCCGTTCAGCCCGGCCAGCCCCCTGCCCCGGAGATTGGCGAGATCAAGGGACTGCTCACCACCACGATCCTGCTGAACGCCAGGGGGCCTTACCCGGCCCTGGTGACTTTCCTGCGCCGGCTCGAACTGCTGAATGTGCTCGTGGTGCAGAGCGATCTCGTGCTCCAGTCCGAAAAGGCGGTGGCTACGGCCTCGGGATCGCCTCAGTCCAGGCAGCAGCCGGTACTGATGAAGCTCCAGATCAAGCTCTACGGCCGTGAGGCCCCCCCCCCATCCCGGGCTGGTGCGACCGCCTCCGGGCAACCCAGGACCGTGGCGCCGCCTCCGGCCCCACCCCGTCCAGGAACCACCGCCCCAGCCCGCTGAATTCCGTGCCTCCCCTCCCTGCCCTTCGCGCTTCCCGATCCGTGTTCCGAACCGTTTCGCCGATCTGCTCCGCTGGCGTGGCCGTCAGTTTGGTGTGCGCTTCCGGGCTGGATCTCGCCCCGGCGCTGGCCCAGGTCCAGGGGGCGCCCACCGGCCCAGCCCAGGCCTCGCCGCGCACGATTCCGATTTCGGCACGCATCGCTCCGCTGGAACTGCGGGTGGATCGTCGCAGCGACGCCGTGGATGTGGTGATCAGCGGCGTGGGACCAGGACCCCAGCTGCAGCAGAGCAGCAACGGTGCTGTCTGGCTCGGCCGTCTCTACGTGGCCACGTCGACCGGCCTACGTCGCGGAACCCAGACGCTCTCGCTGCCGGAGGCGGGCTTCCAGTCGATCAGCCTCTCGGGCACTGGCAGCCAGTTCAACATCCAGGTGGCACCGGTGCCCGGCTTCCCCCTGGGGCGCCCGCTGGTGAGCGCCGACGGCAATAACTTGATTCTCACCTTCGCCGCGGCGCCCCAGGTTTCGCAGCAGACCTTCAGCCGGGATCTCACCATCCCCGGCCGGGTGCCCCAACCCGACATGGTGCCGCCCTTGCAGCCCCGGGCGGTGGCGCCGCCGGTGGGGGATATGGCGGTGGGATCGATCCTGATCGCCAATTCTGGATTTGTGAATGTGAGCGGTCCGCCGATCACGATGACCATGCAGAACGCCCCGGCGCGAACGGTGCTGATGAGTCTCAGCCGCATGGGTGGCTATGGCTTTGTGTTTGTGAATGACGATCCTTCAAGCCAATCCGCTTCCGGCAGCAGCGGAACCCCAGCGGCTGGCGATCAAGCCTCCATCCGTCCGATCTCGATTTCCTTCAAGAATGAGAATTACGCCCGGGCCCTCAATTCGGTGCTGCTTGCCTCCGGCCTGCAGGGGAAGATGGAAGGCAACACCCTGCTGGCCGGCCCGAATGTGCTGAGCAAGGGTTTTGGCGCCCAGCTTTCGAAGGTGTACCGGCTCAACCAGGTGGGAGCTAACTCCGCCGCCGATTACCTGGCCAACCTCGGAGCCCAGGTCACCAAGACCAACACGATCACCACGGCGGTTACCCAGGGCATCAGCCAGAACCAGGCGGTTGCCACCAGCCCGAGCAGCGCGACCACCCAGTCGAGCAGCTCCACCACGGTGGAGGCCTACGGGGCATCATCCGGCCCCCTGCGGGGCCTCCAGGCCACCACCGATTCCCGCCTGTCCACGATCACCCTGGTGGGCAGCCCGGCGCTGGTGGCGGTGGCCGAAACCTACCTGAGGCAGCTGGATCTGCGCCAGCGCCAGGTGGCGCTTTCGGTGAAGATCCTGGATGTTTCGCTAGATAATCAGAAGGAAATTGACAATAGTTTTGCCTTCCGCTATGGCAACAATTTCATTGTGAACGACTCGGGGCAAATGCTGGGTGCGTTTGGCGCGCTCTTGCCGCCAGGTGCCGATGCTTTTAGCCGTGGTTATCCCCAGGATGTCTCTTTTGAAATAGGTGCGGATGGCAGGATTACCGCCACAGCCCCTACCGGTATTAATGTTATGGGTGGGGCCACTCTTGGTCCGGAGTTTTATCCACCAAGAAATCAAGGCAGTCTTTTTGTTGATGCGACCAGGCGGAATCCAGGCCTTGCTTATCCACCTAATAATTTTTATAATTTTCTTAAGGCCAAAATTGAATCCACCTCAACCAAGGTGCTGGCCAGTCCCACTTTGATTCTGAGTGAGAACAGTGAGGAATTGCGAACCGGAGATGATCAGTTGGCCGTTAACATCCAGTCCCTCTCCAGTGGCGGCTCTGGTTCAAGTGGCTCTAGCGGGTCTTCCGGTAGCGGTAGTGGTTCAACGTCGGCCGCGATTGGTCGCACCAAGGCTAATGAATCGTATGTAACGGTGGGTGAGCAGGTGATCACCAATTACACCGTGACCACCGGAACTCAAGGGAATGGCAATTCTTGTCAGCCCCAGTTCGGTATCGCCGGGCTCACTTTCGGAGCCCGCGTTTCCAAGATCGATGACAACGGCTTCGTAACCTTCTCGATGTCGCCTGCGATTTCGGCAACGGTTAATAAGCTCCCGGTGCAGGGTTGCGGTCCGATTGATATTCTCGCTATCCGGAGACTTGACACCGGCAGTGCGCGCGTCCGCGATGGCCAAACCCTCATCCTTACTGGCGTGATCTCCGATCGCGATACAGAGGATGTGACCAAGTGGCCCATTCTGGGTGATATTCCGATCATCGGCCAATTCTTCCGCAATAGTGGCAGCAATCGCGCCAAGCGCGAACTTGTGATCCTGGTCACCCCTCGGATCATCGATGACACCCAGGGCGGCAGCTGGGGCTATGGCTATCAGCCCAGCACCCGCGATAGTCGTCGTTTTATGGGCACTAGCGCTGGTCAGTCCCCCTACTAACGCTCCAGATCAGAAGCGGGCTATGACTTTGGCATAGGCGACGCCATTCGCTCCCGTCTTCTGAATCTTGATGTTAGGCCCCCTTCGCATCGCCAGTGGCGTGAGCTTCGACATATTCCTTGAGCACAGCATCCATACGAGCTTGCCAACCAGCTCCTGAAGCCCTGAAATAGTCAATAACTTCAGGACTGTATCGGATTGAAACTAGCTGCTTTTTGTTCGCCAACTTTGGACGACCGCGCAACACCCGAATGGGGACCATCGCGCTCATCTGCTCGTCTGTAAGCGGAAGGGCGTCAGGATCTGATTCTGCTGCCGCTGTAATCAACTGATCTTCCTCAAGTGTCGGCATCTTCAGGCTGATCTGCTTTGATGGCTTTGGCATAGTGATTGACCTCACGGCGATTGGCTCTGCGTAGGCTAATAATTCTCCTTGTCGTCTCGCGATCTACAAAGGCTACAAAATAGAGTATGCCTCCAATTGGAGCCAAGGCAACCATCCTTACTTCACCATAGTCAGCCCGATCATCAAGCCAGACGAGTGCTGCTTCCCAACTGAGCTCAGCTGCGGCCGCCAAGGAGAGGCCGTGTTTGCCCAGATTGGTCGCGTCCTTGCCTGGGTCGAAATCGAACTGCACGCTTTACTGTAGCTACAGGAAGTGTGCTCGTCAACTCCGGATCCGTACACAGCCTTCAGATGGGCCTAACGCTCGCCATCACCTGGCCGCAGGTAGGAAATAAAACGAAAGACTTTGGGTAGAAGAGCTGGCCGGGGGCGGCTCAGGTGCATGGCGGTGTTAGAGAGTGGAAGGAGTTTCCGGTTCAAGAA
>Ga0315908_10003196_pt1 | contig 11860 bp, 8 predicted proteins | sample LakEriMetagenome_12_FD_203520 | JGI IMG/M metagenome (GOLD analysis project Ga0315908, IMG submission 203520) | Freshwater fungal communities from buoy surface, Lake Erie, Ohio, United States - Buoy 4 MA124 | ecosystem: Environmental > Aquatic > Freshwater > Lake > Lake biofilm | place: USA...
TTTAAATAGTAAACGCCATGAGCACATTAAGAAACAAAGTACAGTTAATCGGTCACGTTGGTAATGATCCAGAAATCAAAACATTCGATGGAGGAAAAAAATTAGCCAAGTTAAACGTTGCTACCAACGAAAGTTACAAAAACGAAAAAGGGGAAAAAGTAGAAGAAACCCAATGGCACAGTTTGATTGCCTGGGGGAAAACCGCCGATATCATTGAAAAATTTGTCTTAAAAGGCAAAGAGATTGCCATCGAAGGAAAATTGACCCACAGAAGTTACGAAGACAAAACAGGTGAAAAACGTTACGTTACTGAAGTCGTAATTGATGAATTATTGCTATTGGGAAGTAAGTAAAAGAGAGACCGCAGTTTTCAATTTTCTGTCAACTGCGGTTTTTTTTATTTTAGAAGCGACAAGACTTCTGTAATATTTTCAAAGGAATAAAAATTGTCGTGTTCAATCTCAAAATCAATTTTTTCGTATTCCCAGGTGGTATGATACGGAATATGGACTCCGTAACCACCTATATTTAAAATCGGTAAAACATCTGATTTTAGAGAATTTCCAATCATTAAAAAAGCTGTGGGATCGCAATCCAATCGCCCTAACATTTTTTGATAATCCAATTCGGTTTTATCACTCATCACCTCAATGTGATGAAAATATCCGCCAATTCCTGAATCGTGAAGTTTCCGATGTTGGTCTTTTAAATCTCCTTTGGTAGCAACAACCAATTTGTACTTTCCTTGCAATTCAATCAAAACCTTTTCTACATTTGGCATTAATTCCACTGGCTTTTGTAATAAATCCTTTCCAATTGTAATTATTTTTTCAATCCCACTTCCAGAAATAGTATGATTGGTTAACTCCAAAGCGGTTTCAATCATAGAAAGCGTAAATGCCTTAATTCCAAATCCGTACAAAGATAAATTGGCAATTTGATGATTTAATATCAACCCTAAGATTTCTTGCTTCGAAGCGTAATCTTGAAACAATACACAAAAACGCTCTTGGGCTTCGTCGAAATAAGGTTCGTTGTGCCACAATGTATCGTCGGCATCAAAAGCGATAATTTTTGGATTCATTTAGTTTATTGTTTCGCCATTAGCAACTCCATCGGCATCCGGATTTACAAAAACCAATTTCCCTTCTGAATTGGTTGTCATCAAAATCATTCCCTCACTGTCAACTCCGCGAAGGTTTCTTGGAGCTAAGTTCACTAAAACAGTAACGCGTTTCCCAATAATTTCTTCAGGAGAAAAACTCTCTGCAATACCGGAAACAATCGTGCGAACATCAATTCCTGTGTCGATTTTTAAGATTAGCAATTTATTTGCTTTGGGCATTTTTTCTGCTTCTAGAATAGTTCCAACACGCAAATCTATTTTAGCAAAATCATCGTATTGAATTGTTTCTTTTTGAGGTTCCGCCATTTTGTTATCCGCTTTATTTGCCACTTTGGTAGCTTCTAATTTGTCCATTTGTTTTTGTATTTCTTCGTCTTCAATTTTTGCAAAAAGTAATTCTGCTTCTCCAATTTGATGTCCTTCAGGGATTAACTCCGAAGTTTGAGCTACTGTTTTCCAATCAATTTTGTTCTCTATTTTTAGAATTCTAGAAAGTTTTGCTGCCGTAAAAGGTAAAAAGGGTTCGCAAAGGGAACTCAAAGCGGCAGCAATTTGCAATGCAACGTACATTTGTGTTTGAACTCTTTCGGGATTGTCTTTAATTACTTTCCAAGGTTCTTCGTCGGCTAAGTATTTATTTCCTAAACGGGCCACATTCATCAATTCCCCCAATGCTTCTCTAAAACGGTAGCGCTCCACAGAGCTTGAAATTACCGCTGGATAGGCTTTTAATTCAGTTAAAGTTGCGTTATCTACCTCTAAAAATTCAGTCGGAGTTGGAACAGTTCCGTTGTAAAATTTATTGGTTAATACCACCACCCGATTGATAAAATTTCCAAAAATGGCAACCAATTCATTGTTATTTCTCGCCTGAAAATCTTTCCAAGTGAAATCGTTATCCTTTGTTTCTGGCGCATTAGACGTCAACGCATATCTCAAAACATCCTGTTGATTAGGAAAATCAACTAAGTATTCGTGCAACCAAACCGCCCAGTTTTTTGAGGTCGATAATTTATCCCCTTCCAAATTCAAGAATTCATTTGCTGGAACATTGTCTGGTAAAATATAACTTCCTTCGGCTTTTAACATTGCAGGAAAAATAATACAATGAAATACAATATTGTCTTTTCCAATGAAGTGAACCAGTTTAGTATCTTCATTTTTCCAATAGGGTTCCCAATCTTTTCCTTCTCTCGCAGCCCATTCTTTGGAAGCAGAAATGTATCCTATTGGAGCGTCAAACCATACGTATAATTTTTTCCCTTCGGCACCTTCAACAGGCACATCAATTCCCCAATCTAAATCTCTAGTTACTGCTCGAGGCTCTAAACCGCTATCGATCCATGATTTTACTTGTCCGTAAACATTTGGCTTCCAATCGTTTTTATGTCCCACTAAAATCCATTCTCTCAAAAATGCATCGTAAAGATCCAAGGGTAAAAACCAATGTTTTGTAGATTTTAAAACGGGTATTTCCCCTGTAATTGTAGATTTTGGATTAATTAAATCCGTCGCGTTTAAGGTAGAACCACATTTTTCACATTGGTCGCCATAAGCTTCTTCATGACCGCATTTTGGGCAAGTTCCAGTTACAAATCGATCTGCCAAAAATTGATTGGCTTTAGCGTCATACAATTGTTCGGTTACTTGCTCGATAAAGTCGCCATTATCATGTAATTTTTTGAAAAATTCAGAAGCGGTATCATGGTGAATTTTCGATGAAGTTCTTGAATAATTATCAAAAGAAATTCCAAAATCAATAAACGATTGACGAATTATTCCATCGTATTTATCAATGATTTCCTGAGGCGTTACCCCTTCTTTTTTGGCTTTCATTGAAATTGCAACACCGTGCTCGTCACTTCCGCAAACAAACAAAACGTCTTTATCTTGTAATCTTAAATATCGGGAATATATATCTGAAGGCACGTAAACACCCGCCAAATGACCAATATGAATTGGACCGTTGGTATAAGGCAACGCTGCTGTTATGGTATATCTTTTAGGATTTTGTATCATAATTGTAATTTTGAAATCCTTGAAACTAGTCAAGAATAGATGCAAAAATAAGATATTTTATGTTAGGGACAAGTAGCTTGATTTATGGAATCGCTTTTTTATTTTTTATTAATATAAATAGCAATTAGGAACTTCAATCCTATTTTGTATATTCGTGAATTGAACCAAAGCTATCTAAAAATGAAGTGGGAAGAATTATTATCACTAAAAAGACAAGGAGACAATTTTAAGCGTTTGCGCAAAGAACAAGACGACACCCGTCTAGGATTTGAAGTCGATTATGACCGAATTATTTTTTCATCGGCATTTAGAAGTTTGCAAGATAAAACGCAAGTAATCCCAATGTCTAAAACGGATTTTGTTCACACAAGGTTAACCCATAGCCTTGAAGTTTCGGTAGTTGGCCGGTCTATTGGTCGTCTTGTAGGAAAGAAAATAATAGAAAAATATCCCTATTTAAATGAAATTCATGGTTTTGAAATGAATGATTTTGGCGCAATTGTAGCTGCCGCTTCTCTTGCACACGACATTGGAAATCCTCCTTTTGGTCATTCTGGAGAAAAAGCAATTGGCGAGTATTTTTCAATTGGAAACGGACAAAAATACAAAGCCAAATTAACCGATAAACAATGGCAAGACTTAATTGATTTTGAAGGGAATGCCAATGGATTTTCTGTTTTAACCAGCTCAAGACCAGGAAACGATGGTGGTTTGAGAATTTCCTACGCTACCTTAGGTGCTTTTATGAAATACCCAAAAGAAAGTTTGCCTAAAAAACCAACCTCAGCAATTGCCGATAAAAAATATGGGTTTTTCCAATCGGATGTGGCATTTTTTAAAGAAGTTGCGGCTGAACTAGGTATGATACCAAACAAGTCGGGAAAAGATGTCGGTTTTGAAAGACACCCTTTAGCTTATTTGGTAGAAGCTGCAGATGATATTTGCTACACCATAATTGATTTTGAAGATGGTATCAATCTAGGTTTAGTTTCTGAAGATTATGCTTTGGAATACCTAATTAATTTGGTGAAAGACAGTATTGACAGTAATAAATACAACACTTTAACTTCTAAAGAAGATCGAATTAGTTATTTACGAGCCATTGCAATTGGTAGTTTAATAAATGATGCCGTTAATGTATTTATTGAAAATGAGGAAGCCATTCTAAATGGAAAATTTCCATATGCGCTAACGGATAAAAGTAAATACAAAGCTCAAATGGATGATATTATCAAATTGAGTGTGAAAAAGATTTATAGAAGCCGTGAAGTAATTGAAAAAGAACTTACTGGTTATCAAATAATTAATACGCTTTTAGATAAATTTACTACCGCTTTCAATAATAATTATGAAGGCAAAGCATCTAATTTTGATAGCCTCGTTTTACAATTACTTCCAGAAAAATTCAGAGTTGAAAAAGACAATTTATACGACAGATTACTTCATATTTGTCACTTTATTTCTCTGCTAACTGACGGAAATGCCTATATCTTATTTAATACAATTAATGCGTCAAAAAGTTAAATATTAATCTATTACAATTCAATTATTTGAAAAAATAAATGATATCCCTTATCTTTACAATCTAAAAAATTCAAATTCCCATTATGAAAAATAAACTACTAGTTTCAATTCTATCACTTTTGTTTGTCGCGTCAGGTTTTTCTCAATCAGAAAAAAAAGTTACGGAAATAAATGCTTCAATTAAAAAAAACAAAAAAGAGAAGCCTAGCAAAAAAATAGTTGAATTAAGAAAAAAATTGGCCTATTATCAAGACCATAGTCCCTTTTTAAAAACAAAAAACGCAACACAACCAAACGACAGACCTAATGGTGTTCCTCCAAACAAATATTATGAAAATGAATGGGAATTAACAATGAATCCATTGTTAGGGAGGCCTACCCCAGAAAATTTAGAAATAATTAGAAAAGAATTATTAGAAGAAAGACAACGTCTGCTTGCTTCTGGAAGAGTTCCTGGAGATGCGGTAGATAATAGCTGGGTTGAAAGAGGACCAACCAATGTTGGAGGACGTACCCGAGCAATTATGTTTGATCCAAACGATCCAACTCGTGAAACAGTTTTTGCTGGTGGTGTAAGTGGTGGTTTGTGGAAAAATACCGCGATTTCAAATGCAGGATCTATTTGGACTAGAGTCAACATTGCAGATAATTTAAATGTTTCTTGCCTAGCTTTCGATCCTAACAATACCAATGTTTTTTATGTTGGAACTGGAGAATCTTACACCGCTGGAGACGTGGGTGGAAATGGAGTGTGGAAATCTATTAACAGAGGAGTAACTTGGACTAGGGTTCTTGGAGGAGTTTCAGGCGCTACCACTTTTGAGTCAGCAAGTAATGTAACGGTTAACAGTCCGTCTGGTGCGGCAGGAAATTATCCTTGTTTCCCCAATTTATCTTTTGGTCCAACGATCACAGCGCCATTAACATCTAATATCGTTTTAGTATCCGACGGTTCAGCTACTCCAACCATTGGATGTGTTGGATTTACAAATGCAGCTGCCGTTAATGGAAAAATAGCGTTAATTAGAAGGGGGTCATGTACCTTTGCGGTTAAAGTATTAAATGCCCAAACTGCAGGTGCTATTGCCGTAATTATTATGAATAATGTTCCTGGACCACCAGCGGCAATTGGTGGTACCGATACTTCTATTACCATCCCATCGGTAATGATTTCTCAAGCTGATGGCGATCGTTTAGAAGCTGCTTTAGCTTCTGGTGCTGTCAATGTAACTTTAAATCCAAGTACTAATGGATCGATAACCGGTAGTTTAGTCCCTGGAATTCAGCATATAAATAAAATTGTAGTTAGAAATAATGGTGGCGTTTCCGAGGTGTTAGTAGCTGCAGCCGATTCTTATTATGGAGCAGCGAATTCAACTACTTATATGGGTTCTGATACTTTTGGTCTTTATAAGTCTATCAACGAAGGTTCTACTTGGGCATCATTAAATATGCCGCTTACGTCAAATCAAAATAAATATTGTCCTAATGATATTGAAATTAGTGCTGATAATAAAATATGGGTTTCTACCAAAAATAGCTTTGCTTTTTCTGAAGGTGGTGGGAAAGTTTTTTGTTCATCAGATGGAGGTGCAACATTTATTGAAAAATATACTGTAACTGGAAATGGCGGTGGCGAAAGGGTTGAAATTGAGACTTCCGCAACAAACCCAAACCTTATTTATGTGTTAGCGCAATTGAACCAAGCAACTTCAACTGATGGAGTTGAGGTACAAATAATTAAAACAACCGACGCCTTTTCATCATCAACCATTATGCCTTTGCCTGTTGGAAATGAAACAAGAGAAACAACCTATGGCTTTACAGGAGGTCAAGCGTGGTATAACTTAATGATTGAATGTGATCCTAGTAATGACCAAATGGTATATATTGGCGGAATCGATTTGTACAGATCAAACGACGGAGGAAATTCATGGACCACAATTTCAAATTGGACCACCAATGTTCACTCGGATCAACATGGAATGACATTCAAACCAGGAAATTCGAATATCGCTGTTTTTGGAAATGATGGTGGTGTTTATTATAGTGGAAGTTTATCTACCGCAACCATTAGCTCTGGAATTGATTCTAGAAATAATGGGTTTAATGTCACTCAGTTTTATACCGTTGGTGTAGGTCCAACTAGTATTGGCAGCGGAGATTATTTTGTTGCTGGTGCGCAAGATAATGGTTCACAGTATTTTGGTGGGGTTTCTACAGGTGAAAATGCAAGTATAGAAGTTCAAGGTGGAGATGGTGCTGCTTCAATGTTTGATCAAGGAACAGATAATTATTACATTACCAACTATGTCTACAACCAAAGAATTAATTACAGAACAACCGCTGGGGCAACTAGAGTAATTAATACCGAATCTACTTCCAACGGTGCATTTATTTCTCCGATGGCATTAGATACCAATAGAGATATATTATTTTCCGACTATACTGTGCCCGGAGCAACACCGGTTTATGGAATCAGAAGATATACTAATTTAAAATCTGGAACCGTTGGTAAAACAACATTAACAAATACCACTTTAATTACAAGTTCACCAACTGCATTAACGGTATCTAAATATTCTACTGCTGCTACCACTTTGTTAGTAGGTTTTAGAAACGGGAAAGTCTTAATTTCGGCCAATGCAAATGCTTCAACCGTTACTTGGACTGACATAACTGGGCCAAGTTTTGTAGGAAGTGTTTCAGATGTTGAGTTTGGCCAATCAGAAAATGATATTTTTGTAACTTTCCATAATTATAATGTGGTTAGCATATGGTATAGCGCCGATCGTGGATTAACTTGGCAAAATAAAGAAGGTAACTTACCAGACTTGCCTGTTAAATGCATTTTACAAAACCCATTAAAACTTAATGAAGTAATTGTTGGAACTGATCTTGGTGTATGGTACACCACTACATTCAATACCGCTTCTCCAGTGTGGTTCCAATCGTTCAACGGAATGAGTAATGTAAAAGTTACCGATATGGATTTAAGAAATGACAATGCGGTTTATGCTTCAACTTATGGAAGAGGCGTTTACTCTGGATTATTTACTTCAGGTACTTTGGCAAATGAAGATTTTTCAAATAAAAAAGGGATGGTAATTTCTCCAAATCCTTCCAATGGTTTGTTTACTATAAACAGCATTCAATACGCTGGAAAAGTATCTATTCAAGTGGTTGATTTGAACGGAAGAGAAGTTTATGCTGCTAAAAACGAATGGTTTAATTCAGAAAAAACTATTGATTTAAAAGCAGTGGAATCTGGAATTTATGTACTTAGAATATCCGGAGAGGACTTAAACTACTCCCAAAAAATAATCAAAAACTAGATTTAAAAGAATCTGTTGAAAATCCAATCATGAAAATGGTTGGACTTTTTTTATGATAAAATGGAGATTAAACTATCCGCATCTATTTTACAATAGTGGTGTAATTCTTCAATTGTGCCTTGTTCGATAAATTCATCTGGAATCCCAAGATTAAGAATTGGTTTTGAATACTTATTTTGAGATGCAAATTCTAAAATAGCGCTTCCAAAACCGCCTTTAATTACTCCGTCTTCAATAGTAATGATTTTTTCAAATTCATTGAAAATAGTATGCAATGCATTTTCGTCTAATGGTTTTACAAATGCAAAATCAAAATGAGCAATTGTTTCTGGATTGTTCATTTTGGCTAAAGCCAATGTAACCGAATTTCCTATTGGCCCATTTGATAATACAGCAGTAGTTGTTCCTTCTTTTAAATAATTGGCTTTGCCTATTTCTAATTTTTTAAAGGGTTTTTGCCAATTTACAGTTTCTCCTCTACCTCTTGGATAGCGAATTGCAATGGGGTGATTCAAACCCAATTGTGCGGTGTATAAAATATTTCTAAGCGCTACTTCATTCATTGGCGAATACACCATCATGTTGGGAATGCATCGCAAATAGGCCAAATCAAAAACGCCATGATGTGTGGCGCCATCTTCTCCAACTAAACCGGCTCTGTCCAAACAGAAAATTACAGGAAGATTTTGCAAAGCGACGTCATGAATAACTTGGTCGTAAGCACGTTGTAAAAAGGTTGAGTAAATATTACAAAAAACAATCATTCCTTGAGTAGCCATTCCAGCTGCTAATGTTACCGCATGTTGCTCAGCAATTCCAACATCGAAAGCGCGTTTTGGAAACTCCTCCATCATGAATTTTAAGGAACTTCCTGAGGGCATTGCTGGTGTAATTCCAATTATTTTTTCATTTGCTTTCGCCAAATCTAGTACCGTTAATCCAAAAACATCTTGGTATTTGGGAGGTAAATGCTGCTCCGATTTTGGAATAATATCTCCCGTAATTTTATCAAATTTGCCTGGTGCGTGGTATTGCACTTGGTTGTCTTCAGCTTGCTTAAGCCCTTTCCCTTTAGTGGTTATAATATGTAAGAATTTTGGGCCTTTTATTTTCTGTAATCGTTTTAATTCTTTTAAAACTGCAAATAGATCGTTGCCATCAATTGGCCCAGAATAATCAAAATTCAAGGACTTGATCATGTTGTTTTCTCTTGGATTTTTTCCTTCTTTAACTGCGGTCAAATAGTTTTTTAGAGCGCCAACACTCGGATCAATTCCAATAGCATTATCGTTTAAAATCACCAATAAATTGGCATCAGTAACTCCGGCATGATTTAATCCTTCAAATGCCATTCCGGAGGCAATTGAAGCGTCTCCAATTACTGCTATATGTTGTTTGTTGAATTCGCCATTTAAATTGGAAGCAATTGCCATTCCTAATGCAGCTGATATTGAAGTTGAAGAATGACCTACGCCAAAAGTATCGTAATTACTTTCACTGCGTTTTGGAAATCCAGAAATTCCGTTCAGTTGTCGGTTGGTAGGAAAATTATCCCGTCTACCGGTAAGAATTTTGTGGCCGTAAGCTTGGTGCCCCACATCCCAAACCAATAAATCATTTGGGGTATCAAAGATATAATGTAAGGCGATAGTCAATTCTATAACGCCTAAGCTAGCACCTAAATGCCCTTCTTTTACTGCTACAATATCAATAATAAAATCGCGCAACTCTTGAGCCAATTGAGGAAGTTGTCCTTCGTCAAGCAGCCGTAAATCGGATGGGGAATTGATATTTGAAAGTAAATTATTCGACATAATGCAAATGTACGATTTGAAATTGTATTTTTACAATCGATAAAAAGTTGTTTCAAAAAGATTCACAAAAATAAAACGAAAATTCACAAAGTGCTAATGGTTTTGTGATTGAGTGCTTACTATTATGGAAAATCCTTTCAGTGACGAATATTTTATGAAAAAAGCTTTGCAGGAAGCAGAATTGGCTTTTGAAAAAGGCGAAATTCCTGTGGGCGCTTTGATTGTAGTTGATAATAAAATCATTGCAAGAACCCATAATCTCACCGAACTCTTGAATGATGTAACCGCTCATGCAGAAATGCAGGCCATTACTTCGGCAGCAAATTTCCTTGGTGGAAAATACCTAACGGGTTGTACTTTGTATGTTACCTTAGAACCTTGTCAAATGTGTGCTGGAGCATTGTATTGGAGTCAGATTTCGAAAATTGTTTTTGGCGCAAGCGATGAAAATCGAGGTTTTGAGAAAATGGGAACACAATTGCATCCCAAAACAACAGTTGTTCGAGGCGTTTTAGCGGAGGAAGCTAGCGCATTGATGAAGTCCTTTTTTGCTGATAAAAGAAAATAATCTTAAATTCGAGATTCACTAGCCCGGATGGAAGGGAAAATCCCGAGCTTTTTTGCGAGGATTTGGAATGAGAGCCGGAAATAGCTCGAAAAAATTATAAATAAAAACCGCTACTCTTTCGAATAGCGGTTTTTTAATTTAATTCATTATTTTTCCTCTTTGATCAAATAAATATAGACCGGAAAGTGATCGCTAAATCCTATTTCATTTATGGTATGCCGTAGTGGATATCCTTTGTACTGACCGGTGGTTTGAATCATAAACGGTTTATTGTAAATTCCTGCTTTCCAATATCTGAAGGAGGAATAGTCTTTTTTAATTAATGTTTCGGATACCATTATTTGGTCAAAAATATCTCCTGCGTCTCTATAAAAAAGAGAGGCATTTCCTTCTTTTGCCATTTGCTCAAACGGGTTGTAAACTCCAAATGGTTTCACTTCTTCCTTTTTCAATTTGGCACCAATGCCTTCTTTTACGCTTTTATTATACGTCCCATCATTTAAATCACCCATAGTAATTATTTTAGCATTTGGGTTTATTTTATAGATTGAATCCATAATTTTTCTATTCAATCTTCCAGCGGCTTCTCTAAAAGGGCTGCTCTTTTTTTCACCACCGGATCTAGAGGGCCAGTGATTTACAATGATATTAACCTCATCACCGTCTAACATTCCGGTTACTAATAGAACATCTCTTGTGTAAACTCGATTGTCAATTGCAACTTCATTTTTGTCGCTATCGGCTTTGTCTTCCGCGGTTTCACCTGAGTTTTTCTCAACAATTTTAGAATCGTTTCTGTAAATTAACAAGGGAATGTTTACGGAGCTTGTAGGTTTAAAGTGCTTTTTTTGGTATAAAAGTGCCACATCAATTCCCCGTTTATCAGGAGATTCATAATGTACAATTCCGTAATTGTTTATGGCCAATTTTGGTTGTTTTACTAAGTCCTCCAAAACCCCTCTATTTTCAATTTCTGAACCGCCAATAAGTGTTGGAGAATTTGGATTTTCTCCCGTACCAATCTCAGAAAGTACTCTTGCTAAATTTTCTAATTTTTTACTGTATTTTTCAGATGTCCAATTTTGCGCTCCATTGGGCAACCATTCTTCATCAAAATTTGGGTTATTAATGGTGTCAAATAAATTTTCTAGATTATAGAATGCGACCGTATGAACTGAAAATTTCTTTTGCTGTGCATTGGTGCAAATGATCGTAAAAAACAGAAAAAGTAGCGTGATTTTATTTCTTAAGTTCATAGAATTTTAGTTTTATTTATCTTCAGCTTAAATACAGTAGGGCTACAAATGTAAAATATTATTGCAGATTAATGCAATTGTCGCATTAAGAAATTAATAATTGATTTTTATTTATTTTATCTAATATTGTAATGATTATCAATAAAATACCATATTTGCTCCATTTTTTAAATACGCTGCGAAATTTAATGTAAATAAATTAACAATTTTAACATCTC
>Ga0315908_10003198_pt1 | contig 11852 bp, 14 predicted proteins | sample LakEriMetagenome_12_FD_203520 | JGI IMG/M metagenome (GOLD analysis project Ga0315908, IMG submission 203520) | Freshwater fungal communities from buoy surface, Lake Erie, Ohio, United States - Buoy 4 MA124 | ecosystem: Environmental > Aquatic > Freshwater > Lake > Lake biofilm | place: USA...
GAAGAAAGCAGCAAAATCACTAGGCCAAGGCCTGTGATTTTGGCTAACATACCGTGATTTTGCATGGGTTAAGTATCTCCCGAATTTGGGTATTTCGTCCTGACACGGTGTCAGGGTTGCTCTTAGAAATATTGCTAACTTTTGAACATGCTAAGAAGAAATGTTTGCCTGTGCTGGGTTCTAATGTTGGTCGCAACCATGTTGTTCGTATCACCGGCAAACGCAAAATCAACAAAGCAGACGGTAAAAGGACCAACCGGGCAGACACTTACGGTTAGTGCAACTGAAGTAAAAAATGGTCAGATTTTGACTGTAACTGGCGACAAGTACAACAAGAATGTCGGTGTTTACTTAGCTTTCTGCGTGGTTGGTGCGAAAGGCTCGGTACCCAGTCCTTGTGGTGGCGGAGTTAATACCGCTGGTAGCGCCACTAGTTCGGTTTGGATCTCTTCAAATCCTCCCGCTTACGCCAAATCACTTGCCGTGCCATTTTCAAAATCTGGGGGATTTGAAAAAAAGATTAAGGTCTCTCGGTACATCGGAAAAATTGATTGCACAGTTGCAAAATGTGCCGTGGTGACACGAGCCGATCACACCCAATCAGCAAATCGTAAGGCCGACGTCATCGTTCCGTTGAAGTTTAAAAAGTAAATACCCAAAGGTCCCAATCAACAGAAAAGAAAAGGTAATCATGAATAAGTTAATTAAGTCCCTCGCCTTTGGCGTGACTGCAGTAGCACTAGTAATAAGTGGAGCGATTTCATCTCCAGCCAATGCTGCCTCGCCTGGCGATCAAGCAGTTATCACTGTGTCAAAAAGTACTGGCTTAAACGGCGACGGAGAAACAATCACGATTAATGGTTCGGGATTCGTGGAAAACGGAACGCAAACTTACGGCACTCGACCGCCGCTTGCCGGCGCCTTCGGCGGAGTGTACGTGACTTTCGGCAAGTTCCAAGATTCCTGGAAGCCAAGTGAAAACGCTCCGAGTGGATACAGAAAGGCATCTACCAGCGATGCCGAACGAACAAAATGGCTCCTTCCGGGGATGACTGCATTTATGTTTGGTGGGGCTGCCGCTGGTGCCTTTGAGTTACCTGTTGACGGAAACTTTGCGATTACTTTAAAAGTTTCCAAGGAGCTTTCTGACTCTTCAAACAACTTGATCTTTAATGACGTAACCGCCGGGAATTATGGGATCTATACCTATGCAGGTTCTGGCGCGCTATACGCACCATTTGAAACCTTTACTCCAATTAGCTTTGCATCTGAGGAGGAAACGGTTAATCCAACTTCTCCTGGTGGTGAAGAAGTTCAAAGTGCAAGACCAACTCCGAAGCTCAGCAAAAAGTTCTCCCGTGAGATTGCGTTCAATTCTGGATCAAGCAAATTAGGTTTGTCCGCTAAATCAAACATTAAGAAAAAGATTGCGGACTACCGGTTGGCCTCAACCATCACAATCACAGCTACAGCTGGTATGAGTTCAGGTGTATCAGAAAAGACAGTTACCAAGCTAGCCAAAAATCGAGCCGCTGCCATTAAGAAGTATTTGGTACAGCAAGGTATTTCTGCCAGCAAAATCGTGATAAAAACCGAATTAGTAAAATCTGGCAAAAGGCCAACTACAAAAGTGGTCGCTACGCCGTAGCTAGTTGACTATCTAACTAAAGAGCCAGCAGTAATTTACTTACTGTTGGCTCTTTTGGATTCCAAGCAAGCCTGCGACTGCAAAATTCTCTGCAGCTTGGGCTTCCGAGTCAAAATCAAAACCGGCTTCGATGCGCTTTGCAGCAGATTGAACTGCGCTGTAAACCATGTGACATGCAGAATCAATAGCCGTTATTCCAAGTTCGCGGACTGGACTGATCAAACTCAACATGAATTGGCCGTGCAGTACTCGGACTACTTCTCGCGAGTCGTCTGGCAGAGTTGACTCACTAATTTCTCGAATTATTGAATGGTCACCATTGGCTAAATGCTTTAATGACCGATTGACCCAAACTCGAACGCGTTCTAAAGGATCTTCAAATTGGGCAACGTAGCGATCGATTTCATTAACTAGATCTGCGAGGTCATCTATTAGTAGTTCAGCTAAGACATGCTCGCGAGATGAAAAGTATTGGTAGATGGCAGGACGGGATAAGTCAGTCAATTTAGCCAAGCGACTCATGGTTAGTGACTCGACACCATTTGCTCGAATTTCGTTTAAAGCAGCATCCAAGATTTCTGCTTGGCGATTGTCGCGGATCTTGGACGTCATTCTTTAATTATGAGTTACTAATTTTTGCAGGCAACTCAGAACCCATGGAATCCATGCATTTGAGGTGAAAGTCACGTTATGGAGCCCCCTATCCGATTTGAACGGATGACATTCGCTTTACAAGAGCGACGCTCTACCACTGAGCTAAGGAGGCCGGGAAACTTACCTAAGTAACATTCCGCTTGCCTAGTCTAGGAAAAAAATCAGATATTCCCAAAACGAGAATTGACTTGGCTAGGGATGGCGAATTTTTGCTAATTCGTAGAGTGCGATTCCAGCAGCCACACCCGCATTTAAGGATTCGGTCTCGTCAAACATTGGGATCGAAACGATCATGTCGCAAGTGTCTCGAACTAAACGAGACATTCCAGTGGCTTCGCCACCGACAACCAATACGATCGGACCAGCTGCTATTTCTTGGCTGACATCCTGCACAAAACTGTCACCATCCGAATCAAGTCCAATAATGGTGCAACCAGCTCGCTTGAATTCAACTAGCGAACGCGTCAAGTTAATCGCGCGGGATACTGGGACTCGCGTTGCAGCACCTGCTGAAGTTTTCCACGCTGAGGCAGTCATGCCAGCAGCTCGGCGCTCTGGAACTAAAACCCCATCAACACCAAAAGCAGCAGAAGAACGAATAACTGCACCTAGGTTACGAGGATCCGTAACGCCATCTAAGGCAACTACGAAAGCCGCCTCTTCATTATTGAAGGCATCTTCAAGTAAATCGATTGGGTCTAGGTATGAGTAAGGCGGAATTCGAAGTGCCACACCTTGGTGAACTGCGCCATCGGTATTTCGATCTAATTCAGTGCGTGGTGCTTCCAGGAATGGGAGTCCACGATCATTAGCTAGCTGCAGAATTTCTTTTACTCGATCATCCGCATCAAGGAACTGTTGCATGTAAAGCGCATTTGCTGGGATGTTTGCGCGCAGTGCTTCAAGAACTGAGTTGCGTCCAGCTACCCATTCAATTCCATCGCGATCACGCGGACGACTTACTCTAGTTGAACCGCGCTTTTCGGCGGCTCGCTCAGCAGCTCGTGCTCGCTTGGCAGCCGGGTGCTTATCGCGCTCAGTTGCCTTTGGTGTTGGGCCACGGCCTTCAAGTTTTTGCTTACCGCGGCCACCAGAGCCAGCGGTGGCACCTTTTTTGGACGTGCGAATCGCACCCTTGCGCTTGGAATTGCCAGCCATTACTTCTCCAGATTCCAGCGCACACCATCAGATGTGTCTTCTAATGCGATGCCAGCATTTCGCAAAGAATCGCGGATGGCATCTGCAGCATCAAAGTTTTTATTTTCTTTAGCTGCGTTACGAACTGCTATTGATTGTTGCACAAAATAATCAAGTGCCGACTCAAGTCGTTCTGAGTTCTTGCTGTCATCTGCCCAGGTTGGTGAAAGCGGATCCACACCTAAAACATCAAGCATCTGGCGAACTGAAGTTAGGGACGCCTTAATTGCACCTGAATCAGCCTTTGATGCAAGCAAAGTGTTACCTTCGCCAACAACTTCGTGAAGTGCAGCCAACGCAGCTGGGACATTTAGATCTTCGTTCATTGCTGACTCAAAATCAGCAAATATTACTGAGTTAGTAAAGTCAACATCACCAACAATTGCAGCTGCACGTTCAACGAAATTTTTGATTCGCTGAAACGCCACTGCTGATTCTTGTAATGCGCTATCTGAAAATTCCAAATTGCTGCGGTAATGCGCGCTGGCTAAATACCAACGAAGTTCGATTGGGCGAACTCGTTTAGCGACTTCTGCTACTACCAATGAGTTACCAAGTGACTTAGACATCTTTTCGCCGGCTGTTGTCACCCAAGCGTTATGTAACCAAAAGTTTGCAAAATCTTGACCGGCTGCTTTGGATTGCGCAACTTCGTTCTCGTGGTGTGGGAAAACTAAATCCAGTCCGCCACCATGAATATCAAATGCATTACCTAAGTAGGCCTGTGCCATCGCCGAACATTCAATGTGCCAACCTGGTCGACCATTTCCCCAAGGGGTTGGCCACGAGGGTTCGCCTGGCTTTACTGACTTCCAAAGCGCAAAGTCGCGGGAATCTTTTTTACGTGACTCACCTTCAGAATCTCCTGCCGGCAAAAGGTCATCAATTTTTTGTCCTGATAGTTTTCCGTAATCCGCAAATGAGCGAACATCGAAGTAAACATCGCCATCGGCCGCATACGCATGTCCACGTTCAATCAAAGTTTGCATTAATTCGATCATTTGCGTGATGTGCCCAGTAGCGCGCGGCTCAACAGTTGGTGGGGTGCAACCAAGAATTTCATATGCGTTTTGGAATTCTCGTTCGTAGTGTGCAGCAACTGCCCACCATGGTCGATTTTCCACCGATTCCTTGGCCAAAATCTTGTCATCGATATCGGTCACATTTCGTACCAAAGTTACGTCATACCCAGCAACTCGCAACCATCGTGCGAGTACATCAAAAGCTACGCCAGATCGAATATGTCCAACATGCGGAGCAGATTGCACCGTCGCGCCGCAGACGTACATAGATACTTTGCCCGCAACTAACGGGGTAAATTCTCTTACTGCTCGAGTTGCAGTGTCATAAAGGCGCACAGTTCAAGGTTACCGATCTTGCGGGGCTTCTAGTAATGCTGAAGCGATAGCTGCGACACCTTCGCCACGTCCAGTTAGGCCAAGGCCATCAGTTGTAGTTCCTGCTACTGAAACTGGTACGCCAGCCAAAGCCTTCGACATTGCATCTTGGGCTTCTTCGCGACGCGTGCCAATCTTGGGTGAATTGGCGATTACCTGAACACCGACATTAACAATTCTCCAGCCGGCAACGGCAATTAAGGATTGCACTTCTGCCAGCAATTCTGTTCCTGATGCTCCAGCCAACTTCGGGTCAGAGGTTCCAAACACCGAACCTAGGTCTCCCATGCCAGCTGCTGACAAAATTGCATCACAAACTGCATGTGCTGCAACGTCGCCATCGGAATGTCCTTCACAGCCGGACGCTTCATCGGGCCAGCTTAAGCAAGCCAAAAACATCGGACGCCCACTTACTAATGGGTGCACATCAACGCCAGTTCCAATTCGCAAATTACTCACTTGTTACCTCCAACAAACTCAATGCATGTTGCACATCAGCCATAGTTGTTATTTTCAAAGAGCGTTCATCACCAGCAACTGTTACAACGACAATGCCTAGTGCGTCCATCAATCCTGCGTCATCTGTAGCTACCACCTCAGGATTTTGGTAAGCCAAATCTAAAGTTGCCCGATCAAAACCTTGTGGAGTTTGAACTCTACGTAACTGATTTCGATCTACAGTTTCGATTGCAATCCCGTTATTGTTCACGCGCTTGATCGTGTCAACAAGCGGTAGAACAGGAATCGCAGCTTTAGCCCCATTGCGAATCGCTTCAACAACACTCTGAGTTACCTCTACAGGAACAAGTGGTCGAGCTGCGTCGTGGACTAAAACAATCGAGACATCAGCAGGAACCATGCGAAGAGCTTTTGCTACTGACTCTTGGCGATGTTCACCACCAGCAACAATGTGTATCTCAGCATCTACTTGAGCGAGTTGAGCACTTGCTTCATCTAAACCATCCACTGGTGCAGCAATGATTAAAACATCTGCAACAGTGCTCATTGCTAATGCGCTACGAGTTAGTAATGACAAGCCACCCAATGCAAGAAATGCCTTCGGGATATCCGCACCTAAGCGAACACCCGATCCAGCGGCAGGGATTATTGCCGCCACTCGTCCAGTAGCGGCAGTTGACATTAGGAAGCCAATACCTCGTCGAGAACTTCCTCGGCACGAACTTCATTAGTTTTTTCAGCTAATGCAATTTCGCTAATCAACTGAGTGCGAGCGCGGGCCAACATGCTCTTTTCGCCAGTTGAAAGTGGCTTCTTTTGGGCACGTCGCCAGAGGTCGCGCACTACTTCTGCAACCTTAATTACGTCACCAGAAGAAAGCTTTTCAGTATTTGCCTTGAATCGGCGCGACCAGTTTGCAGGATCTTCAACGTATGGCATGCGCAGAACGCCAAAAACTTTTTCCAGGCCAGCTTGGCTAGTAACGTCGCGGACTCCGACTAAGTCCAAATTATCGGAAGGCACACGCACAGTCAGATCACTCTGGTGGATCCGGAGCACTAAATACTCGCGCTCTTCACCTTTAATAGTGCGCTTTTCTTTAGAAATGATGTCTGCTGCGCCGTGATGAGGGTAGACGACAGTTTCTCCGACTTTGTAGGCCATTTAAATTGATCCTTTGGTTGCCTTGATCTTCAATTCTACCATGCGACACGCCGTATTGTTGCCAAAAATATCCCTAAAACAATGGGTATTTCAAGCACTATGAAAAATCTTGAAATATGCAACTTTGGGTTACTGGTTGTAGAAATCCAAAAAAATCACGCGGGTAGACTTGAGGCTACGAAACTTTTTCAATGAGCATTTGATCTAAAGGGGACAAAATTCATGGCGCGCAAAAGCATCGCAATCGCAGTCTTCCTAAGTGCTGGGGCACTTCTGCTTAGTGGCTGTGCCACTGGGTTTGATGCTGCCACAAGTGCCCAGGGTAATTCTGGAAACGGCCGCAGTGCTGATGTTGGCGCGATTCAAATTCGCAACGCAACTGTCGTGGTTGATCCTGCAGATTCTTCGCGTGCAACCGTGTTAATGACGATCATCAATACAGACGCTTCAGTTGATGATGTCCTGAATGGCATAGCAACTGCAGACTCCGTCGAAGTTGACGGCGAAGTTAACATTGCACTGCCAAACAAAGATGTGGTGAATGTTGGCTTTGATTCAGAAAATCGAATTGGAATTCCAATTATTGTGTTAACGAGTGTGACTGGGGCTCTTGAGCCAGGCACGTACGTAAATCTTTCATTCCAGTTCGCCAGCGGTCAATCAGCACCTATGTCGCTGTTGATCAATGAAAACTCAGGGATCTACTCAGATATTGAAATCCCAGTTCCAACCGCTCCTTAAATTTCGAAGCGGTATCCAAGTCCACGAATCGTCGACAAGTAAACCGGGTTGGCCGGATCAGGCTCAATTTTTGATCTGATGCGCTTAATGTGCACGTCTAGAGTCTTGCCGTCGCCAACATAATTAGAACCCCAAACGCGATCCATAAGCTGACCTCTAGTTAAAACCCGTCCTGAATTTCGCATCAAAAATTCAAGTAACTCAAATTCCTTAAGCGGCATTGGGACAGATTCCCCATTAACCGTTAGCGTATGGCGCTCGACATCCATGCGTATCGGGCCCCCTTCAATGGCGCCAATGGAGTCGATCTCGACTTCTCCGCCTCGGCGCATAACCGCGCGAATTCTCGCCAAAAGCTCGCGAGTGGAAAATGGTTTCGTAACGTAATCGTCAGCACCGAGCTCAAGGCCAACGACCTTATCGATTTCAGTGTCTTTTGCAGTCAGCATGATTACTGGTGTGCTGGACTTTGAGCGGATGTGCTTGCAAACATCTGTGCCTGACACTTCTGGCAACATTAAGTCAAGTAAAACAAGATCTGGGTTTTTGGCATCAAACAATCGAATGCCTTCCGAGCCGTTTGGCGCAATGATTACGTCGAATCCCTCTCGCGTAAGCATGTATTGAAGTGCATCGCGAAATGACTCTTCGTCCTCGACGACTAAAATAAGCGTCACTTTGAAACAACCTCCGTTGGAATTCCGACACCATTTTGATGTGCGGGGAAACGTAATGTAAATGTTGAGCCCTGGCCTTCTTGAGACCATACTAAGCAATCGCCGCCATGACTTGCGCACACGTGCTTCACGATAGCTAAGCCAAGTCCAGTGCCACCTGTGTCACGAGATCGAGCTGGATCTACTCGGTAAAATCTTTCGAAAATTCGACTCAAGGATTCTTCTGGAATGCCAGGACCTTGATCAGTTACTGATATTTCGATCAAATCATCCTTGCGACGGGCGCCGATCCCGACTTTGGTGTTGTTTGGTGAGTACTTGATTGCATTAGTAATCAAGTTGCTCAATGCAACATGTAACTGCTCTTCGTCACCGAAAATTCTGCCAACATCTGTATTTTCTGAAATCGCTACTTCAATACCCTTTTGCTCGGCTGCAATCTTGGTAGCGTCTACTGCTTCACTTATCATATTCGCAACACTCACCGGCGTTGAGTTACGAAGTGGAGCATCACCTTGAACTTGGGAAAGTGCCACTAAATCCGAAATCATCGCTGTTAGTCGTTTCACTTCGGTTTGCATTCGACTTGTGAAGTGTCGAACTTGTTCGATGTCAGTGTCAGCGACTTGAACCGCTTCGGTCAAGAGCGAAAGTGCACCAACTGGAGTTTTCAATTCGTGTGAAACATTTGCCACGAAATCTCTTCGCACATCGTTAAGGCGACGTTCTTCACTTAAGTCTTGGGCAATCAACAGGCAAAGGTCTTCGTCAATTGGCGAAATTTGGATTCGGGCTTCCCATTCACCAAGTCGCGAGCCATTTCGCTTGACTACAACATCTCGACTCTGGGTTTTACTAAGGCGGTTAACTTCGCGGTTCAAAGCTCGAACTTCAACTGGAGCGATTCGATCCGCGGAAACCAATCCCATAGCAACACAGTTGGCACTTGCAGCCAAGACATTGTCTGAGTTATCAACGATTGCTGCAGCGTCTGGAAGTACATCTAAAATCTGGCTGAGAGCAAATATCCGATCTTGTTGGTTATTAGCAACCACTGCAGGATCATTTTTTTTTGCTTGGCCTGATGACCTACGTGTTAGCATCAGGCCTCGGATTTTTCGAGTCATTTTGTCTCACCGGCCTACAATAGAAGGATACTAGACACTTTGCAGTTCGTACAGGTCAAATTAGCGCAATGTTAACCCTTTATAACGATTGTGTTTTCCTCTGATATACCTATAGTTATCTAGACACTCAGCGTTAACTAACTGGAAACCGCAGTACACTGAAAAATATGCACTCACAATTCATTGCTGAAATCGACAAGACTTTGGTCTCGATGGCAGAACTTGTAGGCAAGTCAATTTCGCTTGCGACCGTTGCGCTGCTAGAAGACGACTTGGCGGCGGCTGAAAAAGTGATTGCTAGCGATAAGCTCATCGACGAATTGAATCTTGAAATCGAGGAAATGTCCTCACGCATAGCGGCGCTACAAGCCCCAGTTGCCACTGATCTTCGTCTAGTCATGGGTTCGATACGCATTGCCGGATCACTTGAACGTATGGGCGACCTAGCTGTTCACGTAGCGAAGCAAGTTCGTCTGCGCTACCCAAACCCATCAATTCCAATTGAACTAAAAGAGACTTTTGAGAAGATGGGTCATGCTGCTAGCAAGATTGTTGAGCAGACCGGTGAAGTGATTGCTTCTCGAAACACCTCACTTGCTGATGACATGAAGATTTTTGATGACACACTAGACGACCTACATCGCGAGTTGTTCACTGTTGTACTTTCCAGTAACTGGACTCACGGCGTCGAAGCAGCAATCGACGTAACTTTACTTTCTCGCTTCTACGAACGTTTTGGTGACCATGCGGTATCTGTAGCGCGTCGCGTTATTCACATCGTGACTGGTGAACCCTACTCAAAATAGGTTTTTTTCTTAGAAGTTTCAAAAAGCTATCCTTTTCGCTAAGTTAGTTGAAGGTTCTCATGGCTAACATTTCAACTAATCTGCATCGAATCGCGATACTTTCTGTCCACACCTCTCCTATGCATCAACCAGGTACTGGTGACTCTGGTGGCATGAATGTTTACATCGCCGAAACTGCCAAGCGGATCGCGCAGCGTGGCATTGAAGTTGAAATTTTCACTCGCGCTACTTCCCTAGTTGAACCCGAAGTCACCGAACTTGCTCCTGGTGTTTTAGTGCGTCACATTCCAGCTGGTCCATTTGAAGGTTTACGTAAAGAAGATCTACCTTCACAACTCTGCGCAGTCACGGCTGGAGTGCTCCGCGCCGAAGCTGCAAAAAATGAAGGCTTCTACGATTTAGTTCACAGTCACTACTGGCTCTCGGGTCAAGTCGGCTGGATCGCGCAAGAACGCTGGGGTGTTCCACTTGTTCACACCATGCACACAATGGCAAGAGTTAAAAATCTTACTTTGGCACAGGGTGACATGCCTGAACCTGCAATTCGCGAAATTGGTGAGGAGCAAGTCGTAACTGCAGCAGATCGCCTGGTTGCAAATACCCACGCTGAGGCCAAAGAGTTGATTGAGCTATATCACGCAGATCCCAACCGGGTCCGAGTTGTTCATCCAGGAGTTGACCTTGACGTGTTTATTCCAGGTAATCAAAATTCGGCACGTAAAGATTTAGGCATTTCAGAAGATGCGATCGTGCTCTTATTTGTGGGACGAATTCAGCCTTTGAAGGCCCCTGATGTTTTGATCCAGGCTGCCGCAGAAATCTTGAAGCGTAATCCAGAACTACGAAGCCGTTTAGTCGTTGCAATTTGTGGTGGGCCATCAGGCAGTGGACTGGAAAGACCTGATGCTTTAGTTACCCTAGCTACTGAACTTGGAGTATCTGATGTGGTTAAATTTGTGCCACCAACAAATCGTGCGGAATTGGTTAAGTGGTTTCAAGCGGCATCAGTTTGTGTGGTTCCTTCCTATAGTGAATCATTTGGACTCGTCGCAATTGAAGCGCAAGCATGTGGGACTCCAGTTATTGCGGCTCGCGTCGGTGGATTACCTACTGCAGTGCGAGATGGAATCAGTGGGATTTTAGTAGATGGTCATGAGGCTGCGACTTGGGCCAATCAAATCATCGAAGTTGTAACTAACAATGAGCTGCGAGCCAAACTATCAGCTGGGGCAATTTCGCACGCTTCCAATTTTGGCTGGGAAGAAACTACTGACAAATTGATTACTGTTTACAACGAGGCAGTAACATCTTCAATTGTGCGGTCAAAAGTATGACGATTTCAATCTCTGATGTTACGGAATATCTAGCTTCGCAAGAATTGCAATTCGAATTAGCTGGCGAGAAAACCGTTGTAGTTTCGTTACCGGGCATAAACAAGCAGTTCGTAAACGTGGCTATGACAATTGGTGACACCATTTTCAAGATTGAAAGCTTTGTGGCACGTAACCCTGATGAAAACCATAAAGAGGTTTATCGCTGGATTTTGGAGCAAAACCGTAAATTGCTTGTCATTAACTACTGCCTGGATCACCTTGGTGATATTTATTTATCTGGCACACTTCCAATTTCTACCGTTGATCTAGTTCAAATTGATCAATTACTTGGAGTCATGCTTTCCACAAGCGATAACTCATTTAATGTCTTACTCGAACTTGGCTTCCGCTCTGCTATTGAAAAAGAGTGGGCTTGGCGAACTAGCAAGGGCATGGATATGGCTAACCTGCAAGCCTTTGCTCACTTATTTGAACAATCGGGCAGAATTGAACAATGAGTAACACACTGATCTTGCTTCGCCACGGTGAAAGCCAATGGAACGAAAAAAACTTGTTTACTGGCTGGGTTGATGTTGATCTGACCGAAAAAGGAATCGGTGAAGCGACCAAAGCAGGTGAGCTGTTAAGCGAAACGGACATTTTGCCAGA
>Ga0315908_10003199_pt1 | contig 11852 bp, 8 predicted proteins | sample LakEriMetagenome_12_FD_203520 | JGI IMG/M metagenome (GOLD analysis project Ga0315908, IMG submission 203520) | Freshwater fungal communities from buoy surface, Lake Erie, Ohio, United States - Buoy 4 MA124 | ecosystem: Environmental > Aquatic > Freshwater > Lake > Lake biofilm | place: USA...
TGACATACAACATATTATGAGAAACAGCAGTCGCATGTTAAGGTGTTACTTTGGCTAATATACATCAATTGGATTGAATACCCTCATTACAAAAAAAATCGGACGAAGGCATTGAACGAAAGATTGCCAATTTCAATGGAAAGTAATTCATTGTTGTAAATAGTAGATCGAGGCAGTGAAGCATTAATTGAAGCACCAACAAGGAATAGTTTTTCGGGATTGACTGTGTCTTCTGCAAAGTTCTTTTCAATGCCCAAACCAATGTGCGGTACAATTAAATTAGCTGGACGAATTTGCTTTGATTCCAGCACCTGATAGTATCCGCTCTCATTCATGAAATAAAACACAGCATTAGAAGAATTAGGAGCCACGAACCTTCGAATGACCCCTGTCTCAGCGTAAAATCTTGTCTTGCGAAACCCAAGATCAAGTGTACCTCTTAGTTTTAAAAAGAAGTCGTGCGTTCTGCAAGAAATTTTTGGCCGGTACAAAGAAATGTCGACCGAATCGACCTCACCTTCTCCAGGCGCACCCGTACGAAAGAAAAATCCCATGTTTAGAATCCCCTCATCACCATGGAAGAAGACAACACTATCCTTTATTAACTCAAATTCATTCTTTATGCTCGTAAACCCCAGATCGATTTTATTAAACGCATACCCCGAAAAAGCAGAAAGCTCGATGGTACCTATGCTTCCCGGAAGCTGCAAAAATCGATAACCAAAATCGGCTCCCAATACCTCATTTGCCCGCGGACTATAGGGAATGCCAAGGAAATCATTCAAGGAAATTAACTCTGTAGAATTGGAAGTGATGCGAGCAGCCGTGAGATTAACCCCGGCAGATAATGCAACAGACCAAGGATGTGAATTATTTCTTGACGGCTGAGTGGCGTTTTCTAAAAGTGAGTCTTCCGGTACACTTATCAGATCCCTTTCAATGTAGATGGTGTCAGCGTCTATAATTAACGTATCAATCAGCTCCTTACATGAAAAAACATTAGCATAACAACGCGTAAAGGAGCCGGAAGCTCCAATAATAAGTAATGCGCTATAAAGAAAGATGTTGGGCATGCCCTAGCATTGGTAAGGGCAATTTAATCAATCCTTTTTGTTTGTTGAGTCATACGACTTCAGCTTCAGTCCTTTTTTGGAACCTGATTTCTGCTGTGCAGGCTCGACTGATTGCACATTTTGCGGAACAGTTTCCTGTGGAGAGGACTCAGATGAGACCTCGGCCGTAGCACTTCGCTGGACCGATGCTTCTTCAAAAACAGTGGCGCTCGCCTCTGCATTTGTGCTTTGGGTTATCTTTTTGGATGTATTCTTTTCAGAGTTGCTTTCAGCAACCACTTCAGAAAGTTCATCAGTAATTTCAGTTGATGGCACAACCTGAACAGGTATAGATTCAGATGGAGTAAGAACAGGTTGGCTTACGGCTTTAGTCGAAGCGCTTTCCTCTACTTTGGAGACATTCCAAATACAAATGGCGCCAGTAATAAGGATGGACAAATACCAAATATTAAATCGTGTCGCACTTAAGCGCGTGAAGTTGGACCACCACAATTTCTTGCGTATACCACTGTAGACAGCCTCCGGAACCTCCGGACGGTAATCCGTCATAGTTGAGCGCACGTGTTGGAAAAAACGATCTTCAGACATGTTCTTGAATTTTTACGGTTGCAATATTTTTTAGTTCCCTTTGCAGGTAGTTTTTAGCGCGTGAAAGCTGTGATTTGGAGGTATTCACATCGATGTTCAGCATTTCACTGATTTCTTTGTGCATGAAACCTTCTATCACGTACATATTAAAAATGGTCTTGTAACCCAAAGGCAATCTTTCAATGCATTGCATCATTTCTTCTGCAGTGTATTCAAAGTCTTCGAAAGTGGCAGGCTCTTCTTGGGTTTTCATCAAATCATCGACGTCTTTTTGAAAAGCGTGCTTTAAATTTTTTCGATAATTGGTGATTGAGGTATTCACCGCTATTCTTCTCAACCATCCCTCAAAACTCCCCTCGTGGTTATAGGTTCCGATATTATTATAAATCTTCACGAATACCTCTTGCAATACGTCCTGAGCCTCCATTCTATTGCCGGCATATCGCATACAAATACCGAAAAGCAAGGAAGAAAACTGCTTGTACAGTTTATCCTGGGCAATACGCTCACCCCTGATACACCCTTCAATGATTTCCTTGTAATGTTGCATACATCTATAAAACTACACAAGTAATCGGGAGGTTGCACGACTGAACTCGAAATTTTTAGTTCAAGGATGCAAAGCAGGCCATTAAGGGTTAATGGGCGATCGTTTGTGAACAAGGTGATTCACCTTATGGTAATCCACAAACCATATGATTTTCAGGCTGTAACTGTTATTCGGTGGTAAACCCAGCGTATACCGAATGTCTTCTGAAAGTGAGGCATTGACGTCATTGTTAAATTCCGTAATGCTATTTTTCCAAACCAGGCTCATTTCACTACCCGGAGTGAAAATCCATGTAAAAATCATGTCGACCGTAAATGAGTTGAAGTTCTGATCATTTCCAACATTTAGTGAGTTGATCATTTCACCGTTTTCCGCCAAAGAATAATACTCGTTAAAAGCGGTATAACCCCAATAATGACGTACCCTAGCATTAAGCACGGCAAAAGCATTCAACGCATATTTCAGAGATAGAACATTGGTATGTGAAATAACATCCCTTTTGCCAAACAGCGGCTGGGAGCCAGCCTCATCTTCAAACGCATAGGCAAATCCGATATCATTGAAATGACTCTGGTAACTGTATACATAATTCAGGAAAAGGTGATCATTTAATCGGAAGCGAGGGGCTATTCTGAAATTATATCGGAAGCGATTTTTATCCTGATAGAAACCATAGCCGGATCCAATATCGATTGCTACTCTCTTTCGGTAATCACTGCTATACCAGGCATAAACCATTGCATTGGTATAAGTGCGAAAATAACGTCCCCAAACACGAGGCTCAAAGAAGTCGTTTCCACGTACCGGGTTTCCACTAATATCGAGACCCCAAGTATTGAACTTGCGCGTTGTAATACCGGCCGACCCTTCCAATGAAAGTGATGAGAATTTACGCGGAGCATACAAATTTTCCCATTTAACCGTTAGATCACTCCACATCCTGTTGAAGCGGCCAAAAGGCTTGTAAATACCGTATCCATTGGTAAGCCATCCTCCAATCGAATTATTGGCCTGAAGAAATCCAAGATCGGTTGGATCATAAGTATCCGATTCAATCCACTGTCCGAGCGAAGCGGTCCAGTTGCCGCTAATTTTATTAACAGAGATATCTTCCCGAAACCCGGACGCACCGTTCAAATTAAAATCATAGCCAGGACCAGTCTTTAGCGTGTATGCTCCACTACCTGAGATACTGAACAGATTCTTTTTATTTCTCAGGTCGAAGGAAGTACCGGTCACATTCACATCATAATCAGAACCACTGCGCATTACGTTGGTGTTTATGAGGGACACATAGGAGTTGTTTGGCAATACCTGATCGAACACGGTAACATTGTAATTGGTAAGTTTAGAAGTATTAACCACCCGTGTTGCTCCGGTTATCGTGTCTTGAATGATTGCTTCACTCGGGGCCGTAACCGCATTGAAGAAACCAATTCCAAGCTTTTTCTTATTTCGCCCGGATATTTTCATCGCATTGATAATTTGATCCTTGGCGGGATTCTCTATCACACGCTCATTTGCACCCAGCGCATTGTACGCATCAGAGTAGCGCAAAGGGCGCTCGAATCCAATTCTTCGGGAGTAAAACAAATCTCCTTTGGAGAAGAGCTCTGTTCCTTCGGTAAAGAATTGCCTATTATCAGTGAATTGAAGCTCGAACGCCGTAAGGTTTAGCACTTCCTGATCGCTGATAGTTTGACCAAAATCTGGAATTAAAGTCGCATCCAACGTAAATGCATCATTCAAACCGAGCTTGAGATCTAATCCGAAATTATAGCTCCATGACGATTGATTTGCAGCACCTTGTCGGCCCTCTGTATTGTAATACCCGCTGGAATAAGGGAAGAGGAAAATTCTTCGCGGTGGTTTAATATTTCGAATCCCCGTCAGGGTTCCCATCTGTGTGAGCTTGCCTGCCACGAGGGGATTCACACCGCTCCAATATCCGTGATGCCGTGTTCGTCTAATATCGCGCTCAAAGTTGATATTCCATACCTGTTCAGTGACATCAGGAAAACGAATTGCCGCAAACGGAATCTTCATCTCGAGCGACCAACCATTCTGAACAATTTGAGCCTTTGAATACCATACTGCATTCCATCCAGCATCATTTCCGTTATTATCCACACGCGCATCGAATTGCTCCCCGTTGGGCGAGCAATAGAATGCGAATCCATTCATTCCATCGCGATAACAGCTGAAGACAACACCGGCATAATCGGTATTACAGGTTTTATCGCGTCCACAGAGTTCATGCAAAATACTATCCGGAGCGGTATCATAGCACATGAATCCGATGTAAACGGCATCGTCGTGATACAAAACCCGCACTTCCGTTTTCTGAGAAAGCGGAACACCCGGATTGGGGGTGTCCATAATAAAATCTCCCGCAGGGATAGCAAGCTTCCAGCATTCATCATCCAGCAAACCATCGATACGTGGCAACTTGTCAATGCGCGCAGCTTGAACTGATTTCCTGTCATATTGAGCGCAAGCATCGTGACTCAGCATTATACTGAGCAAGAGGAAAAACAGAAAGCTGTAACAGCGAAATCTCATAAATCGGGTTGCGAAATTACGTTTCAGAGGGGCAAACAAACAATTTGGGCTCTCGATGGTTTGGGAGATGCAACACACATTTAGATTTCATCGTGTGTTCGAGAAGTTTAATTTCGCCCGGTTAAAACATGCGACTGCCATATCTCATAGTACTCCTATTCGCAGCCTTGCACTGTGCATTTGACAGTATGGCACAATCAGGACCGAGAAGTACTTTATACACGTTGAACGGAACGCTGCAAGATGCTGCAACCGGCGAATATTTGATTGGAGCTGTGGTTGCTAGTCTTGAACAAGGAAAAGGCTCAACATCCAACCTATATGGCTTTTACTCACTCACCCTTCCTGCAGGGAAGCACACTTTGCGTTTTAGCCTGTTGGGTTATGAAGCTCAAGAAATAGTGATCGAGCTAAATGCAGATACAAGGATGGATAAATTTCTGAGCCCACAAAATGTAGAGGCGGGTGAAGTTACTATCGAGGGTAAAAAAAGCGATAATACCCGAAGCACAGACATCGGTAAAATTGGACTTGAGATGGATCAAGTCAAAACACTACCTGTTCTCTTCGGTGAAATTGATATCCTGAAAACGATTACGCTGCTCCCGGGCGTAAAAAGCAGTGGCGAGGGAAATGCCGGATTTTATGTTCGGGGCGGAGGGGTTGACCAGAACCTCATACTACTCGACAATGCTACCGTTTACAATGCCTCACACCTATTCGGATTCTTTTCTGTTTTCAATGCAGATGCCGTAAAGAATTTGGAGCTAACCAAAGGTGGCATTCCGGCCAATTTCGGTTCACGCCTAGCCTCTGTGCTCGATGTATCGCTAAAAGAAGGAAATCAACGAGGATTGCATGCGCAGGGTGGCATTGGGACAATATCATCGCGTCTTACGCTGGAAGGCCCCATCAAAAAAGATACAGCATCCTTTATTATAAGCGCACGAAGAACTTACATTGATGTTTTGCTCAAACCATTTATTAAACCCACTGCAAATGCATATGGTTCTGGCTATTACTTCTACGATGTGAACGCGAAAATCAATTGGAGACTATCGGCAAAAGACCAGTTGTTTTTAAGCGGCTATTTCGGAAGAGATGTTTTCAATTTCAATAGCCAGAAAACAAATTTTAATACCCGCATACCTTGGGGAAACTCAACAGGAACTTTGAGGTGGAATCGCGTATTAAGCCCTAAACTATTCATGAATTCTATTCTGACCTTCACCAACTATGCGTTTTCATTTGGGGCTAAACAAGAAGGTTTTGAGTTCACTCTTTCAAGCGGCATTCAGGATATGGGAGCGAAGGTGCAGTGGAGTTATTACCCTAACTACCGACATCGTATTAAATGGGGAGCGGATTATACACATCATGACTTCATGCCCAATAGTGTTTATGCCCGAAGCGGAGATACGGAATTTGATACAGGTGCAAAGGTCCATTTATTATCGCATGAAGCGGCAGGTTACTTACTCGACGAATTTGATCTAACCGAAAATCTCAGTATCAATGCAGGAATTCGTTATTCCTATTTTGCCCATGCTGGTCCATTCACACGGTATATTAAATCAGAAACAGGCCCCTTATCATCTGGACCCACGACCTCTACAATCACATATGCAAAAGGTGACCTCGTAAAGGACTACGGAGGATTCGAACCACGTTTAAATATACGCTGGTCGATTGGCCGTAACGCCAGCATTAAGGCAGGCTACATGAAGAATTACCAATACATTCACCTTACCAGCTTATCGCCTACATCTTTGCCTACCGATGTTTGGTTACCGAGCACGGAAGTACTGCGGCCTCAAATCGGAGATCAGATAAGCGCCGGATATTTCCGCAACTTCGATGATAATGCGTGGGAAAGCAGCGTGGAACTGTATTACAAAACCATGCAGAATCAAAGCGAATACAAGGAAGGGGCACAGCCGGACCAAACCATCAACGACAATATTGACAACCTGCTTGTCTTCGGCTCGGGAAAGAGTTACGGAGCGGAATTCTTCCTCAAAAAAGCGACAGGAAAGCTTAATGGCTGGGTTGGTTACACGTGGTCTAAAACGGATCGTGTTTTTGAATCGATCAATAACGGCGAGTCTTTCCCAACGCGTTGGGACAGACGTCATGACTTAAGTTTTGTAGTCAACTACAAACTACATCCTCGCCTCGACCTCGGTTTTGTATTTGTGTACGCCACCGGAAATGCAATTACGCTTCCTGTAGAACGCTATTTCTATGAGAACAGAATTATAGATGTTTACGGAAGTCGCAATGGCTATCGAATGGCTCCGTATCACCGAGCAGATTTTTCAGCAACATGGCACATGAAACACTCAGATAAGAAACATCAATTGGATGCTGAAGCACCGGTAAAGAGATCGAAATTCATGAGTAATTGGAACCTATCTGTCTACAATCTCTACAATCGAATGAATCCATACTTCATTTACTTTGGTACAGAAGGTCAGCTGCAGAATGGGGTATTTCAGGTGAAAGCCTATCAGGTAAGTCTCTTCCCTATTCTACCCAGTATTACTTGGAATTTCGAATTTTAAGAAGGTTGTACCTTCGCACCTTCATGAAAAACCTCGCACAGCTCAATGTATTCTTCTGGAAATATCGCGGAAGGTTATTGGCAGGCTTCATACTAATCGTTTTCGGCAACATATTTAGCGTGTATGCTCCGGTTGTTGTTCGGGATGGAATAGATTTTCTTGCCGATGCATTGCGTGTGAAAGACACTCTTCAACAACCCTCCGTTATTCAATCGCCGAGTACCTTTCAATACATCGCATCCTGGTTTACAGACAAGCAGCCCACTATTGAGCTAACCAAGGAGAACTACGATGAGACCGTTATTAAAATTGGTTTATTGTTAGCCGCACTTTACCTGGTGATGTACATCATCAAAGGAGTGTTTCTCTTTTATCAGCGACAAGCTCTGATTGTGATGTCGCGCCATATTGAATATGATATCAAAAACATAGTTTATCGCAAATACCAAGATTTAGACTACAGTTTTTACAAACGAAATCGTACCGGAGACCTTATGAATCGCATCAGCGAGGATGTGAATCGAGTACGGATGTATGTAGGGCCTGCCGTGATGTACACATTGAATTTGCTGGTGTTGTTGGTTATGTGCACCATAGTAATGCTACAAATTGACGTTGAGCTAACGCTGTATACTTTATCGCCATTACCATTTATGATGATTGCGATTTTTTACGTCAGTAAAACAATCAATAAAAAATCAGACCTCGTGCAACAGCAACAATCCAAGTTGAGCACGATTGTGCAAGAGAGTATTTCCGGTATTCGGGTGCTGCGGGCATTCGGTCGGGAACAGAGTTTCTCAGACACGTTTGCAAGCGAAAGCGAACATTACAAGAAAAAACAATTGCAGTTGGTGAGAATTGACGCCTTGTTTTTACCTGTGATTGTCATTCTTGTTGGACTGAGCACAATATTAACTGTTTATATAGGTGCCCAAAAGGTTATGGCCGGTGAATTATCGCCGGGAGTCATTGTGCAGTTTGTATTCTATGTGAATATACTGACCTGGCCTTTTGCAGTAGTTGGATGGGTTACCAGCCTTGTTCAGAAAGCGGAAGCTAGCCAGGCTCGTATCAATGAATTCCTGCACACGCAACCCGACATAACCGAAGAACCGAATGCCAAACCATTTAATTCGGGAACAATACGTTTTGAGAATGTCTCCTATACTTATGCCGACAGCGGAATACATGCATTGCAAAACATAAATCTCGAGATAAAACCCGGAACATCATTGGGCGTAATTGGACGAACAGGCAGTGGCAAGAGCACGCTGGCTCAGCTAATACCTCGCATGATTGACCCCGACGAAGGTCGAATTACAATCGATGGTATACCTCTTAAACAACTCAGTATATCGGACCTTCGACAGCATATCGGCTACGTTCCTCAGGAGGTATTCCTATTTAGCGATAGCATTCGAAACAATATCACTTTTGGAGCAGATGCGGCTGAGAACGAAATCATGGAATCGGCTCGAATAGCCGATGTGCATGATAACATCGTTTCATTTCCGAATCAATATGAAACGCTTCTCGGGGAGCGAGGTATTAATCTTAGCGGTGGACAAAAGCAGCGTATTTCTATAGCGCGTGCGATTATCAAGAACCCGCACATTCTGCTGTTCGACGATTGCCTGAGTGCTGTCGATACACATACCGAAGACCGCATCATCCGAAAACTCAAAGAGTTGATGAAGGGAAAGACAAGCATAATTATCGCTCATCGTATTTCCACTGTAAAAGAAGCCGACCAGATTATATACCTTGATCACGGAAAAGTTACCGAACGCGGCACACACGCTGAATTGCTCGCTTTAAATGGTTCTTACGCATCGCTCTATAAAAAGCAACTGCTCGAGGAAGAGGAAAACCGAAACGGCACCTCCTCATCGAACGAATGAAACGACCAGTTGTTTAGGCGTTAAAGACACAAGCATGAAAGAGCCCATTTCTATTCATTGGTTTCGCCGCGATTTAAGAATTGAGGACAATCATGCTCTCAGTAGAGCGCTTCAGAGTGGTAAACCTGTTCAGTGTATTTTCATTTTCGACCGCAACATTCTAGACAAGCTGGAAGATCAAGCCGATAAAAGACTCACCTTCATTCACGCCTGCCTGTCATCAATACACGCTCAACTCAAGGAACTAGGGAGCGGACTGAAAACATATTACGGTGATCCTTTGGAGATATGGAAGACAATTACTCAGGAAAACACCATTGCTGAAGTGTTTTGCAACAGGGATTATGAACCGTACGCTCAGCAGAGGGACCGCACAGTATATGATTTGCTAGAAAGCCAAGGTATTCGAATGCACGGTTGTAAGGACCACGTCATTTTCGAAAAAAACGAAATCGTAAAGGATGATGGAAAGCCTTACACCGTTTTCACTCCTTACAGTAAAAAGTGGAAATCGAAAGTGACAACTGCTTCATTCAGTTCATTCGATAGCTCTTTAAATAGCGGTCAGCTTTTTACCTATGATTCGAAAGACATCCTTTCGCTAGAAAGCATGGGAATGAAGTTGGTCGACAATTTTGAATTTCCGGAAATTTCCATTTCTGAAGAAATCATTCGCAACTACCATTTAAACCGTGACCTGCCACATTTGCGCGGCACAACGCGACTTAGTTTACACCTTCGATTTGGAACAATTAGTATTCGAAAGCTGGCGCGTATCGGTTTTGAGCTGAACGAAAAATGGCTGAACGAACTGATTTGGCGAGATTTCTATCAAATGATCATCTACCACTTTCCGCAAACTACTTCGAATGCGTTTAAACCTGCATACGACAGGATTCCATGGCGCAACGCTCCGTTAGAATTTGAAGCGTGGTGCGCAGGCAAAACAGGATATCCGATAGTTGATGCAGGTATGCGAGAGCTAAACGAAACCGGATTCATGCACAACAGAGTTCGCATGATAGTGGCCAGTTTTCTCACCAAACATCTACTCATCGATTGGCGATTGGGCGAACGCTATTTTGCAAAACAACTGCTCGATTTCGATTTGGCAAGTAACGTGGGCGGATGGCAATGGGCAGCAAGTTGCGGCTGTGATGCAGCGCCCTATTTCCGAGTCTTTAATCCGGCTCTTCAAACAGAAAAATTCGACAAGGAACTCCGTTATATCAAACAATGGGTTCCGGAGTTTGGAACATCCTCATATCCAAAACCAATCGTTGAACATGCTTTAGCAAGAGATCGCGTTCTGAAGGTATTCAAAGAAGCACTGAAATCATAATAAGAACTAGATTTGACGTATGAAAACGTTATTTCAAGGACTGCGTGTACTAGACCTCTCCACTGTATTAGCGGGGCCATCGGTTGCTACATTTTTTGCGGAGCTTGGAGCAGAAGTAATTAAAATAGAAAATCCACGCACAGGTGGTGATGTTACCCGAACATGGAAATTAGGTTCAGAGCAAAAAGACAGCGATTTGAGTGCTTATTTCGCGTCAGTCAATTTTCGTAAAGACTATGAGTGGATTGATTTCCTTGATAAGGACAAGAGAGTTCGAATTGAAGAGCTCATTAAGAACAGCGATATCATCATTGTCAATCTCAAAGAAGGCGACGATTATAAGTTCAAGCTCACACCCACCGACATTCACACGCTGCAACCAAAAGCCATTTACGCTTCTATTCGAGGATTTAAATCAGATCCTGAAAGAATCGCTTATGATGTAGTCTTACAAGCAGAATGCGGATTTATGTTTATGAATGGTAACTCCCAAAGTGGACCATTGAAAATGCCAGTTGCCCTCATTGACGTGATAGCGGCCCATCAATTAAAAGAAGGAATTCTATGTGCGTTATTGGAGCGTACTAATACAGGAAAAGGCAGTACTGTAAGGGTAACACTCGAAGAAGCTGCACTATCGGCATTGGTCAATCAAGCCAGCAACTATCTCATGGCCGGACATATAGCGCAGCCTGCCGGTTCACTGCACCCTAACATAGCACCTTATGGTGAGACCTTCAGGTGCAAAGACAACAAGCAACTCGTTTTAGCTGTTGGAAGCGATAAGCAATTTACTCAGTTGTGTGAGACCTTGAATATTCATTCGCTATTACAGGACGAGCGTTTTACGCATAATCAAGGCAGAGTAACCAATCGCGAAGCGTTACATTCAATTTTAGAAGATGCCTTTCTGAGTGACAGTCGTAATAGTTGGGTTGAAAAACTCGTGGCCCGAAGTATTCCGGTGGGAGCCATTCGATCGATGGATGAAGTACTAGCGAGTAATACAGCCCAAGAAATGATTCGCGAAGAAATTATATCGGGTCAACCTACGCGCAGGTTAAGTTCCATAGCGTTTACGCTGGAACCTTAATGCGATACGTTTTACCCGCAATCACTTTCAAAAAGTTTTCTTTCAACCACGGGTTATACCACTTCAGCAACTTGTAGTTTATACCACGCTCTTTGGCATATGCTGCGAGATCCGGTATGGTACTTTGCACATCAATAGTGTTAAACTTGAGAGGCTCATACAACTCAGCCGGGCGG
>Ga0315908_10003201_pt1 | contig 11848 bp, 15 predicted proteins | sample LakEriMetagenome_12_FD_203520 | JGI IMG/M metagenome (GOLD analysis project Ga0315908, IMG submission 203520) | Freshwater fungal communities from buoy surface, Lake Erie, Ohio, United States - Buoy 4 MA124 | ecosystem: Environmental > Aquatic > Freshwater > Lake > Lake biofilm | place: USA...
TTTTACCGTCTATTTCTATTACTCTCTCTTTTCTATCACCTCTTAAAATCTGTAATTCTATTCTCAATTTTTGAGGATAAGGTAGAAGATCTCTGGGAGTGCAAGATTCGCAAAACCTTGTTGAGTACCATTCATCAGGTATTCTAGGGTCTGCTATAACTCCAAACCCATCTCTTAATTTGTGAATCAGAATAGGAAAATCTATTAATTCATCTTTAATCAATTTTTCTAAATTTTCATAATTAAAGTTGACTATTCTGTATTTTTCACCGTCTTCAGCCATCATTCCAAAACAGTTTCCTCTTGGAGAAGGAAATTCTTTTATTAAATAACCTACTAAAGTGACATTAGTGACATGAGTAGCATTCAGTTTTAGAAATTCTTCTTTTATCATTTCTTTTTATTTCCGTGGTGAATAATCTTAATTCCCGGTAAAACTTTAGCTCCTACTACCGCTAAGTGAACAGATCCTTTCTTTGTAGTATATGCTCCGATAGACCAAATTTTATAACCATCTTGGTCGGCAGATGACTCTACTCTACAAATTTCTTTTTTACCGTCATTACTTGTATGTTCTACTCTAAAGTAACCTCTTTTATTTTCCAAGTCAAAAGCATTGTATTCCATCGCTTTAAGTTCATCCTTAGAAAATGAAATGAAACCTTTTCCTGCTTGAATACCTAAATGATCTTTTCTGGCCATTAGAAAACTTTTACATCGTTATCTTTTCCTGTTCTAATCACTTCATCCGTTCTATCTGATGTGATAGGTTTGTATTCTAGAGATTTTCTTCCTAAGAAAATATTCCAAAATGTTCCAGGGAATGTAGTTATTAAATTTTCATGTTCTAAAACTACAGACTGTGCCATTTTTTCTTCCATAAAAAATCCATCTCTTTGCCCTTCTACTGCTCTAGAAAGATCTGCATAAAGATTTCCTACCGATTCATAATTTGCATTAGGATTAGATTCTTGTACCCATTTCATGAAAAGATTTCCTGCATCTTTTCTACCTTCCATAATGGCATTGACATTTCGATAAAACGAAGAGTCATTCTTTAGTGCAATCTGTGATTTTTGAGAAATTGTTTTCCACATTTTATCATAGAATGCTGTTCTTTCATTCATCTTTTGTGTAAATGTATTTTTCAACCTAGCTTCTTGATTAGAGAATGAGATGAAAGATCCAATGAACATTAAGATCATGATTACGGCTCCTCCTATAATTGAGAGCTTTACAATAGTTTTTCTTTCCATTTTTTTTATATTTTTTTACAAAATAACAAATACTATACCTTTAAAGTACAGTCATTAAATATTTTTCTATTACGCATTCTTCTGGAGAGTCTACCCAACTCAAAGAAGGTTTCTTTGAGTATATTTTCCCAACCTTTGTAAAAGTTGCATGTGAAGGATAACTATAAGGTTTAAAAAATAAACCAGTAGGCACATGTTTGATTCGATAAGAATAGACGAGTTTTTCTTCTTTCTCTATTATCAAAAACTTTTTGTCGCCAATTATTCTAGAATTGACAAGAGTGCCATCTACCCCTATTTTTCCGCATTTACAGAAAATTAGTTTTTTCCCAGTGTTAGGAGCTATAGAATCTCCACATTTCTTGCACTTGTAATACAGTACTTCTGACATAATTATTTTCTAAAAGTAAAAGGTATTTTTATAATAGCACTCATCCTTTCCTCAAAGTACTGCATAGCTTCGTCGGATGCACTGTCTTCTACTAACAAATTTCTAGCCTCTTTAGCATAATTAACCAACGGAGTTGCTATTTCTTTAAAATTTTGTTGAGCTAACTCTACTGCTGATTTAGCAGATATAGCATTTTGAATCATTTCTTTTTTGGAATTTTCAAACTCTGATAAGATAGTATCAATAGCGATTTTTTCTAATTTTTTCATCTTTGTTTTATTTTGATGATTTTTTAATTTGAAAAATGATATAGTTCTAAATTGGACACAAAAAAAGAGGCAAGAATATCTTGCCTCTTTATGAAAAAAAAAATCTTATTTAGACTTTAAACTCTTTTATCAGTTTTACTGTACTTACAGGATCGTTATCGTAAACATGCACAGATTTTCCTCCTGCGTTGTTAAAATCTTCCACGTTCTTTTCTCTATCATCCACTAGAACACTATATTCGTTAGCGTATTTTTCCTTTTCTTGTTCAAAAATAACATCTTGATACATTCCAGAAAAATGTTCTTTTAACCATTCAGCTTTTTCAGCTTCACAATATGGAGAGCCTATACAAGCTGTTAGTATAGTGGGTAATTGTCCAGAAACTTCTATAGTAGCATTTATTATATCCATTGCCCCTTCCATAACTTCAAGGTTTCTGAAAAAACCACTTTTTCTAGCTTCTCCTTTTATTAAAGTTGTAGCTTCATTATAGAGATTTGCAAAATCTTCATGTTTTTCTATCAAGTCTGATATATCATGAAGAGATCTCCATTCTCTAGTTGGATAATTTACATCCATCCAAGCTTTAACTTGTTCCACAATTTCTTTAACTTTGTCTCCTACTATAGATTTGTCAATTTGTTTATCAAAATCTGCTAAGACTCCGTCCATATCCACATAGAATTTCAGTTGTTTTGAAGATTCTGAGATGAATTGATTGAATGATTTCATATTTAGTTTTTTAGTGTATGTAAAAATAAATAACCACCTTTCATGAATGAAAGGTGGTGCAAAATACTTTAAATTATTTAGATAAAACTTTCTGAGCTTTCTCTATGAATTTTGGTGTTATTCCTCCGTATTCAAAAACATATTTCTTGCTAGCAGATGCGTCAACTAGAACTTTAAGAGCTTCTTCATTGCTCATAGTTTTAGTAATGTCATCTAAAGCTTTAATAGCTTCAGTTGGCATATTTTCAAATCCTCTTGCATATTTTAAACAAGCTACAAATATGTTCTTCTCTTCTGGACTTAGTTTTTTAGAAAATGTAGTGAATGCTTCTTTTGGTTCCATTGGCTGAACTTCTACAAAAAGATCAATAGGTTTATCGCCTCTTCGTTCATCATCTGGAACATTTGCTCTTTTTAAAGGCTTAGAAGCTTTTTGAAGCTCTCCGGATTTAACTTTTACTACTTCTTCAGCATTTTTTGTATAAATAGATTTGTTTTTTTCTATATCTAGATAAGCTTGAACAATCACTTCACTAGAATCTCTTCCTCCATCTCCACCGGTGACAACTCTATAATAATTTTGAATCAAGTTAGATGCAATATTCTTAGGATGTATAAGGAACACGTCAGTGACATATCCTTGTTTATGAAGCTTCTTAACATTATTAATGATCTTATTAGGCTCGTCGCCAGCTTCATCGTAAGATACGTCTAATTTCTTTTGAACCGCATCTTCTTGTTTTAAGTCTTGAAAATATCTAACAACTCTTTTATAGTCATTATATCTATCTAGTTTATTTAGTAATCCACTAGTATCTACTTTTTCCAGATCGCTTAAATTATCTAGAGAAGGTTTTCCGTTAAATAATAGTTCATCATTTTCCACAGTGACTTTTAAATCTGGTAAGAATTGAGAAAACTTTTCTATCCACAATTTCTTGATGTCACTGAACCATTTACCGAATTCTTTTTCATCTTCTTTAGCTCTTTGCTTCATGAGATAGAAAGTCTTAACAAACCCAGACAATTGTTCAACAGGATTTTTACTAGCAAATTCTTTTCTCAGTATGTCAACAGTTAAAGTAACACCCTTTTTAAGAGTTCTTTCTACTCTAACATCATTAGAAACATCAGATAATTTCTTAACTGAATAAGATTTTCCACCTGCAGGAGCTCCTAGGACAGCAATACCTACCGGTGTAGTAAAAGCATTCTCTAAGAGCCACTGGTCAAACTTTTTAATATGATTCATTTTAATTAGAGTTTTTAGTGTGCAGCTTTAGCAGCAGCATCTATTTCTTCGACATGATCTTTTAAACCGTCAATAACAGTTGATGCAACATGCACTATGCAAATTCCAGTTGCAATCCCTCCTAATGTTACAAGAGCTGTATGTAACGGTGGAAAGAAATGCACAAGAGCCGATTTTGTGCTACTCTTAACAAGATACTCTAACCCTAGACCTACTAAAGATCCAAGCACTGTAAATTTAACAACTTCTTTAACTGCTCCAACTTGTTTATAAGCTGTAGATAACATTGTTAGAAACTCGTTAGATTTTTCACCTAAGTACTCAGCTAACTTACCTAACCATGAAAATGGAGGTAATTTCTCCAAGAATCCTGATACTGTGCTCACAAATGGGATTTCAGTGTGGCCATGTGCACCATGATCTCCACTTTCTAACATCGCTTCAGCTGATGTATCTAATGTATTAATTAATGAGATACCTTCTTTAATTTCTTCAGCTGTGTGTAGATTAACAGCTTCAGTTAATGCTATAATTAAACTAGTATTGATACTCTCTTTTACGATAGCAAGATCAGAGTCTTCAACTTTCTCGCTATCTGCTTTTACCATAGCTTTAGAGAATGCTTCTCCGAGTCCTTTTGATGATAAAGCTTTTGGAGTTCCTTTAACTATTTGAGCAAATCCTGGAACTTCTTCTTTAACTTTAGCCGCTTCTTTATCAACAGCTTCTTTAGTTTTTTTCTCGATTTCAGCATATCCTGAACCTAGAGCTTTCTTAGCATAATCTACAGGAGCTTTAAAAATTGTTCCAAAAACTTTAGTAAAGAATTCTACTATCATAGTGCCCAAGTTTTTAACTCCCCCTGCTACAGCTTTTAGGAAATCTGGAATACCTTCAATTTGAGCACCTGCCCAATCTTTAACATCTGTGATAACTTCTTTAGTTTTGTCTAGCGCAGAAGATCCCCAGTCTTTTAACTTGTCTAGGAAGCCTTCGGTGAGCATAGCTTCTTGCCATTCTATAATAGACATGTTAGATTCTTTCACTAAGTAAAAGAACATTTTTTCATCATCACTGAATCCAGGTTTTTTAACTAGAGCTTCAACTAACTGTTGAGTAGCTTTAATACTAGATACCATTTCCAATGGAGTTCCAGCTAATTTTTTGCTTTCTTGAATGACCCATTGGTCGTAAGGTAAAACTGTTTTCATTATATTTTTTCTTTTTTAATAGATATTCCCGTCGGTAGAAGTCTCATTCCCAATTCCTGGATCTATATTGACAATAGATCCTATTTGATCATTATCAGGAAGATCTGTAAAATTTACCTTCTCTTCAATGTATTGACCTGCTAACAATGTTCCAGGTAAAGTAGGATTTCCTGTTGGTAATGGTAATCCGCATATTCCTGCTATAGTAGTGCTTGGAGTTGCATTTTGACTTAACCATATTCCACGCCTTTTTGGTGTATCACCTATCCACATAGCTCCTGGGCTCACAAAGGAATTATTTTGTGAAGAACCTGGAAAAGCAAAAGGTCTTATTGCATTATTACTCCATCCATCATTTCCTATAGTTCTTACAATGTAAATATATCCACCGGATGGAGGATTATCAGACTGAGAAGAAGAAATTATTTGTCCATTTTCAGTGAAACTGGCACCAGTAAATGTACCATTTGAAACAGAATCATCTAAAAAATCTTTTGATGTAGTAGAAGATGTTACAGTAGTAGTAGATCTTATTGGAGTAGCATTACCCGATTGTCCATAAATACCTGAATCATACAATAATACATTATTCATTCCTTGATAATTTATCCAATCTGTTCTTAGAAAAGTATAAACGTAACTTACATCTAAGACTCCCATTTTTACAACAGCGTTAGTTCCTGGCGATGTTGGCATAATCTAATTTTATTTTTCTATATATCTATAAATAGAATGTCCTTTTTATTATGTCGGCGAGAAGATTAATGTCTCCTATATTGTCTCCAGGAATGAAATTTAAAAAGAGTTCTAGATAATCATCATTTTCGTCTACGTAACCTCTCCCTGTCGAAAATGCGTATAGTCCTTCAGGTTTTAGGACAATTTTTTGGGCTTGGTTTTCATTCATATAAACACCGTCTTTAGTCTCAAAGAAACCTAGTTTATTTAGAACGTATTCAGTTTTTTCTGTGTACATTTATTCAATTTTTAGTTTTTAGACTAAAGTATTGAAAGTTCAAAAGGGAGCTTTAAAAGCTCCCTAATAACAGTTCTTGATTTGATGATTATTTATAGACCGAATTTATCCGATGTTAAACGTGCTACTATGTATTTGATAACTTTCTGGGCCTCCCCTTCGTTTATCAAAGCTTTCCAAGACTCGTAAAGAGATAAGTCATCTTTATCTAAGAGTTTTTCTCTGATACTTTCGATACTATTATAATCTGTTTTATTGGGTAAAGAAGTGCTCTGTTTCATTGGAAGCACCATTCCTAAATCTATCCAATCCGATATCTGCTTTCCTTCATCTTCTGATTCAATTTCTACTTTAGCCAAGATTCCGCTTCTACAAAATCCAACTTTAACATCTATTAATGATAAGATTGAACCTTTTTCTACTTTATCTCCATTGTAATAGAAATCTTCTACTGTTTGTAATTTATTCATGAGTTTTTCATTTGAGAACGTGAAATATGTACAACTAATTTACCGAAAGGCGCTTTAAATTCCGGATTGTCAAGTATTACCCAGACGAATATATTTTGCCATTTCGGTATTGGCAGATTTAGATCTGCATATCCATCTGTCATAAAGACAGCTATGTTCATTTTATTTTTCTTATACTGCTCTTCCATATATTGCAAAGGTTCTATGAAAGATGTTCCTCCGCCTCCTTTTGCCTTTGAGTAATCAAAGATACTTTTTGCACCTACATGATCAATATCTTGTATTCCATGATCAAAATAGACTACTTGTGTTTTTGCAACTTTCTTGGCTTTAATTATTCCTCTGACTTCCGAAAGTATTATTTCTATAGCTTCAGGTGTCATTGAACCTGAAGTATCTACTGCAACTACTGCATTTTCCAAAGCTTCGTACTTTCTTTTTTCTGCGTAGAAATAATCGTTTTTGTACAAGTGTCTTCTGCTACCTAAGTACTGTTCCGTACTGCTCATAGCTTTTCCAATGAATCTCCTTAGTGCAGATTTCCAATCAACTATAGGTTCTGTCAATCTCATTATAGATCTTCTCAAGCTTCCTTTTCCTGAACCAGCATCTCCAGAAGTAAGTTTATCTATATGCCTTCTTGCTTCTTCTGCATATTTTGCATCATCTCCTTCTTGAGGTAATTCTACAGGAACACCTAAGCTTTCTTGCAGTTTTTTACTATCTTCAGCTGTCATCATTGACCCAGGAGTTTGTCCTACTGTTGGTTTTCCTGTCATTCCTCCAGGACTTACGCTTTCTATTTTTACAGTTAATCCTCCGATATTTAAAGGTTCATCATCTCCTTTACCTGTCGAATCATTCGAGTCTCCAGGAATAATATCTATAGGTTCTACTCCTGTAATCTTGGGTCCATTCCCTCCTGACTTAGCCCGGCAAGGAGGTATTAAAACATTGAATTCTTCTCTTTTAAGTTTCATATCTTAGGAGTGTTAGTTACTAATTTTCTAGCTTCTTGTTCTGTAATTTCTTTGATATCGTATGTGCCATCTAAATTTATAGCTTCTACTATTCCATATTTTCCACTTTTAGATTTTATAATTGAACCTACTTCTACAGGCCAAACAAAATCTTTAGATGGGATATCCGGTAGTTTGTCATATATTTCTTCTGCAGTCATATCCTTATACTCTACATCACATAGACCGTGAATTTCATCTTGTACTTGAGTAGCTGTTAACAATCCTTCTTCGACTAGCATTAAGTTAATTTCATGATCTGTAGCGTGATTCCATTTTTCATGTTCAGCCCCTTTGTTTTCTCGACGAAGAAAGTGAACCATAACATTATGAAGTATTTCATGACAAAGAACAAAAGTTATTTGCTTATCATTCAATAGGCTGCAAAATAGAGGATTTACAAAAAAGTTTCTACCGTCAGTGGCCATAGTTTGGACTCTGTAAGTATAGAGAATTCTAAACTTGTATATAAATTCTCCGAAAAATTTGTAGCGCCCCATAATGAGCGCCACGCATCTTTCTATATCTTCTTTTGTTTGTGTAAGAATTGCATCCTTATCGATATTTTGAGTGTCAATATTTTTCAATTTCTCCTCTATATCGTTCGATATTTCTATATGGTGTAACATTTACTTAATTTTTAATAAATATAACTAATCTGTTTGAGAATGAAAAATGTTGTACATATTAATCTCTGCCTCCCATTAATCCTGGGTAAGAATCGAAAAGTTTAGCTTTTAAATCATTTTCCCAAAAATCACTTTGTTTAAGAGATGGATGAACTTCTTGAATCATTGACATAGCCTTGATTGCAAAAGGTGCATCTTTTAAGATAATCAACCAGTTTACGAAGTTTTCTTGTTCTTTTTCTTCTAGTGTTTCTTTAGATTTGTAAAATACCACCGATGCCACCAATGCATTTTTCTCATCTAATTGCAATGAATTAAAAGTAGGTGCTTTTTTCGGGTCAGTGTATACCGCTTTAATTTCATTTACATCTATTTTTCTCATCATTTTTAAGAATCCCATGTAACCGGATGCTGCAGCTTTTCCTACTTGAGATGCAACTATAGATTCTATGTCATTATCGAGTAATCTTGATCTTGTAGCTAAAGAACGTTTTTCTCTAACCTTTAATGCTCTAGAAGCGTTTGTCCAAGAACGAGGTGATGCAAAGATAGTGTTACTCCCACCTACAGAAGATTTTACTTCAGGGTCTAAGTTGTAGAAATATTTGTCATGATTGAAACGAATGAAAGCTAAGATTTCTCTTTGTATTATGAATTCTCCTTCAAAGTCTTTAGCATGTGCAGCCCATCCATTATTCCAGTCTTCAAATTTTGGTGCAAAATTTATTTGTCTAAATCTGTTACCTAAAACTGGAGTAAATCTGTAAGAACCTGATTCTTCATCACCTTCTCTGTTGGCTGCTGCTACCATAACCCATTTACTACCTAAAATCCAATCTCCAATTCTTCGTTCGTTGATTAACTTTAAACAAACATTTTGTACAGCTGTACTACATCTTGCAATTTCATCAAAAAAGATGATTCCACCTTTTCCATCTGGACCGTTTGCTTTTGCATCACCATCTGGATCGTCAACTTTGTACAAAGGAAGTGGAGCATCTGGAACTCTAACTGCTCTAGTGTTTGGACCGATATCTCCATTTTCAGTTTTTCCTTGAACCGTAGGTAAGAAAAAATCTTCAGGAGCCATTGTCATTAAATCGTAATCGATTATTCTTCTCTGCTGTTTTGCATTTTCTCCGAAGAACTCTCTAGCTACATCTTCAACTATAGCTGTTTTTCCAATTCCTGGAGCTCCCCATACTAATAAAGGGTTTATGTCCTGAGCACCTACTACAGAATCTCTAAGTGCTTCTTTAAATCCTTCAATTCCTACGTTTTGGATTTCTGGATTCATGTGTTCTAGTTTTACTCTATTATCACTCATATTTTTTAGTTTTTATATGAGTAAAATTAACAAACTAATATAGAAAAAGGAAATGTGGTGCAATAAGCATAAAAAATGCTGACTTAATCAATCAGCATTTTAATCTTTTTTAGATGTATCTTATAATCCTGTGAATTTATTAAGGACTAATTTACCACCGGGAAAAATTAGATCTGGATCTCCTGGTACTCTAGTGAGCACTCCGTCTATAAGTTTAACATTCATACCATTCTCCGCTGCAATCTGTCTAGTATAAGCCATAATTTCTGTATTTCCAGATCCAGCCGGCAAATGAGCTTTTGCAATATTCCATATACAATCGCCTTTTTTAATAGTGTAAAGTTCACTAGTAGGCTTAGGTGGAACAGGCGGTTCAGGTTTTGGAACAGGCGGATTAGGCTTAGGTGGAACTGGTTGCATAGCTTTGTAACCAGCTGAAGCTAAAGAAGTGCCAGCTATCATTAAGATTAAAGCTGTACCAACTTTAGTGTTAGCCATTTTTGTTAATTTACTTCTTAACAATCTAGCAGCTTCATCTTCTTTACCTTCATCCCATAATTGTTTAAGCTCATCAAGTTCTTCGTCAGATTTGAATGCTTTCAAGAAAGGATGCTCAGGATTTTTCCCAGCTAACTGATCTTTGATTCCAGAACTTAATTTCTTTTCTTCTATTTTGAAGCTTTCGTAAGTTTTTATGAAATTATTTTTCATTTTTTCCCTTTGTTTTTATCTTGTCGATTCTGTCAATAAAATTGTCAGTCACATCAATCACTTTTGACATTCTGTCTGCGATAGAATTGTTTTTATCTTTTAAAAAGTCTTGAACTTTCTTATAGGAAAGAGCGTATGGATAAAGTTTCTTTCCATCCTCATCTTCTTGAGATATAGCATCTCCATTGTAAATGTTTTCTATCAATACTAAGAAATCTTCAAGAAGTTTAGAGTACTCATTATCCTCTTCCTCTTCTTCTAATGAAGATAATTCATCTTGTATTTTATCTCTACCTTCAGTAGTGAAAATATTTCTAACAAAGATTCTTGCGATTCTTTTGTTTTTTTCTATTTCTTCATCATCTTCGATAGTATCAATGTCTAAATTATCATAATCTCCTATGATATCTTTAGCTTCTTTAGTAAGTTCTTCTGGTGATCCAGGAATTTCTTCTTCTACGCCTTCTTCTTCAAGATCTACAATAAGAGGAATATTGAAAGCAGGTCTAGTCTTTTTAACTTTATCCATAGGAACAGTTTCAATAGATCCTAATGTAGCATCCGAGTAATCAAAAGGATTTGATCCAGAGAATATAGTGGATAAAAAGATTCTACAATTTTTAATAGTTGGATACGGTTGCAATAACCATGTAGCAAACATAAAAATACCTATCCCAAAAAGAACAGCTCCAATCAACATTGTTAAAACTGGAGCAGCTGCTATAGCAGCACCAACTGCACCGCCGATAGCTGCAATTATTCCAGCTGAAGGAATAAGAGCTCCTATTATAGAAATAATTCCAGTAATAGCAGCACCCTGAACAAGTTTCTTAGAAATTTCTGAAAGAATACCATTTAACTTAGTTCCTTTAACACCTAACTTGAACATCATTTTCTGGAAAAAATCCATGAACTTGACATCATTCTCATCAAATATAGCTTTTCCTTTTCTATCTTCTTCAGCTTCATCTTCAGTTACTAAACCTTCTGTAATTACATCTTCAATTTTAGCACTTTTAGCTATTGCTGCAACTACATCACTGTTTAAAACTTTATCAGCTTCAACTTCTTTTCCAGAGTCTTTAGCAATTTCAATAAGCTTATTGAAAGCATCTTTAGTTGCAAATTTATTATCTTCTGTACAGAAACCATTTTTGATTATGACTTCTCTTAACGGTTCAAACAATAACATCAATTGCTTCAACATAGAAGTTTTAATCTTATGCATTATCTTAGTAATAGTTGCAAAAATTTTCTTAAAAGAAAATTCTTTGATAGCACTACTTACTTTAGTCGCAATTTCCTTAGCTCCTTTTGTGAATTTATCAACAAAGTTTTTTCCTTTTGCTACTATTCCGGATAAGAAAGATTCTTCTAAGTAACCTTTTAACGGTTCAAAAATTTCTTTACCGTATGTGTTTCTGAATCTTGTAGTTAATTCGTTCTCATTGATGTTTAGAACATTTAACTTAATTTCTTCAATTTTCTTCTCTAGTAAAGATTCATCAAATATAACTGAGTATTGCATTACTTAACGTTTGTTTTAGTTTTAGCTTTAGACTGTTTTCTTGATCTAGATTCTTCTTTGTTTCCTTCTTCAGGAG
>Ga0315908_10003202_pt1 | contig 11848 bp, 12 predicted proteins | sample LakEriMetagenome_12_FD_203520 | JGI IMG/M metagenome (GOLD analysis project Ga0315908, IMG submission 203520) | Freshwater fungal communities from buoy surface, Lake Erie, Ohio, United States - Buoy 4 MA124 | ecosystem: Environmental > Aquatic > Freshwater > Lake > Lake biofilm | place: USA...
TGTAAGCATTAGAATATCTTTTGAAATGGTGGTTTCAATGAGTGAATCACGCACATAGTTTTTCCAACGCATTTCATCTTTTATCAAAGAAGCTGCTCCAGGATAAGAGCCAAAATAAACGAACTGTTCAAGTGAAAAATCGAATGCTTCCTTCATTTCTGCATAGGACCAATGTGTCATATAAAGTGTTTCAAATCGTCCAGCCAAAGATTCTGATAAGCCATCTTGGATGAGTAGGCGAGACGAACCAAGTAGAATTATTTTTAAGTTTAGTCCTTTACGGCTATCTTCATCCCAAAGTTGTTTAATTGCCTCGCTCCAGTTCGGTATTTTCTGAATTTCATCTATGACAAGAAGCATTTCAGGTACTTGTTGTTGTTTCATACGCATTCTAACTGTTTCCCATAGTTGACCAATCCAATTTTCATTAGTACTAGAAACATTATCGGCCGATGCAAACTGATGTGGAATATTTATTTCCTTCAAAAGACTTAAAACCATTGTTGTTTTCCCCACTTGTCTGGGTCCAAGAATAACTTGAATAAACTTTCTAGGCTCTAAAATACGACTTTTTAGTATTTTTTTTTGGCTTCTATTTATTTGTTTTTCAATCATATATGCAAATATATAACATTTTACTCAATATATAAAGTTATTTTACTCAACATAATTAGTAAAATTACTCAATATAAAAAGTTATTTTACTCAATGAGATGAGTATTTTTACTCAATTAAACTAAATAATTTACTCAATAATACGAGTAGATTTACTCAATAAGACTAGTTATTTTACTCAATCACTCAATTAATATTACTCAATAAATAATTTAAAAGAGAATTTACACTTTCTAAATATACGAAAAATGAAAGACAATTCAAACAATGCAAAAGAGCTATTGTTATGTAATTATGGATACTGAATTTATTTGTCAATACAGTGATTTGCCATCGCCATTAGCATACGTTGCAACAAAAAATGAAATTATCACTCAACCTACTGAGGAGGAAATTGATCGTATTATCGAAATGGCGTGGGAAGACCGAACTCCCTTTGATGCCATTAAATTACAATTTGGATTAAACGAACAGGCAGTCAGGAATTTAATGCGCAAAGAATTGAAGGCTAGTTCTTATGCTCGTTGGCGCAAGCGAGTAGAAGAATGTAAGACAAAACACAAAAAAACGAGATCAGGTGAAATAAATCGATTTAAGTGTTCTCGACAACGCAGTATATCCAACAACAAAATTTCCAAACGATGATTTGTTTAGACAAAAATGATTTTCAAGCACTTTCAAGAGTGCCAAGGTTGAATTTGATTAACTCGTGTATGGGCTACAAATCTGCCAATCTCATTGGAACCATCTCAAAAACCGGATTGCCCAATTTGGCAGTTTTTTCAAGTGTCACGCATTTGGGAAGCGATCCGGCCTTGATAGGTTTTATTTTGAGACCAACTACTGTTCCTCGTCATACCTATTCAAATATAAAGGATAGTAATTATTTTACTGTGAATGCCATTTCAGAATCGTTCATTGCACAAGCTCATCAAACATCGGCAAATTATCCGATTGACGTCAATGAATTTGAGGTAACAGGTATTCTTCCGGAATGGAAAGATGAAATCTCTGTTCCTTTTGTGAAAGAAAGTCCTGTTCAATTGCTTTGCCAATACGTAAATGAATATGAAATCAAGGAAAACGGGACAATTCACGTGATAGCATCCATTGAGAAAATATTCGTAAAGGAAGACCTGCTGTCAGATGACCATTGGATTCAGTTAGACAAAGGCCAAGTAGTAGCAATTAATGGGTTAGATGGTTATGTAAAAACAGAATTGATTGAGCGCTTTCCGTATGCGCGAGTGGAAAATCCACGATGATTTTTATCCAGTGAGCATGAATTAAAGTAAGGGATTTTAATTTCGCAACAATTCTTTGTTCCATTAATCTCTGTATACAGACTAAGACTTAGTTGTTGTTCATTAGTATTTCTATGTAAAATTTAGAAATAATTTAATCGATAATTCTCAAAATTCCCATTCTTAAAATGCTTTCTGTAAAATATTCTTTACATTTGCTCTATCCTAACGAGGAAAACTTAACCCTTCATTAATTGTATAGCAATTAATTGACGATTTTTATGAGTTTCCATAAAAATGTCAGGGTTATCTAAGAAATAAAAAAATAGCGTTTGCTAAAACATCCTGTATCTGAAAAGTCGAAAATTCTAAACCTACAGGGAAGTTAAAGTAAAACGCTCATGTCATAGGCGTGGGCGTTGCTTTGCTTTGTAGGTTAGGGCTTCGACTCCCTCAGATACAAGCATATCGGCAACTGTCCCACGCTTTTTTGTTTGTATATAATCTCACTGCGGGGCGAGTGAACTTAAAACTTTAAAAAATGAAAAAAGTTATGTTTACAGTCTTTGCAGTTGGGCTTGGTTTGACTGCTAATTTATGGGCGCAAGTGCCAAGTTATGTACCAACCAATGGTCTGGTTGGATATTGGCCATTTAATGGAAATGCCAACGACGAAAGTGGAAACGGGAATAATGGAACGGTGAATGGTGCTACGTTGACAGCAGATCGATTTGGGGTGGCGAATAAGGCGTATAGTTTTGATGGGGTTGATGATTACATACAATGTCCTCAAAATAATATTCCAACGACTAGTAATATAAGTATTTCACTTTGGATTAAACCTTTCCAAAATAACGGAATTGCAGAAATAGTATGCTTAGGAAATTCAGGTAGTACATCATGGGGTGTTTTAGCAGGAAACGACTGGAATGGCAGCCCTTATCAGACAATGAATTACGGAAGAGGTTGCTCTGGTTCAGGCACTTCGAATGTGGCGGTGGCTCCTTTTTTGAATATTTGGCAAAATATAACCTACAGGAGTACAGGTGTTAATGGAGTTTGCGATGTTTATGTAAATGGAAGCTTCATTGGTCAATCAATGAATGGTACGATGGGAAATTGTTCATCAAGTAATCTTTTTTTTGGAGTAGATATTTTTGGACCCAATTATATAAATTGTGAACTTGATGACATAGGAATTTGGAATCGCGCCCTATCAGATTGTGAAATAGCAGATTTATATAATTCTCAATTGGGTTCCTTTTCTAACTCTTCTGTTTCCATTAATCCTTCTTTAAGTTCGTTAGGTTCAAATGCTACGTTAACAGTTACAACGCCACTACAAAATATTCAATGGCAAAGTAATCCTGGAAATATGGGTTGGAATAATGTTGTAAATAACAATACTTATAGTGGTTCTAATAATGATACCTTAGTTGTTTCAAATTTACAACTGTCTAACCATAACCAACCTTTTCGAGTTTTAGCTTGTGGAGACACCTCCAACATCGCAACCATCCAAATCGCTGACACATGCATTACAAACGTTACGGTTTATGATACGCTTTTTACCACCGTAACAGATACACTTATCATCAACACCACCTTGAGTTTGCCGGCACCAAATAATGAAAATACAATTTTGATTTACCCCAACCCGGCAAGTGATCACATCACGATTGATAATGGAAACTTTGCAGCAATGGCGGGCTACAGCATTAAAATTGAAAACAATGCAGGTCAGCAGGTATTTCAAAGTGCCATCAATCAAGCGCAGTTTTACGTGGATTTGAGCTCATGGACAGGTAATGGCTTGTATTTCGTGCATTTGATTGATCCGCAAAATAATACGGTGACGGTGAGGAAGATTGTGTTGCAGTGATAAATGGTTGAAACCATTTAATACGAATAATTTCACACATAGGCTCGGGTTTATTCCGATTGCTATCGGAACCGAGCCTATGTGTTTAAACGTGGTTGGATTAACCATTTTAATCATTATTGTATTTTATTAAAATAAATTATTGTATTCTGATAAAATAAACTTTTGTATTCTGGTAAAATAAACTATCTTTGTAGAAAGGATAGTTGTGGTGTTAAAGTCAATATTAGAAACGTGTGTTGTCGATCAACGCAATCAGATAATGCAAACGGATCTTGGTGTTGATCGTGATTCATTAGAAAAAATAAAACTCAGAAAAGAATTTATCACCATTATCACAGGAATCCGTCGTTCTGGAAAAAGTACCTTAATGCATCAACTTATCCATCAATTGGATCAAGATTTTGCCTATTTTCATTTTGAGGATCCGCGCATATTTGGTTTTTCATTGGATGATTTTCCTAAATTGGAAGAGGTTTTGGGAGACACCAGTTATTATTTTTTTGATGAAATACAAAATGTTCCTCAATGGGAATTATTTGTTCGTAAATTACACGATCAAGGAAAAGTAATCTGTATTACTGGTTCAAATGCCTCACTCTTGAGCAAAGAACTGGGAACAAGACTTACCGGCAGAAATATAACGAAAGAACTTTTTCCTTTTAATTATAATGAGTATTGCACTTTCTATTCTTATAAACAAGATTCAGATAGTGCTGCAAAATTTATGAATGACGGAGGAATACCATTGTTTCTTAAAACGCATGAAATAACGTATTTGCATCAGCTACTTCGCGATATCTTATATCGTGATATCATCGCACGATATGGAATACGAAATGGAAAATTAGTCGAGGAATTAACGCTTTTTTTGATATCCAATATCGCTAAGCCCTATTCACTTAATGGATTGAAGAAAACATTTAATTTGGGTTCTGCTAATTCAGTTTCAGATTACGTTTCTTGGCTCGAAGACAGTTACTTGTTTTTTTCTTTGCCTCGATTTAGCTGGTCATTGAAGTCTGTTGCAGTTAATCAGAAAAAAATCTATAGCATTGATACCGGTTTTGCTCAAGCCAATTCGTTGAGTTTTAGTTCGGATAAAGGCAGGCTTTTCGAAAATATGATTTACCTATCACTTCGACGTAAATTTACAGACCTTTATTACTTTCGGGAAAAGGGAGAATGTGATTTTGTAGTGAAGGAGAAAGAAAAAGTGACACAAGTTGTTCAAGCATGTTTTGAATTGAATTCGGATAATCTTCAACGTGAAATGAATGGATTGAAAGAAGCAATGGACTTTTTTGGCTTGCAAGAAGGAACAATAGTAACACTTATTCAAACGGATTTATTTATAAATGACGATAAGCATATTCGGGTTGTTTCAGCAAATGATTGGTTAAAACTTAATCCTTAAAAAATAGATTTAAACGTGAATCAATTTTAAGTATTTCAAATTAACCCAACAAAAAAATACAAAAAATTGAATAAATAATTGTCGTTAATCTTAGTTCAATATAACTAATTTTCGCCAAAAAAGATGACCACTACTTTATTCATTCAAGCCTATACGGAAGCGCGAACGCGACTTACAACCTTACTAGAAATCATTACTGAAATTGATTTATCAAAAAAACTACATCCAGCTCCGAATAGCGTTGGATTTTTAATGAGGCACATTGGGGATGTAGAGTTATTATTTGCCAAAAATGTTTTTCATGGAAGTAATATTCATATAGTTGCCAAAACCCTAATTGATGTAGAAGATACAGGTGTCTGGACGAATTTAGAAGAAATTAAAACTCATTTACAAGACGCATATAGTAGCTTAATTGAAGTTTTAAAAACCCAGCCTGATAATTCTTGGAGCGAGTTAGTTACCACCAAAGAATTCGGTACAAAAACAAAAGCAGAAGCATTTGGACGAATCATTTCACACACTGCCTATCATGCTGGTCAAATTGCACTTATTTTGAAATATGGAAAATAATTTAATCTCTCTATTATCGGCCTCCCAACTACTTGAAGCAGATCAATTCACCATAACGAATGAACCGATATCATCAAGCAAACTCATGGAAAGAGCTGCATTCGCTTGCTTCCAATGGATTGAACAAAACATCGATCTCAAGCAGCATTTTGTGATCTTTTGCGGAATAGGAAATAATGGTGGCGATGGATTAGTCTTAGCAAAATTGCTGTCTAAAAACAATTGTTCCGTTTCGGTTTATGCGGTAGGTGATTCAGATAATGGAAGTGACGATTTTAAATTTTACTTGGAAAAATTGAAAAATTTCACGTTGGTTCCTATTCATTACATTCAAAGTAGTGATCAAATTCCAGAATTAAAAGATGATTGTATTATTATTGATGCGTTATTTGGCTCAGGACTGAACAGACCTATTGTAGGATTGGCAAAACATGTCATTGAGAGAATTAATACATCCGATTTTCCAGTTATTTCAATTGATTTGCCTTCAGGGTTATTTAGCGAAGATAATTATCAAAATCATTCTGAATCAATTGTTCAAGCGACTTATACCTTAACTTTTGAACGACCTAAACTTTCATTTCTATTAGCTGACTTTGGAGAGAAAGCAGGAGAATGGAAAGTCATTCCAATAGGGCTGAATGAAGCATTCCTAGATGGATTGCATACACCGTACTATTTATTGACTAAATCGTATGTGCAATCACTATTGAAAAAACGAAAGAAATTTTCTCACAAAGGAACTTATGGACATGCATTACTGGTTGCTGGTTCTAAAGGTAAAATGGGAGCGGCAGTTTTGACAACAAAGGCAGCCTTGCATTCAGGTGCCGGGCTAGTCACGACTTTTGTTCCTCAATGCGGGTATAACATCATTCAAACTTCTTGTCCAGAAGCCATGTGTTTAACTTCTTCAGAATACGATTATTTAGTTGGTGAAACTGATTTAACTCATTATCAATCAATTGGTCTTGGTCCTGGAATTGGAACGCAACCTAGTACCTCGGAATTGGTTTTGAAAATCATTCAACAAGCTGCTTGTCCTTTGGTAATTGATGCAGACGCATTAAATATTCTTGCTCAAAATCCCGACTGGCTGATACTACTTCCAAAAAATTCAATTTTAACACCTCATCAGAAAGAGTTTGATCGCTTGTTTGGTTCTTCTAAATCGGCATACGACCGATTGCAAAAGCAACTTGAACAATCAAAAGCACATTCCATCTTTATTTTAGTGAAGGGTGCACATTCATCGTTATCTACACCATCTGGCGAAGTGTTTTTCAATTCTACCGGAAATCCGGGAATGGCAAAAGGAGGTTCTGGTGATGTGTTAACCGGGATGATTTCTTCTTTATTAGCAAGCTCCCATCCACCACAGGAAGCAGCGATTTTAGCGATGTATTTGCATGGATTGGCCGGAGAAAAAGCACAAGAAAAATATACCGATTACGCCATGAATGCCACCCAAATCATAGATTGCATTCCTGAGGCTTTTATATCCTTGTTAGAAAAAGGTGCTTAATCCATAAACTCTTGTCCCCAACTGTGCAATGATTTAATGCTCGGCAATAGTTTTTCTCCTTTAAACGTCAACGAATATTCAACGGTTGGAGGAACTGTGGCGAAAACTTCACGCGTAATGATACCATTGGATTCCATATTCTTTAATTCTTTAACCAACATGCGTGTATTTATTCCCTCGATACTTCGTTCTAATTCTTTAAATCTCATCTTACCTTTTGATAAATGATAAATGATTGGCATGGCCCATTTCCCACCGATAATATCCAACACATCTTTTAACGAACATTTTTTTTCTGCATTATTTATTTTTTCTTCGGGCATAACTAGCTGATTCTATTAAATACTTTACAACAGGTTACTACTATATATTCGTGTAACTACTTTCAAAAGTAAAGTATTGTATTTAGATTTACAAATTAAAAACTTAAAAATTCAAAAAATGAAATTACTTGAATCCACAAAAATTGGCAATAAAGTGCTAAAAAATAAAATGGCAATGGCACCCATGACGCGATCCCGCGCAGACTTCAACGGAATAGTGAGTCATTCAACGGAGATATATTACACCCAGCGTGCTAGTGCCGGATTACTGATAAGCGAAGCAATTAATATAAGTACACAAGCCCAAGGCAGTCCATTAACTCCCGGTATTTACAAGAAAGAACAAATCGATGCGTGGAAAAAAGTAACAGATGCCGTTCATAAAAGTGCGGGTATTATATACGCTCAGCTCTGGCATACAGGTCGCGTTGGACATAGTTTGGTTAAAAATGGTATGCTCCCAGAGGCACCATCTGCAATTGCCATAGGAGGTCAACAACATTTCACTATGGAAGGAATGAAAGACTACGAAACACCAAAGGAACTTACAGAAAATGAAATCATTGACATTATTCAAGACTATAAACAAGCTGCCATAAATGCGATAGAAGCCGGATTTGATGGGGTTGAACTTCACGCAGCATTTGGTTACTTACCCAATCAGTTTTTGGCTGAAAGTTCAAATAAACGCAAGGATAAATACGGAGGAAGCCATGATAATAGAAATCGTTTTGTTTTGGAGGTAATGCAAGAAATGGTTAATGCAATTGGAACTGATAAAGTGGCAATTCGAATTTCACCTACAAGCACCTACAATAATATTTCGCATGAAAATCCATTAGAGCAATTTACCTTACTAATCAATGAGTTAAATAAAATGCCACTTTCTTACATTCATATTATGAACCTTCCATTTCCGGCGGATAAATTCCCTAATTATCCACTCAATTCGATAGAAACATTCGGAAAAATCTCAAAACATCCCATTATTGCAAATTTCGGTTATAACAGAGAAACTGGTGAGGCTGAATTGGAGAAAGGAATAGCCAAACTTATTTCTTACGGAACGTTATTTTTGGCTAACCCAGATTTACCAAAACGCTTTGAATTCAATGTGGAACTGAATGAACCGGATCGAGCTACGATGTATGGTGGAAAGGATCAAGGTTATATCGATTATCCATTTTTAGATCAAGTAAATTAATGAAAAAAAATATCCTCAATGAAAACCCATTTGTTATTTTCTGCATTTTAGCCGAAACATTGGAAGGTTGGAAAGATCCCTCTTCGGACGCGGGGAAGGCAGTACTTTTGCAACATTATGCTTGGGGATCCTCATTGAAAAAAAATGGAAAATTATTCTTGGCCGGACCAACAGATTTTGATTTAATCGTAGCGAAAGAAATCAATCCTATTGGTCATACAACCGGCCTCATCATGCTCAATGTTTCAACCCGCGAAGAAGCAATTCATTGGGCTGAAAAAGACCCGTTTCATATTCATGGATTTCGAAAGAATCTTGTTCATTCTTTAAAAATCACCCTGTCAGAAAAAATAATTTTTGAATCTTTACAAAAAATAATAGAAAAACAATGAACACAAAAACAAAAAAAATCATTTATTGGGTACTAACAGGTTTAGTATCTTTCGTATTCCTTGGTAGCGCATCCGGAAAATTAACCGGAAATGAAGAAGCGCTTAAAATGGCTGCCAATTTCGGATTAGATTCCAAAACATACTTACTAATCGGAGTCGTAGAATTAGCCAGTTTAATTTTATTTATAATTCCAAGAACGGGGATCATAGGAACGTTACTTTTATCAGCATATATGGGTGGAGCAATTGCTACTCATTTAGAACATAATGATTCAATCATAGCTCCATGTGTTATTCTTACATTTACGCTATTAGTTGCTGCGTATCGCTTCCCTGAGCTTTTATCAAAATTATTTAACTCAAAATCATGAGAGGAATTCACGCAATTTCAATCGTATTTATACTTGTAATTTTTTCAACTAAAATTTATTCACAATCTAATAAAAATCAAATGGAACAAAACAGAATTCAGGCAATTTTAACAATCGATACAGAGAATTTACCTTCAAACTTTCAGGAAATAATTAAGCACGAACAAGAAGTTGTGGCGAAATGGAAAGAAGAAGGAATACTAGAAAACTTATTTTTAAGAGATACTAAAAATGGTGCTGTATTAATTTTTAAAGGCATTGATGAAGCCAAAGCGAGAGAATTAATGCAAACTCTTCCCTTGTATCAATTGCAAAAAAGTGTTGAGTACTACAGCTTAATAAAACAGTTTTAATTTTTAAAAGCAGATTTCTTACTGCGCTAACTCAGCACAAGTAGCTCAATCTGCTTTTTTCTATGGATTAAGAGTATCGAGTTTTGTCGAGATACTCCTTACCTACAATTCATGTTCATTACGGTTTTTTCTTGACCACTTTCATTTCAACACGTCTGTTTAATTGATTTTGCTCGCGAGAACATAACGATCCTACGGTACAAGAATTTACAAGTTTGGTTAATCCATAAGCTGTGGCTTGAATTCGATTGGAATCAATTCCATTTTTCTGCAAGTATTTAATTACTGAATTATTCCTATTTTGAGACAAAACCAGGTTGTATTCAGGTGTTCCATAACTATCTGTATGACCTCCAATCACCAGTATGGATGATGGATTTTTGGTGAGTTCTGCTTTCACTTGCTCCATTTTATCCTTTTCGTTTTCGCGTATAAAATACTTATCGAAATCGAAATAGATGATGAAATCAACACCGTCCTTAGTTGTGTAACCGAGGGAATCTACAAAAGAATCAAAGTCATTAACAATAACAGGAGAAGGAATGGAATCGACATCTTTTTTCTCCTCCTTTGCTAAAATCACAGTATCTTTCTTTTCTTTCCAACCAATGATATAATCACTGATAATTAGGTTAGTATCTTTCAAAATACTGAAATCAAAATAAAGAATATCGTCATCACCCACATTTTTTGTTTTTCGATTTGAACTGAAATACCCTTGCTTATTGTTTTTTAGAACTAATATCCCAATATCATCATACGAGGAATTTATAGGTTGTTTAAGTACGTGTGCTTGTGAAAATCCATTATCCGTTTTTTTTGCAACGCACAAATCAAAACCACCAAAGCCTGCATAACCATCGGATGAAAAATAGATATTTCCATCTTTGTCAAGCGAAGGAAAATTCTCATTGTTAATTGTATTGATATGTTTACCAGCATTGATAGGTTTGCTCCAAGAACTATTTATAAATTCAGAAAAATAAATATCCGTACCTCCATAACCAGAAGTCATATCTGATACAAAATAAAGTTTTTTTCCATCAGATGATAGACAAGGATTTCCCAATGAATATTGGTCGCTATTATGTGTAAACGCTTTCGATTTTTGCCATTTCCCATTTTGATAAACAGAACTAAATAACTTAATTCGCTCAATTTCAATTTCTTTTCGGTCTTTTCCTTTTAGAAATTTATCAACACGAGAGAAATACATGGTATCGTTGTTTTGGGAGAAGCAAACAGGTCCATCGTGATATCTTCGATTGATTTTTTTTCCGCCAAAAGGTTCAACTTCTAGTAGATTATTTCCGTCAGATTCAATTTTTGAAAGATATAAATCATAATAGAATTGGCCATTCCAGCCACTTTTTCTGCGCAACATTTTTGATTTTCGGGATGAAGTAAACACCACGGAATTTTCATATAAAACTGGACTGAAATCAGAAAATTCGGTATTGCAAAAAACCATATTTTCAATCACTAATGGTTGATCAGATGTTGCGTCTTCTTCCATAATTTGCCAGGATTTCTGAATTTGTGGAATTCGTGGATCATGAGGACTTAAAACTTGAAAGTTCATAAATGCTTGCCTAGATTTTTCATGCAATCCATTTGTTCGCAAAACTTGTCCGTAATGGTAGTAAAATTCAGGATCCGAATATCGGCCATAAGCATTCACGTGGTCATAAGCGTCTTGTTCTTCCGCTTTAAAATTGTTCATTTTTCGGTAGCATTCACCAAGTTTGAAATAATCATCCGCGTTTGGATTTTTAGCTACTTTTTTTTCGAAAAGTTTAGATGCTTTGTAGTAGTCCCAATGATTAAATTTCCGATCTGATTTAGATGTTTGCCCTTCTGCAATAAAGCAAATGAAAGGAAAAAATAGGATTAAAAATAGATTTTTCATGATTCTGGTTTTATAATTAAAAAAATCGAGGATTTGACAT
>Ga0315908_10003204_pt1 | contig 11846 bp, 10 predicted proteins | sample LakEriMetagenome_12_FD_203520 | JGI IMG/M metagenome (GOLD analysis project Ga0315908, IMG submission 203520) | Freshwater fungal communities from buoy surface, Lake Erie, Ohio, United States - Buoy 4 MA124 | ecosystem: Environmental > Aquatic > Freshwater > Lake > Lake biofilm | place: USA...
AGGATGCTCTTTTCATTTAACAATGCATCGAAAGACAGGATTAAAACGACGGTAACTAAACACAAGAACAAGACTTTTAAGTCATCAACGATTGCAAAGTATATCGCTATAACTTGAGCAAATGTTAGAAGTATAACAGCGTTATCAATTCTCTCACTACGGAGTTTTTCTCTTTTTTCTATTTCGGATTTTTCCTCCTTTTCCTTTTGTTCTGCTCCTAATCTGGTGATTTTCTCTTTTTTCTCCGCTTCCAATGACGCCAATTTTTCCAAGCCATTGATGCTGTCCAAGTATTCTTCTTTCAATTCTTTGATATTGAATTTTGCTCTTAGATTTTGGAAAAACGTATCAATTTCCGTGTAATTACTGATGAGTGTAAAAACTTGATAAAATTCCCCTTTAATCATCATTGCCTTCATACTTTTCAACGATTCTAAATCAAAACCTTCATCTGTCACTTTTATTTTTCCAATTTCTTTTTGAAAATAATGAAACAAATACTTTTGATTCAGTGCGAACAGCACGGCAGGGTAGTATTTATTGATTAAATCTTTCCTATTGCTTTCTGCTTGACTATCACTTTCTTTCCCTTCGATTATAAAAGCACCTTCGTTTAAGGCATACGCAGAAATATATGGATCGGGATTATTGGATGTAAATGTCCAATCATTGATAATGCAATTTCTCTCATCAGGTATTCGCAATAAATTATAAATTTCGTTTGCGTACAATTCTGAATTTAAATTCGTAGTATTTTTCCATTTAATAGAAAGATGAAGAAAGTGAGGTTTTATGTAACCCTTTTCAAACTTACCCTCCGATTTGTCTTTCACGTCTTTTTGAAACCCAAAATAAATATACTTGTCGAGATTATCCTGCTTAACATTCTGTTTGAGCATTGAACAAAATAATTGTTTAACGATTGTATTAAACTTAAGGCCAAAAATTTCATTCAAAGATTTTGTGGAATTCGCAAATTCCTCATATAATTCTATTTTTCTATCGGTCCTCAATGGTTTAAATGATGTTCGTAAATCTACCATTGATTCAACGCGTAAAAGTTTATTTTGACCTTCAAGCTCAAAAAATTTAACTTCTTGCCCTGGATATAATATACTGTCTTCGAGAATATTCCAATTTAAATTTAATTTAGTTTCTGACCATTGAAAAAATTCATACTGACTATCCATTGCACCACCATCAATTTTAATTTTTGAATCTTTAAGAGTACAGGTCAATTGTGGGTATATTTCATTATTGGAAATATTCTTTTCTATGATTGTGTAAGCCTTTTGCTTTAGGTGTTTAAGAAATAAATCATTCGTATTCAAATAAAAATCAAAACCTTTTTCGTATCTATTCTCATAATACCTTAATGTTTTCTTTATTTTTGACAATGTTTCAATCATCTCACCCGCATCATCTACTTCCCATTTCAAGGTGATTGATACAAAACCAAATCCAACTTGTGGACTGAAAGTTGACCGATTAAAATAAATTTTTATTGAATCAATTTTAAACGAAACTTCTTCTAATCCACTGTCTGCATCAAGAATTGAAAATTTAACATCTTCATTTAATATCCGTTGTGCAACATCACCTATGACATCAGTTTTGTGATTATTACCATCCTCATATTTAGAATTAAGTGTGTCCAAAAAATCACTTATATGCTCTAAATACTTATAATCGCGAAATGTACTTCCCTGAGAGAAAACGCTATGATTCTTGTATAAAAAATCTTGGGACTGACTTAATTCCTCATATTTATCTTTTGAAATATTCCTCAAAAAAACACTCACCAATGCTCTTGCAATTTGCGCTTTGCTGAACTCCGCGTAATGCAGAAAGGCGCTGTTTTTTGAATCTTCTTTACTCGTGAAATCAAAATACTCATCAATGGCAAACTTCCCTTCGTTTTGTTTCAGATAAAAAGGAACGGTTAAAATCGAATAACTCATGACTTCATTTTGTTAATGTAATTCGGCATATTTTTTCAATGCTTTGATGCTACAGTAAGACGGGGTTCCATTTTCTATAACCGCTGCGGTCAACCAACCTCCGAAAACACATCCCGTATCGAGTCCTGTAGCAAAAGGGAATCTTTTGGGCTCTTCTTGTAAAAAGGGTTGATGGCCGAAGTAAACATGACCATAACTCCCGTTGTACACCTCCGCCCAGAATGTATCCTCAGGACTCTCCTCACCTAATCCAACGAATTTTCCATTTGGATTAAGGAAGCGCATTTTGGTAATTAACTCCAGACCTTTAAAGTGTTTTGGGGAGTGCGCAGCGTAGGTGTAATTTTCAGGGAATGGAAACTGAACGTGATTGGCGATACCTCCATGCAGCAAAACGATCCCTTGTCCATCAATTTTCATTGAATAATACGCCTCTTTTAACTTATCAATTTCCTCCGGTTCTAAATCACTCAATAATTTGGGAAATTCTTCAACCCCTTTCATTTTTTGTTCAATTCCGCTACCAGTTGTAACATGTTGCAAATAGCGCAGAAACTTTTCTTCATGATTACCAAGAATTAACGCTACGGTGTATTCCTGTGACAATTGCACAAAACGTCGAACAACTTCAACAGAATTCGGACCTCGATCAATAAGGTCGCCAATGAAACAAATGTGATCGTCGGACTTAAGCGAAAGCTTGTCAATTAACAAATCAAGTTCATCAATACAGCCATGCACATCACCAATAATAATTACTCTCCCCATGCTACTTCAGAAATTTTAAGCGTCTTTAAGTACTTGAAATTAAAGCCTAAATGCATGTAAATATACTCCTTCAAGGTCAACTATTTATTTGCTATGATTACATTTATACAACTAAACGAAACAATATGCAGTTTTTTTGGAATGCTATGGCCATCTTGGGGATCGCCACATTGATTATCATTATTGTCGCTATCATCGTAGTAGTAATTGACAAACGTTCGAAAAGTAAAAAAGAAATTCCCAGTGAATTGACATTACAAGTACCGGAAAACCCTAATAATGTGCTCAACTTAAGAATAAATCGTTTTGATCAAGAGGTCCTTGACGAAGCGCTGTCAAGATTGAATGCGCTGGAAGGTCTCGTTGTTCTCAAAAATGAAGTGAATGAGCTAGTGAAATTGGTGAAATACGAAATGGAGGAAGATGAATTCGATCTCGGGAAAAGTGCATTTCACATGGTATTTTTGGGCAATCCTGGTACAGGAAAAACCACAGTTGCGCGAATACTTGCAGACATACTTAGAGGGCTCGGACTATTAGGACGTGGTCAACTTGTAGAAGTCGATCGTACAGCGCTCGTTGCTGGTTTCATCGGGCAAACAGCGGAAAAAACAAAAAGTAAAGTAAATGAGGCAATGGGTGGCGTACTTTTCATTGATGAAGCATATTCTTTAGTAGGGAAAGGTGCCCAAGATTTTGGAAATGAAGCTATTGAAACCCTACTTACTGAAATGGAAAATCAACGCGGAAAATTTATTGTTATCGTCGCCGGATATAAAAAACCAATGCAGCAGTTTTTAACTTCGAATGTCGGATTAAAATCGCGCTTTGATAAGTTTTTCACTTTTGAAGATTACAACGCCAATGAACTTTGGACAATTTTCAATAATCTAATCGATCAAAACAATAAAGAACTTGAGCCAGTAGCAAAAGCTATCCTTGAATCCTATATTCGAAACATTTCTGAAAATAGATACGAAGGGTTTGGAAATGCCCGCGAAATCCGAAAAGTCATCTCTGAAACGCTGAAAAATCAAAAGTTACGTCTTGCTGAAATTCCAAAATCAGAACGATCTGAAGAGATGAAACGTATGATTATTGAGAAAGATGTTGAAGAATTTAAAGACTTTGAAAAGAAATATAAACCAACATTAGGTTATGTTCAAGTTGACAAGAATGATTGATCGGATTTGACAAACTTTAGCTTAGGGAGACTTTTGAATCTAGGGTATTTCAGGGTTCTTCTTTGAGCCTTTGCTGTAAAAAGGGTTGAGCGTTACACCGCTTAAGTCATTTAACCACAGAGCTATAGAGAATATGGTGTTACCTTATATTCAATACAACAGGCCGAGCCGTGTCTTGTTGTACAATACCAGAACTACTGCCAAATTTACTAGATTCCTGATTGAGTAATTCGAGCACTTGCGCATAAATATCCTGCATTTCCATTTGATGAGATGCGTAGTAATCCATGCTTGCTTCAAATTGTTTAGGTGCCACCTTGTATTTCTTGAAAATCGCATTTCCTGACATAATGATTGTTTCTTGAAAACGTGAAACATGACCATATTTGAGCTGGACATAAGACTCTACTAGGCTTAATTCCTTGATGATTTGCACAAACTTCTCTTTTTCAATAAGATCATCAGGTTCAGGTTTCGCGCCAATTTGATCAGTACAAGAAAAAACGAACAAGACGACTAATAGGCCAAGAATTTTTTTCATGACGGATAAGTAAACGATAAACGTGCACCCAATGATTGTTCGATCAGGATGCCATTGTCATAGACTAAATTCCCATTGACAAAAGTTTTGCTCACACGATAAGGAAAAGTATGTCCTTCAAATGGTGACCATCCACATTGATACAAAATGGAATCTTTTGTCACTGTGTATGCTTCGCGTTCAACAACTACTAAATCAGCAAAGTAGCCCTCACGAATGTATCCACGTTCTTTGATTCGGAACAATTCAGCTGGTGAATGGGCCATTTTCTCTACGATCTTTTCAATCGAGATTTTACCTTGCTCCATCTTTTCCAACATGGCCATCAAGGCATGCTGAACCAATGGTCCTCCAGATGGGGCATCCAAGTATTTTCGCGACTTTTCTTCTAAGGTGTGAGGAGCATGATCGGTAGCAATGACATCTATTCTATTGTCCAATACTGCCTGAAAAATAGCCTCTCTGTCATTTGCGGTTTTTACGGCAGGATTCCATTTGATGAAGTTTCCTTTTTCAGCGTAGTCGGCATCGGAAAACCACAAGTGATGAATACATGCTTCTGCCGTGATTTTCTTATCAACTAGCGGAGTGGTATTGTCAAAAAGAGACAGCTCTTTTGCTGTAGAAATATGCAAGACATGTAAGCGTGCGTCGTATTTTTTGGCGAGTCGTACAGCCAATTCTGATGAACGGTAACATGCCTCTTCACTTCGAATCAAAGGGTGCATTTCTATAGGTATATCCTCCCCATATTTCGCTTTGAATGCCGCGATGTTTGCGCGAACTGTCACTTCATCTTCACAATGTGTCGCAATTAACATTGGGGGAACGCGTTCAAAAAGTCCTTTAAGGGTTTCTTCATTGTCCACCAACATATTTCCTGTCGACGAGCCCATAAAGACTTTAACACCACAAACCTTGGATCCATCGGTTTTCAATACCTCTTCCAAGTTATCGTTGGATGCACCCATGAAGAAGGAAAAATTAGCAATGGACGAGTGGGATGCAATTTGATATTTGTCTTCCAATAAATCTTGTGTCAGCGCATTAGGAACGGTGTTTGGCATTTCCATAAAGGAAGTGATTCCACCAGCAACTGCTGCACGTGCTTCAGAGGCAATAGTTGCTTTATGTGTCAATCCAGGCTCGCGAAAATGCACCTGATCATCGATACAACCAGGAAGCAAATAGTTACCATTTAACTCAATATCAACGACTTTTCCCTCGTAAGAAATTTGAGGAGAGATGCGTTCAATTCGACCATTCTTGATCAATACATCTGCAATGGTATCTCTACCTTCATTAATGATCCGAGCGTTTCGTAGAATGGTTGTAGTACTCATATTTTCATTTTTCGCATTTTCCATACACCAAAAAATGCCTCTTTAAATATTCCTGAACTCATTTTCGATTCACCATATTGGCGATCGATGAAGGTGATGGGTACTTCTGTAACTTTAAATCCGTGCTTCACCGCTGCATATTTCATACAAATCTGGAATGCGTATCCTTTAAACGGAATAGCGTCTAGGTGAATGGTTTCCAACACTTTTCTTCTGTAACATTTAAATCCTGCAGTAGTATCACGAATGCCAATCCACAAAATCAAGCGCACATAAACACTTGCGAAGTAGGACATCAAAATGCGCTTTAAAGGCCAGTTAGATACTTTTCCACCCTTACAATAGCGTGAACCAATGCTCACATCTGAACCGTCTGCACAGGCTTGATACAAACGAATCAAGTCCTCAGGATTGTGCGAAAAATCGCAATCCATCTCGAACAAGAAATTATAACCCTTTGAAATACCCCATTTGAAGCCGTGAATATATGCCGTGCCTAAACCAAGTTTCCCTTGACGCTCTTCGATAAAGACGCGACCTGGAAATTCTTGTTGAAGTGATTTGATTTTTTGCGCTGTTCCATCTGGTGAATTGTCATCCACATACAAAATGTGGAAGTCTTTCTCAAAAGCCATAACCATACGCGTCATTCGTTCGACATTATCGATCTCGTTGTACGTAGGAATTATTACAAGTGCGTCAGACATGGGAAATTAAATGCGCAACTAAAATACGGATTATTGACTGAATCAATGTTAATTTATGTCAAATGCCTTGAGATTTGTACTTTTACGATAACGGTGAACCACATGAAATATATCCTCACGGTCCTATTCAGTATTTACTCGCTTGTTGCCATTTCGCAGGAGCAAAAGAACATTCAATTGTTGGATCATTGGTTCACGGATACGCTCATCACCTCATCCACTTCTGTTCGTTTTAGTGGCTGTTGGGGATTTACACGAAATAATGTCGAATATGCCATAATTGGGTCTACGGAAGGCACGCACTTTTTTAGGCTCAGCGCTACAAACACATTGGTTCCTTGTGGTTTTGTTGCGGGGAAATTTTCATCAGCTCAAGTCATCCATCGCGAATTTAAAACCTTCAAAAACTATGCGTACTCCATTTGTGATGAAGGCAATAGCTCGTTACAAATCATTGACTTGAGTTATTTACCCGATTCTGTGGTTAAGATTGCAGACCTGCAAGACGATCGTTTTGGAAAGATCCACAACCTCACCATAGACACCACTAACGCTCTGCTCTTCGCATGTCTTGTGACACCGATCAATAGCGGTACTCCATTGTCTATGGTACCGTTGCGTGTGTTTTCACTTCAGAATCCTTTAAATCCCATCTTACTTTGGGAAGGGCCAGGAGACATACCCGAAGTACACGATTGTTATGTGCGCAACAAAATGGCAATATTGAATTGTGGAATGGATGGACTACGCGTATACGATTTCACGAATCCTAGTTCACCACTTTACAAAAGCAACCTTACTTTCTATCAAGACCAAGGCTACAATCACCAAGGTTGGTTAAGTCCGGACGGTTTAACCTATGTTTTTGCCGATGAAACTAATGGCAAGCGCATCAAGAAGTGCAGTGTTTCTAGCAACTTCGATATTGAAGTCAATGGTTATTTTGGAACCAAGTGGCAAGAAGGAAGCGTTCCACACAATTTAATGATTACCAATGAATTTGCCTTTGTAGCACATTACAATGAAGGGCTGCGTATTTATGACATTCGTGCTACTTTTCCAAGAGAAATTGCCTCTTACGACACCTATCCGACAACCTCCAATTTTAAGATGAATGGCGCTTGGGGAATCTATTCCGAATATCCGTCGCAACGCATTATCGTATCCGATCGCCAAAACGGTTTATTCTTATTCCAATTTGATCGCTCTCTTTTTGAAATCCCTTCCGACACCTCTTTCATCGTCTACCCAAATCCAATTCCCTCAGGAGAGATCTTAACTATTCGCACACCAGGAGATCAATTATCTGATTTCAACGTTCAGGTATATGATCAACTCGGTAAGATGCTGGAAGAATATGTGGTGACGACAAAAAGCTACCTGCAACTTAATGTACCTTTAACAGCTGGAGTTTATTCGATTCGAATAAAGTTTATCAACAATCTTGGCGAAGATGACTTTGTGGTGAAGCGCATTATCGTGATGAATTAAAAACGTGCTCAACAGCATCCATGATTAAGTCCTGTTCAAATCCACGGGAGCTTAAAAAGCGAATTACTTTTGCCTTGCGCTTCCACAAATCAGTCTCTCGCTCTGTTTCTCGGTATTTTCTCTGCGCTAAGTTACTTAGCGTTTCAGCATAGGCATCCAAATCGATGGATTGAATGGATTGACTGATCAAAGTATCGCTTATTTTTCGCATGCGAAGCTCCATTCGAATGCGAATACGACCCCATTGATTAAATCGAAATTTGCCAGATACAAAAGAGTGAGCGAAACGTACATCATCCAAAAATTTGCTTTCGCGCAACTCTTGCATGATTTCGGCAGATTGCTTCTCTGACAACAAGTATTCTTGCAATTTTTTGACTACCTCCGAGGTACATCGATCCCTATAGGCGCAATACGCCTCCATTCGGACCTTAATTTCCGGTACAGTGTAGCTTGACTTATCCTTCGGTTCAGAGCGAGATTTCCTCATTCTGCTTATCAACAAACGTGTATTGAAGCAAGTGATTGTTCGTCACTCCACGCACTGGAATCCATTTCTTATATTCGAAGAACCATTTCATCTGGCGAGAGAACAATCCCTTTTTGAAATATGCTTCTAAATAAGGATGAACATGCAAGGCAACGTGTGGTAACTTTCGATCTGAGATCAAGTACTTCAAGTTCGATTCAATTTCTTCGGCAAATAAAATACTTGCTTGCACTTCTCCTGTTCCATTGCATGTAGGACACTTTTCTGAAGTATTGATATCCGTTTCTGGTCGAACGCGTTGACGTGTAATTTCAATTACTCCAAACTTAGACGGTGGTAAGATATTATGTTTCGCACGGTCTGAAAGCATCAGTGCCTTAAGCTTATCGAACAAGGCTTTATTGTTCTCTCGGTCGTGCATATCTATGAAGTCGATGCAGATGATTCCACCCATGTCGCGCAATTGAAGCACGCGCGCAATCTCTTCAGCCGCCTCAAGATTGGTAAGCAAAGCATTGTTTTCTTGACCTTCAGCACCCTTACGGTTACCACTGTTGACGTCGATCACGTGCATGGCTTCCGTATGCTCGATAATCAGGTATCCACCACTAGGTAGAGGAACTTTTTTGCCGAATAAAGCCTTGATTTGCTTGTTAATTCCGAAGCGTTCAAAGATGTTAATTTTTCCGTCATGAAGACGAAGGATTTTCTCACGACCCGGAGCAATACCAGCAACATATTCTTTCAAATCACCGAACAACTTTTCATCGTTCACGTGAATATTGCTAAAATCAGCATTCAACAAATCACGAAGGATAGAAGAGGTCTTATCTATTTCACCCAACACACGACGTGGTGGAGTTGCATCTTTTAAGCTGGCATGCATGGATTTCCATTTCTCGAGCAAGTTTTTAAGGTCTTGATCAAGTTGTTCCACCTTTTTGTTTTCCGCTACAGTGCGAATAATCACTCCAAAATTCTTTGGTTTGATGGATTCCATAAGATCTTTTAATCGATCTTTTTCTTCTGCTTCTTTGATTTTCTGAGACACAGAAATTTTATCCGAGAAAGGTACAAGCACGAGGTATCTACCTGCAAGTGTTATTTCCGCACAGAGGCGCGGACCTTTACTTGAGATGGGTTCCTTGGCAACTTGGACAAGAATCGGTTGTGAGGATGAAATAATCTGATCGATTTTTCCATCCTTCGGAATATCTTTTTCCCCTTTAAAATAAAGAAGATCAGAGACATTCTGCTTGCCATGCAGGGTGTCTTTTGTAAATTTATTGAGCGAGCTGAATTGAGGACCTAAATCGAGGTAATGCAAGAAAGCATCTTTTTCGTATCCGACATCAACAAACGCCGCGTTGAGACTGGGAACAACCTTTCTTACCTTTCCTAGGTATATATCGCCAACGGCGAAATCGGTATTTCCCTGTTCTTCGTGTAATTCAATAAGCTTACCGTCCCGTAACAAAGCAAGCCAGATACCTCCTGGTCGGGCATCGACTACCAGTTCTAAACTCACGAAAGCTGATTTTAAGTTAGTGAAATAGGAAAAACTCAGCGGGGACCTCCCGCTAAGCTCCTAAAATATGAATAAGGTAACAGGGGTTACTTCTTCTTGTGACGATTTTTCCGCAATCTTTTTTTGCGCTTGTGCGTCGCCATCTTGTGTCTCTTTCTCTTTTTACCGCTTGGCATAATCTTATATTTAAGTTATTATATTCGAATGTTTTTGTGTCCTTTCTAGTAAAAAAAACACTCCCACTGTTAAAATGGGAGTGCAAAGATAAGGAATTCATCCGAATTTCAAAGTACTCGGAAGAAAGAACGTTTTTTATTTCACAACAACTTTGGTCTTCACTTCATCAACAAAAGTTTTTGCTGGTTTAAATGAAGGGATGTTGTGCGCTGGAATAATGATGGTTGTCTTTTTCGAAATGTTACGTCCTGTTTTTTCAGCGCGCTCCTTAACGATAAAACTACCGAATCCTCTCAGGTAAACGTTTTGTCCATCTGCAAGAGATGATTTAATCGATGTCATAAACGCTTCCACAGCTTTCAACGCCTCAGCTCTCTCAAGCCCAGTTGTCTCAGCAATATCCGCTACGATGTCTGCTTTAGTCATGTTGTTTAGAATTAGTTTTTATTTTTTGGTTTATTGCAGTATTGTTACAAATGTAACTTACTTAAAGATTATACCTTTGTATTGTGCCTGTAAAATTTACATTTTTCCCTCAATGACTGAATTTCATCTACTAATAGCCGAATGGTATAGACAAACAAAAAGAGACTTGCCTTGGAGGAACACAAAAAAACCCTATTTCATATGGTTGTCAGAGGTGATTTTACAGCAAACGCGTGTCGATCAGGGTATTTCGTATTATTATCGCTTCGTTGAAAGCTTTCCAACAATTCAAGATCTTGCTAACGCTGACTTACAGACAGTACTCAATCATTGGCAAGGTCTAGGTTACTACAGTAGAGCGAGAAACCTCCATCAAACGGCACAAATAATTGCAAATGAGCTGAACGGAATTTTTCCTGCCAGCTATGACGAACTTCTTCAACTAAAAGGTATTGGTCCATATACCGCTGCAGCAATTGCATCTTTTTCCTATAAAGAATGTGTACCTGTTGTTGATGGAAATGTATATCGTGTGCTTTCAAGAGCATTTGATATCGACACGCCCATTAACTCAACGTTAGGAATCAAAACATTCAAAGAACTCGCGGAGACATTAATACATCCTCAGCATCCGGACTTGCACAACCAAGCAATCATGGAATTTGGCGCCCTGCATTGTACACCTAAGAATCCAAAATGTGCATCATGTGTATTGCAAGTAAATTGTCTTGCTTTTTCCAATAAAACCGTTCACAATCGTCCGGTAAAAACGAAGAAAACAAAAGTGAAAAATAGATTTTTTCACTACCTCATTTTCACAATTGACAATCAAACGTACATTCAACAGCGCAAAGGTCGAGACATCTGGGAAGAGCTATATCAATTCCCATTGATTGAAACAGACGAAGATGGTCAATCTGAAGCGATAATGCAAGAATATGGAGAGGCTGTTCAAAATGTCTCAACACCTCTTTCGCACCTACTTTCGCACCAACGCATTACGGCAAGATTTTACCATATCAATAGTCTAGAAAGATCAACATCCAGTGACTGGATTCTCATTCAAAAATCAGCAATCGATCAATTTCCTATACCCAGATTGGTCGACAAATATTTAGAACAATACTCTTGGTAATTGTTGACAAAACCTCATTGGTATAAATTAAGGCTTAACCCAAAAACTCTCGCTGATTAATGTATATTTGTGTTTCAAAGTGTATCATATGGCAG
>Ga0315908_10003210_pt1 | contig 11840 bp, 7 predicted proteins | sample LakEriMetagenome_12_FD_203520 | JGI IMG/M metagenome (GOLD analysis project Ga0315908, IMG submission 203520) | Freshwater fungal communities from buoy surface, Lake Erie, Ohio, United States - Buoy 4 MA124 | ecosystem: Environmental > Aquatic > Freshwater > Lake > Lake biofilm | place: USA...
TTATTATTATTATTATTATTATTATTATTATTATTATTATTATTATTATTATAATTTTATTAAATACTTAGAGTCTATAGCTTATAATGCTTTATTGTCTCCTTTCGAATATCTAATAATCATATCCAAATATTATTAATTTTCTTCTCTGAGCTAGTCTAGTTCTATGTATAAATCTTCTTTATCTTAAATTAATTATTAATTTTATTTTTCTAATTATTCTGCCGCTTATAGTATTTATTCTGTTTATTTTAATTATTAGCTCATTGTTTTCCCTCCAAATTATTCTTTAAAACCCTTAACTCCTTATTTTTTATTTGCTCCTTATTTATTAATCTATGCTTTATTATTATTACAATATTATTGTTATATTTTATAATATTATAAGTAATAAGCAAGATTAAATATAATACAAGAAATTTCAGAAAATAAGGTATCATAAATATCTTTAATTTAAGACAAAGGATTGCTTGCTCTTGGATCAATTAAATTTATGTAAAATAAAATTTTATCGAAACAAATATCATATAGTTAGATTTTGCTTTTTATGATTTCTAAATTTACCTGACTTTCCTGAGAATTTGATTATAACTTATCATTTAATTAATTAAGAATATTTTTAATATGCTCTCCAAATTCCTGATGCAATTGCTAATCTAGTAAATCATCTTGTGTTTTGGAGTAAATAAGGCTTTTGATTTGGTCATAAATCAGTCCACTTTTTTCCAAATCTTACTATTAAAGCTGAACTTCATTATTAATATTTTAATTCTGATTATTTTGATGTTATTATCCAATATTTTTCTGATTATTCACTTATTCTTCATCTCTCGTAATGTAATCACCATTTAATATTTGCAGATTTGGAAGTAAGTTGATAATTTATTATCTAGTTTCTAGGTTTTCATTCAAATCTAAATTAAGAATCTATAAATTTAACAACTTAGATAAGCATTAAATTTCAAATTCCCCTACCTTTTTTATTTTTATATTATTTTCATTTAATTATTTATATCTATTTAAATTATCTATTTTTTTTTATTACATTCGAAATCAGATTATTTGACAGGTCTAATATTTAAATTTACTTTATTGGTTAAAAATCTACGAAAGTCTAAATTCTATTTCCATGCAAATTTAACTTTTATTTTAATAATTAACATTACTATTTTTAAGTTCGGAAATTTTGCGAGCAAAGGTATTATTTCACTTAAATTTTAGATTTACTAAAATTCTAAGTCTATATTTTCAGCTTCTTTATTGTCTTTCAAAAGTTATTTCAAATAATCCATTTTGTCTAACTTATATTATTAAGTTATTATTTATTTATATCTTTAAATATATTCTTTTTGATATTTTGATATTAATTTATCAAAAATTATATTGATAATATCATTTAAATTTTTATCATTATGAAATTATTTTAAAAATTATTTAGTTTAAAATAAAAATTTTTGATGAATAAGAATATATTAAATTTTAACTAACTAAATTTATCTGTTTTAGAAAAATTAATAATAAAAAATTATTAAATACAAATATAAGACGATTAAATATTTTATCAAAAAATATATTATTAATTGGCACAAGACTTGTTATCTAATAAAGAAATCTTAAAAGATTTATCTTAAATTGTTATAAAAGAAGATTCAAAAGAAATTAAATATTAATATATAACTGATATTATTTAAAATAATTTTCCAAATTAATATTAATTTAATAATTTAGATCAAGTAATATCTTTTTTTATTTTGATAAGCTTATAAAAAATAGATATCCATAATAATATAAAAATATCAAAATTTTTGCATTAAACTATTATAAAATATATTTCTGATGATATAGATCTAGCTTATTTTACTCTTAATAGATAATATATGGAATATGAAATTTTTATATTATGGGATTTACTTTACAAATTAAATAATATAACCACTTATTCTAATAAATTTGCTCATATTAATAAATTTATCTAAATTTATATAGGGAAGAATCTATAAAATAAAAAAAATAAATTTATAATTTCTTTTGTTCACTTAATTTACAAAAAAAAAATATAAAAATTAGATTCATATTTATTTAATTAAATTATTTTGAATTTTTATGAAAATCTTATATTAAAAAAATCTTTAATATAAAAAAATCCATATTCGTAACACTAGTTTTAATTAATAAAATTCGATTATAATATAGGATTTCTTATTGATAAAATACATTTTATTAGAGCTTTTATGAATTAAACTTCCTATAAAAAGATAGATAAAAAAAAACTCGATAAAGTTATATTTTCACTCTCAGAAGAAATATATTAACATTTAATTTGAAGCAATTCTTTGAAATCCACAATTATTGTTATCACTATTTCATCAAATCTATAAATTGAATTTAATGAACAAAAGTTTTTTGATTTGTTAGAAAAAATTTTATATTAATAAAATATAAATTAATAATAATTAATGATAGAATTAAATATTGATTTATTTAAATAACTCAAACTTTTTTATAGAATTTTTTATTTTTTTGGAGTTAGATTTTATAAAACCCTTTTTTAAGAGAATTATGATCAAAATTATTAAAGATAAATAATAAAAAAATAATTTTTAGATTAAAATTATATAAAATTTAAATAAGATTTTGACGATTTTGTTTAAAGTCATCCTAAAATAATGGAAATGGCTTTAGATAGTTTAAAAGAATATATTACTTAAGTATATGTTGATTAAAATGAATAACGTACTGTTATAACAAGAAAAGCAACATATTTCATTAGGATAGTATTATTTTTAAAGTATATGGGGTATTAAGATTAGATTAAGTAAATATTGGAAGAGTATGAAAATAAGAAAATGTAAATATTTGAAATACAAAGCTTAATGACAGACCATACTCATGATTTAGATCATCTTATTGAAGAAGAACTAAGAAGTTAACATGAATACATTTTTGGTTTTAAATTATATGGAGGTATTTGTGACTTCTATATACCAAAATTAAATATGATAATAGAAGCCGATGGTTTTTCACATTATTATTTTGATAATTCTGATGATTCACTTCACGAGTTAGATAAAACTTCATCAAGAAATTTTTACTATCTCATTTAAGGATACAAACTTATTTCTTTTAGAACTGAAGTTCAATCATAACAAATCAAAGACGGAATTCAATATATGTAAGATAATGAAGATGTCATATTTTATAGATGAATTATTTTATATTTATTTAATTAAATTAATATTAAATTTCAAAAATTTATCGAAGCTAACATTATGTTATTTTTTTACTAGATGCATTACAATAAATTTAAATTATCATTAAAACATAATCCTTTTTTTTTAATGTTTTTCTCTATACAATTTTGAAATTATTTTAATTCTTTACTGCATTATTTAATTATCAAATTTTTTAATATGCATTGTTTTTAAGCTTAATCGTTACTTTTAATTTATTTATCGAAGCAATTCTAAAAATTATCATAATAAAATAATAATTATATAATAAAACTAATTAATATGAATTTACAACAATATCTAAAAAAATAGATCTACTTGATTAATCAATTATAATAGAATTAAGGTCAGAATTATCGATTTATTATATTGTAATTATTTGATTAATAACTTAAGTCATACTTTCATTTAAAATTTTTGTCATAATATTTAATAAAAATAAATGATAATTTATTTATTTATTTATTTATTAAGAAAATAGAAATAATTAATAATTTTATTTTAATAATAAATATGTATTAGTAATATTAACTTATAAATAATAATAATTATACAAATATATGTATGTATTAATATGAGATAATAAATATATAAATTGATTTCAAATAGTTTTGACCTCAATATTAGTTTTATCATTCAAAGCATAATATTAACTAATAGCTGAGTTAACTTGCATTTGCATTTCTTAAGCCATTTCCCTTTTAAACATCCTTCTAAAGCAAATTAAAGAAATGATAATAATAATTATTGAAATGATAAAAACAAGAGTGACTATGCTAGAGGTTGATTATTATAAAGATTATTAAGAATCTACAATAATTTCATTTGAATATTAATAACAATGTGAAGGCATATTTTCATGAGTAATACTCTAACAAATAGCTTGAACAATAGCTTGGCCTTAGAGATTTCCCTAGAAATTATAGAATATAATATTACTTTGTAAAGAACTCCATTGATTTGAATTTGAGGGAAAGAATGAAGATCACTTTTCTAAAATAAGTCTCTGTCTTATTTAATAACAAGATTATCTCCTGATGTAAACCTATTCTGCTTTTCAGTAAAGGAGTCACTGACACAAGAAGTAACATTAATATTGAAGAATTTAGTGATGTTAGAAACACAATCATTAAAATTAGAGACAATATAGTCAAATTTAAAACAATTATTAGTATACTCTTGTAAATACTTATAATAAAGATCTTGAGACTATTTATAAATGCATTTCTGATTAAGATTTTCCATTACTATATCCCTTCCAGTAAGAGGGCCATTAAAATCAGGATCAGGAGAACAATACCTTCCTCCACAGACACAATCTTCCATATCATTTGTATAATTCTAACTTTAAGCATAGACTGAAAAATAATAAACAAACTTAATCTCAAAGAAGACATTAGTATCATTTCGATACTCATCTCTATAGATATCAAGCATCTTCATAGCTGTATTCATACTTTTATAATCAGATGAACTGACCCACAATCTTACATGAGACTCTTTGTCTTTGACCAATGATGGGAACTTCACAAAGAAAGTGATCTCATTGGCTGCATCAGTTTAATCTAAATAATATTATAGATTATCTCCATCTTATTTACTGATCATTACTGTAGGTATATTGACTCCTGTGTGGATATTATCTCCTACTATTATTAGACTATTTTCAAATTCATTGATGCTATCTACAACAATTAACATCTTTGCGCCTCTCATTTGAGCGTTCAATGCTTTTTACGCGAAAGTGCAGTTGCCTCTATACATTATTAGGATCGGACTTACTTTTTCATTTGTTACGTTGCTACAACCATCTAAAGGAATCGCTCTTTTAGCGTGTCCTACTAATTAAGTATCGTAAGGAATCATTCCGAAGTTTGCAATTGTATAATCTATTGAGTGGTTTAGATATAGTGATGCTAGAGTTTTAGGCTCCATTATTTGCATTTGCATCTTTATTTCATCTTGTTATTGTAATGTCATCTTTATCAATATTATTATCAATACTATTACTTATCCTTTATTTAATATTTTTATCATTTTCTATTTATTTATTAATTTATTTTATATTTTCTTATTAGATATTTATATTACATTAAAATTATTGTTATTATCATTACTATTATTATAACTATTACTATTTTTATTATAAGAATTATAATTTTTTTATAATAATATTATTATAATAAAATAAATAGGATAGAATAAATCATAATAATTATAATAAAATATATTGATTGGTTTTAAATAAATAACATGTAGAAGGCATATGAATATTAAAGTTAAGAATAATATATTGAATGATATAGTAAGAAATGGATTAGATAATTGGTAAGATAAGTGGCCCTGAACTACGATCAGGTCCAATAATAAACCGAAAATGCACTGATATAATATGGCTATTAGTAATGAGTATTCTAATACTATTTTGCATCTATGTGAGCATGTTCGCTTTCAGTCATGGCAACCCAACCAACCTCACAGTGCCTTATGATTCTGATGGTTAACCCTGTGGACAATAAAGCAGAAAAGATTATCCCTATATTTACTTTGTAACACCTAAATTCAATTATCTTTGGAGGACAGTTTGTGTTAAAGCTTGTCCATCTTCTCATACTTCAAATTTAGATTGTTATGTCAATTCATATGTTTCCACTTGCAAATAAACTAATGGAACTAATAATTAATCATAAATTTAATAATTATAGATGGAAATTCATAATGTTGATAAAAATATCGATTAATTATATAAAAAGTATGTTTATTAGTAGTCAAAACAAAAACATCCGAAAAATTTAGAAAATATTAATAATAAGAATGTTAAACAGATTGATAGGAATTTAGAATAATAGTAAATAAATTATGATAAGGCGGTATTAATATACGGTAGTAAATAGATATTAAATGTGTGTATTCCATATAATGAAGAGATGTTGAATTAGATAATAGATGGTTTAAAATTAGGGAATCTATCTTAAATAAGTGAAGATTTACGACATACATGGGAAGTAATGCTAGGAATGATAATGATGGGATTTGGGATAGGGGTCTTATTCATGGTAAGTCTAAAATATAATGCAAAATTACTAATCTGGTTAATGATATTGGGTCTTTTAACTGTAATGATAACAGGAGCAATATTAACAGGTATATAATACAAATAGAGTAAATCTGTAACAAAAATAGTAATATGTATACTTCTAAGCATAAGTTGCCTAATATTATTATTAATGGTCATATAAAACCTGCAAAGGATCAGACTATTAATCGGAATAATGAAGACAGTATCTATTTTTATTTCAGATAATAAATCTATCTTGCTTTTGCCTCTTCACAATTTCTTATTGATTCTATTGACCCTTATCCTTTATATTTCATCATCTATCTACCTCTATTCCCTTGGTACTCTCAATAGACAACCACACTCTTTACCTTTTGGTCATATGTCACATTCTTCATTAATTATTTTTATGGCTATATTGCATTTAATATCTATCATATGGATTCTACTTAGTCTCCTTGCTATTGTCCAATTCATAGTTGTATCTTCTACTGCATTATGGTATTTTTAATATGGAAATGATTCTTAATTATTCCATCCTGTTTCAACTTCTATTTATAGACTTATAAGATATCATTTAGGTACTATTATTTTTGGTAGCTTTATATTATCTATTATATATTGGTTCTAAGTAATAATAGGTTATGTTTATTTCAAGTGTAAGTAAAATGAATAGTTGAAATTTTTCTAAATATTGACGAAATGTTGTTCATGTTGTTTCTAATGTTTTAGCAGATTTGTAGAGTATCTGAATTAGAATAGTTATACTTTATGTGCCATGACTGGAGATTCATTTTGCTGTAGTAGTAAGGAAAGTTTTTGTTTAATGTAAAGAAATCAGAGTAGGTTTGCAATGTTAGGAGGCATTGGAGATATTTTTCATATTTTTGGAGTAAGTTTCATAGCATCTTTAACTGGTTTTATTGGATATTTCATTATCACAGATTCTAGATATACATATTAGATTCATAATTCGCTATTACCCACTATTATATTTATTCTTATTGGAATCCTAGTTGGCAGATTGTTTATGTCACTTTATGCAATTGTTGCAGACTCAATCTTGATTATTTTTACTATTGATGAAGAAATCTCTAAATATCATGGTGGGTCCACTTAAATACATAAAGTACCTTTACCATTACAATAATTCATTCAATCTAATTGATAAAGTTACAAACTTCAAAATATATCTATTTTATTATATATTATTCATTATTATCAATATTAAATATTTGTATCATTATTATATATTAAATATTAGTATTATTATATATGAAATGATACTAATATTATTATTAATTATTAATTTGGTGATATTATTTTTTTAAATAATACAAATTTAAAAATATTAGATAATGGATTAACCATTAGCAAAATTGAATGGGCATAATAAGAAAGTAAGAGCTATAAAGTTATCAAAATGTGTAAAATATATAGTTTCAGGTTCAGAAGATTGCTCAATAATAGTATGGGATGTTAAAAGTTATGAATAAATAATGATACTAAAAGGACATTAAAAAGAAATTGAATGTATAGATATTTCAAAAGACAGTAATAATATAGTATCAGTATCAAAAGATAAATCAATTAGATTATGGAACTTAATAAAAAAAGATAATATATGTAAAATAAATGCTCACGTAAAAAGTATAATTGTGGTTGAGTTTATAAATGATTGTATAATAACAGGATCACTGGACAAGACTATAAAACTATGGGACTTTAAACTAAATTAAATGAATGAGTTGGAAGGACATAGAGGGATAAAAAGCCTATTTAGTAATGATAGATATTTAATTTCAACTGGAGAAGATAGGAAGGTTAAGGTATGGGATAGCAATTAGTAATATAGTCTTATATTAGAAAGATCAGAGGAAGACTCAATAATAACAGCAGGCATTTCTTAAGAAGGAGATATGATTATTATTGCTTATTAAGAATACTTTAATGTCTTAATTGGGAATCAAATTCAATAAACTCTTTAAGTTGGTTCCACTATCCTCCATCTTTTAATTACTCCAGATTCTAATAATATTATGTTAGCTCTTGATGATCAGCTTATTAATTATTATTAGCAAATTAATAATAATTTTCAATATTTATTCTCAATATCTACAAATGATGATATCACTGCCATTCATATTTCCAATGATGCAAAATATTTTATTGTTGCTTTAGAAGATTATTCATTATCTCTTTATCAAAATACTCACATTCGATCATAAACCTAATTATAAAACTAATTTTTTGATATTAATCATCAAAATTAAGATTAGTAATCTAATATTTAAATCATTAAAGATTCTAGTATCATTTTATAAAATAATTCTTTTATTTTTGGCAACTATAATTTAATCGATGGAAATTATCTGTTCGTAGTTGGAAATAATAATAAAATCACAGGCAATTTTAATAAAATAACCGGAAAAGAAAATTATATAATAGGGGAAAATAATGAAATAATAGGAAGCAATAATAAACTAGAAGGTAAAAATAATGATGTAAAATACGGAAAGAATAATGAAATATCAATTAAAAAATGAATTTATGATTATTAATTTTTATGTTTTTTTAATTAATATAAATGCTTATATTATTTAAGTATGTGTATATAATATGTATAATTTATAGTATGTATATTATGAATAGTAATAAATATAACTCATATTATATCATGATAACTACTTGATCATATCAATTAGAGGCATGGTAGAATTTCCAAGCTATACATGCAGATTTTAGTGGATTAGAGTAAGCATAATCTACTTTTTGCCAAAAAGATATAATCCTTATGAGAGCCTAACAAACTTATCTTTAATTTAACTCTTATTAGCTTAAATAAAATGCTATAAAGCAATATCAGTAGTATCATTCTCATCAGAAATGTAAGACAATTTCTCAATATTTAATAACCTATCAATGTGTACTTAATACTTCTCAATCTAATTAGCCAAACTATAAATACTATTATTCTAATTAAGATTCTCATGACTTTTCTTAACTAAACTCATTGATAATTTCTACATTTCTATCATTTACCTCTCTATTATTTCTTACATCTCTTATTCTCTTTCTTCCTTCAATCTTTCTTTATCCATTCTCATTTCTATCACTTTATTTCAACATTAAATATACTCTATTTCTTCTTTTAATCGCTCTATTTCTTTTTCTCTTTCTATATCTTTTTCTACCATTTGTTTTCTCTCTTCTTTTAATTCTTTGTTTTATTCTATCAATCTTTTATTCTCAATTTTCTCCCTTTCCCTTTCTTATTCATTCTCTAATTATCTTCTTAGTTTATATATTGTTTCTTCTTATTCTGTTATTTTTTATTTACATTTTTATATTTCTATATTATCATCCTCTTATTGCTTTATATATTCTTATATAATAAGTTCATATTTTTTACTCTACTACTAAAAATATTATTATTGATTATTTATTAAAGATTATCATTCTTCTTATAAACTACTTTTAAGTTGATTGTATTGATTTTGACAATTTTCTTTATCATTGTCTATTTAAAATTAGATCTTAGAAATAGAATCTTAATCAGAAAATAACTGATTGTTATCACGATTGAAATTATTGAGCTATTCTTGATAGAAATAAAAAGAATTTTTCATTTCTTATAAAGCTGCATTGAGTTTTTAATTATCAATATCAAATTAATTAATTAAAAGATGAGAGTGAGATTCAAAAGAAAGTTAATTTTAATTATCAAGTCTAGATATTTGATCACTAATATTTTAAAGAATATTGGTATCATTTTTAAGCTGATCTTCAAGAGATTAAAATTTAAGAAGAGATTGTTAATATTAATTTGAGTGATTAAGAATGTCATGATGATATTATTGAATAGTTTGAGAATAATCTTAAACTTATTTGAAGTGGTTTTCAACTTAAATTTTCAATAATTATTTTTTGAGACTCTATTTATCTTTGTATTTTTACATGTCTTTTTTAATAGACTCAATAAGAATATTAAGTTAATGAATATTGCATTAAGCATCAATAAGACTTTGATTATGATCATCATATTTCTATAATGATTATTTAAATAAGGAGAAATCTTCATTAATTTAAATGAATTAAGTTGTAAAAGTATTACTAAATTACTAATTAGTTTATAATTAATTCAAGTATAATTCCATCATCCGCTCCATTTCTTCTTTACATTCTATTATTTTCTTACTGCTCATACTTTCTATAACATCTTGCATTGTCTTCCCACTTGACAATCTTCTTAAGTATTCTTCTAATTCCTTTCAGTTATCTTTTATTTCTTATTTTATGTTATACTCTATTATCATTTCATAATTATCGAATATATTAACTCTTTCTTCATATCCATAACCACTCTCTATTACTCTCTATCTATCTATTATTAAACTAACATTCATACTTATTTTATCTATTTCTATTTTTAAATCTATTTTGTCTTTATTTGATATATCTATTTCTTCTTCTATTTTGTATTTTCTATTTTTTTCTATTATCCTTATCTCTTTATCCTATATTTCTTATTTATCTTTTAATATTTTAAGCACCCTTATTTCAAAATGTTCTATCATTTATTTATTAACTTATTTTTATTATGTATATTTTTAAATTCATAATATATAGTTTTTATGTATTTTAAAATTTTTATTGATAAATTATACTTCTATAAAAAATAATTAAATTGAATCAATATTTATTATTATTTTAAGAATTTCCATTAAGTAATTAAAATCTACATTCATTCAATTCTTAAATTAATTTGTTATTTTGCTCCATTATTAATTATTTCTTTAATTGATTAATTATTATTTACTTCAATATTAAATGAATCAATACAAGTTTTAAAGCTATTTAAAATATTATCATATTTCTATTTTTCATTGTATTCTAATTAGTAGTCATTATTTTATGCTTAAATTTTATAAAAAAATTATTTAATACATATATCAATTTTTTATTAAAGTTTTTATTATTCTTTTTTTAAATCTTCTATTTATTTAAGCAATTATAAATTTCAATATTCAAGCTCTTAAATTTGGTTGTCACTTTAAAATTATTTTTATTATTATAAATTATTTTATCCGTTATTGAGTTATAATTTTTCAAATTTTTCTTAAATTACATTTAATTAATGTTTTAATTAATCTATTTAAAAATTAGACTCTTTCTAAATTAATTATAATTTTATTTTACTTCAACAGTTTCTAGCTTTTACTTTAACAATTAATTATTTTATTTTTCTTCATTATATAAATTTAAATAATTAATTTCTTAATTATTATTTTTAAAGCTATTATTTTATACAAAGGATTAAGATTACTGTTAATTATTATTACTTGCAATCTACTATAATTATTATTTTAACTGATTTATTTAATCTAAATGTTTGTAATCATTTTACTATATCTAAAATTAAAGTAAAAGATAATAAATACCATATCTTAAAAAGATTAAACAATTTTATTAAATTAATTAATATTTGAACCTATATCATTTTAATTATAATTATTATTTTGCTAAGATTAATTTAAAATATAAGATGAATT
>Ga0315908_10003212_pt1 | contig 11839 bp, 9 predicted proteins | sample LakEriMetagenome_12_FD_203520 | JGI IMG/M metagenome (GOLD analysis project Ga0315908, IMG submission 203520) | Freshwater fungal communities from buoy surface, Lake Erie, Ohio, United States - Buoy 4 MA124 | ecosystem: Environmental > Aquatic > Freshwater > Lake > Lake biofilm | place: USA...
CCAAGGAGGTCTCACAGGGGAAGCTCAAGTTGTAGAAAATGCTAATATTGAAAAAGCTCTTAATAAAATACAAAAAAACATAGAAGGAGATTTTTTTATTAACGTCCAACTTCGCTTAGAAAACGAAATTCCCTATGTGTTTGAAATAAACCCTCGATTTTCCAGTACCCTTATGATGCGTCACTTAATAGGGTTTCAAGACCTTGCTTGGACAATTAAGGTTCAGTTAAAATTAAATGTACCTCTGTATGGTAAAGTAAGGAGCGGAACATGCGTTTATAGATTAGCGCAAGAACTTGTCGTTGAAAAAGAGAGCTAAGATTTAAATATCAAGGGTAAGTAATTGTAACTATTTAAAAAATCAGAAAATATTTTATACTAACTGCTGTAATTTTATACTAACTGCTGTAAAAAGTATTTACTTTTTTTAATGTTGTAGTAGAATGCATCTAATTTAATAGATTAATACCTGGATATCAATATGTTTTCGCTAGCTTTAATGCTTTTTACACTTTTTTTGTTTTTCTCTGATTGTCACGCTTATTTAGATGGCGGATCAAGTAGTATGCTCCTTCAACTGCTGTTAGGTGGTGTGGCAGGTGGATTAGTTTTTTTGAAAATATATTGGTATAAATTTCTCTCATTTTTTAAATCAAAAGATTAAAAATGAACATGCTTGCTTTTGATGAAGGATCTTTTAGGGATCCAGATGGACGTGTTTTCTTTTATGAAGAAAATGTTTATCGCACTTTAGATCCTTCTGCTGTTGAACGCATGAAAGCTCTGTTGAGTCTCCCTTTTTTTGCAAAATGGGTAGAATCTGGAAACTTAATAAACACTAAGCTTATGCAAGCTTCTGATGTTCTTCCAGGTACATTTTATGAAGGCAACTGCATTTTGTGGCATGAAAAAGTTTCTACAATAACTTATCCCTTTGAGTGGACATTTTCGATGTTAAAAGATGCTGCTCTTTTAACTCTCAATCTTATGGAAACTCTTATTGAAAATAATTATATTTTAAAAGATGGTACCGCTTGGAATATTTGTTTCAAAGAATCGCGTTCATGTTTTTATGATGTTCTTTCAATAGATACATATCGTGAAGGTCAACCATGGGAAGGCCTAACTCAATTTTTACAAGAATTCTATTATCCATTAATGCTTCAATCCTATCATGGTATTAATTTTCAACCTTTGTGGAGAGCAACGCAGCAAGGAATTCCTGTATCATTGCTTTATAAAACTTTATCAAAAATAGACATATTCAAAAAAGGTGTTTTTAAATATGTCTATTTACAAGAAAAATTTTCAGCAAACAAAGCTATTTCTGAAGCAAAACTTAAAGGTGAGTTTTCTAAGAATGCATTTTCTAAGCATTCACTTTTGCATATGATAAAAGATCTCCAAAAATGTATAAAATCATTTGAAGTGACAAAACATCAATCTGTTTGGAAAGAGTACGATTCTCAAAACTCATATAAAAGCGAAGATGTTTGTGCAAAAGAAAAATTCATAGAAGAAGGATTGGATGTTCTTCGTCCAGCTTCTGTTATAGATTTAGGGTGTAATACAGGCCATTATTCTTTGATTGCGGCAAAAACATCTCAAGTCATATCATGTGACCTAGATCCGATATGTGTTGATTATATTTATCTTCAAAAAAATCCCAAAATTCTACCAATTGTTCTTAATCTTATGACCCCATCACCAGCAATGGGCTGGCATTTGAAAGAAAGAAAAGATATTTTTTCTCGTATTAAAGTTGGTTCTTTTATGTCGCTAGCTTTAATGCATCATCTTTGTATTACTTACAATGTTCCTTTAGAAAGCTTTGTAAAACTTTTAAGGTCAATAGCCCCTTGCGGTATTGTCGAGTGGGTAGATAAAAAAGACCCAATGGTTCAGTTCTTATTAAGAAATCGTACAGACATCTTTAATAATTATACATGGGAAAACTTTCAAAAATACTTAAATGAGTATTTTAATATTGAAAAAGTCACTTCGGTTAATGATGGATGTAGAAATTTAGTATTGCTTTCGGAAAAACTATAGTAATTATGATTTACGCTTTTTTTAAAAAAAATATAAAAGACATATTTTTATATTTTTGTATTACTGCTTGGCCATTTTTGAAATTTTATGCTAGCGCAGAAAATCAGAAACAAGTCTCTCTTAAGAATTTTCTAATGCTATTTGCAGTTTTTTTATTTTCAGCCTTATTTTTATCTGAAATCGCGAGAGTGTTTTTTCGTAGAATCCATGAAAGATTTTTAGGGGTTTATGCCGTTTTTATAATATGGTTTTTTTCATATGCTGATTTTGTGAAATATATTCATACTAAAACCGGCGTAATGCATGCATTTCCCTATGCTATAATAGCAGTTATTTTGTTGATGGTTTTTTTCCTTATATTATCTAAATATTTGCCTTTTCAAAGTTTTGTAAAGACATTTATAGTATTTTTATTTTCCTATAGTGTTGTAGAAAATATATATATTTATGTAAACTTAGAAGAAAATAAAATACAAAAAGAAGTCACTTCTTCATATTCTTTTAAAAAAAATATGAATGTTTACTTTCTTCTCTTAGATGCATATCCGAGAACTGATATATTTAAAGAAAATGTAAAATATGACAACGAAAATTTTACTCATCTTTTAAAGAGCAAGGGATTTATAGTAGCTAAAGAATCTTATTCAAATTACCCTTCTACAACATCTTCCTTAACTTCAATATTTCAAATGTCTTATTTGAAACCGGGAGATATTAATTCTAAAGATATTCTTTCGCCAGATAAAATTACATTCTCAATTTTACGAAATAATGGTTATGATTTTGTTATTTTACCCTCTCATCATGATTATTTAGGAGCAAAAAATTCAGCGAATAAAATTATTTCGCCGTCTTCTAATTTCCTTTTTTCTATTACAAATATTCAATTTTTATCTACATCTGCCTTTAGGCCACTTATAAAATTTTTACGTCCTTACATTTATTTTGGATCAAAAGAAGTATCAACTTTAGCAACATTAAAAACCGGGAAAAAATTTGTATTTATGCATTTTATGCATTTCCATGATTTTGCATATGATGAAAACTGTGACATCAATTGTAAGGCAACTATTCCAGAATCAAACGCTATAAATGCTATTCAGAATATAAAATGTACAAATAAGTTTGTTGAAGAAACCGTGGATTCTATTTTAAAGCATGATCCACAAAGCATTATTATTATTCAAAGCGACCATGGTCCATGGTTTTGGAGAAATAATAGTGTAGAACAGTTAAATTCTCGGGATGAATTACAAAGATGGTATGCAAATATTGCCGCTTTTTATATACCAGGGTTGGATAAAGATACTCAAATTGCTAATTATTTAATGGATTCACCTACCCCTGTAAATACTCTTAGGGTCATATTTTCATATTTATCTGATAAAAATGCAGAATTATTACCTGATCATATTTTGTTAGGAACAAAAGATATTACTCATTTACGCAAATAATGAAGGCTATGAACAGAGAATAATTGAGTACATCAGCACAAAGGTACGTAAAGTACCACAGGATTTAGATTTGTGTGTGCTCTCCTCGTAGTAATTTGATACGGTCTGGAGGGAAGTATCGATAGAAAGCCGTTCTGCCAATATTGAGCTGGTCAATGACGTCTCCAATGAAAGGATAGTTTTGCGCATCCTTGAGCATTGCCTCGGCTTTTTTAATGCTTTGCTCATCCATACCTTTGGGTCTTCCGCCTCTACGTCCTCGTTTGTTGGCAGCAGCAAGCCCGGCTCTTGTATTCTCAACAATTAATTCTCGCTGAAATTCATCAAATGCAGCTGTGATATGGAAGAACAGCCGCCCTTCAGGTGTAGCTGTATCGATATTGGGGCATGACAAGCAATGGAACGAAAAGTTACTCTAAGGCAATTACCCCTAAACCAACCCTTGCTCTTCAGCAATATTTAGCGATCTAAGCGCGCCTTGCTCGACAATTTGCGGCAATGCAAACGAGAAGTGCCCTAAGAAATTAATATGTTTTCTTCCCAATGGTGATAATCTCGCCTCATCTTCTTCTTTTATAACCTCACCCTGGGATCGTAAATAATCTAATGCGGCTTGCATGTAAACCGTATTCCAAAGGACAATTGCATTAGTAGCCAGGCCGAGCGCATTGAGTTGATCTTCCTGTCCTTCCCGATATTTTTCATACATTTCACCGCGACGACCATGATAAACAGTTCGCGCCAAACTATGGCGGCTTTCACCTTTATTGAGCTGGGTTAGGATATGGCGGCGATAATCTTCATCGTCAATGTAATTTAACAAGTACAACGTTTTAATGATCCGCCCCAAATTCATCAGCGCTTTAGCCAAACCAGATGGCCTGTTTTTTCTAAATAATGAACGAATTAAATCTGAAGCGGTTACATGGCCCAACTTTAAGGAAACAGCCACCCGAAGGATATCCTCCCAGTGTTTTCTTATGGAGGATTCGCTAATTTTGTATTTTGAAATATCATTAAGTTTGTCATAATCAGCTTTGGGATCAATTCTCCAAAACCGTGCCCTCCCAATATCAGCAAGCCTTGGGCTGAATTGGTACCCTAACAACCAAAATAATGCAAAAATAAGTTCACTAGCGCCTGCCGTATCAGTTATGATTTCTCTTGGATCAAGACTGGTCTGTTGATCTTGCATACCATCAAGTAAATACAGGGAGTCTCTAATGGTGCCAGTGATTACAATTCCATGAAATCCGGCGCCTTGATCTGAAGAAAAGTTGTAATAGGTCAATCCTCGCTTAGAACCAAAATATTTTCTATTTGGACCCGAATTAATCGTTCTTACTGCACATGTAAAACGCAAACCATCCGCTGAAGCAATATTACCCGTTCCCATTCTTAGTGCTAACGGTAGCGTGGAGTGATAATCTACTAAACGAGCATTGGCCTTGGTTATTGTCTCGGCTCGAATACAGTTTTGTTGAACCCAACTTAAGCGATTGCGTGTTAAATGAGGAATATCCTCATTAATGATAGGTTCAAGTCCAATATTGCAGGAATCTGCCATAAAGACCGCGCACAAACTGACTTCAATTTCAGATACACGAGATCCTATATCGCTAATGTGGGTACATTCCTCAGTGAAATTGGTCATCCGATCTACTTCCAGAAGGAGCTCTGGAAAATCAATAGTGGGCAACAAGTGGTTCACTTTGCTTTTTAATGTCTTCCGGCTTTCTGGTTCATCAATTTTCTCCAGTCGCGATAGCTTGAGCCTATCATTATTTTTACTGTCTTTAACGATCTCAACAGCATCATTTTTTGGTAAACTTTCAATCACGGCTTGATAAGTATTGTCCAATTTTGTAGATAAAAATCCAAATACTTCATCAAAATCAGCACTCAAATTCAATGTGCGACACACGGGGTTCTTATTTTTCTCCCATGAAGCGCCTTTTAATAGCTTGGCTCTTGGATCACACCAACGTTCACTCTGTTCAATGTAAATATCACGACTGCGCAAATTCGCTTGTAAATTATCTATTGCACATAATGTATACCCGGAACGGTCTATTTCCTTTGATTTGGGGTTGATAACGGCGCTGCTCCATCCAGTATTCACAATGTCTAGCGGTGCATCCTTAAATAAAGGTTGGCGCTTACCTTCTATCGCAGCCAAAAATTCCATAACTTTTTGTACTGGCTTACCTTGTTTAGTTGCTTGAAATTGGATCGTGTTTAACAATGTTGGCAAAAATCGACGTACCTTCTTATATTGCTCAAGTAACTCTGCATAATATTTATCATGATTTGATTTTGCAATTTGCCTAATAATTTCTACCGCTCCGACTATCGCCTCCTTGGAGATTGCTTTATAAATAAGCGCGGGCAAGTTGTTGTCTTTCTCATGCTGGATAAATAAGTCACTGAAATCAGATAACCTTAATGCAGCTTTATCTAAATCGCCAAGGCTTCGAATGCGTTTTTTCTCGCCCGTACGTTTTGCTTGAGCCGTAATTTCAGTGATCAACATATCGAGTAAATCTAATGCATCATCTAATGCTTTTGTTTCATAAACATACGCAAAAGCTAATAGCACAGCCATACGCCTATCATCCGCCATTCTGGCAATTGATGGAGCCCATGAAACAGTCACATACCTGGCTAGGTGATTGATTTTGGTTTTTGGTATGTTCCCAAAATTTATTTGGCCTATACCAAGGTCGCGAATAAATTTATAACGTTGCAATGCTTGCACCAATCCGCTACTGCTGCTTCTTGTAGGAGCATTTTTCAATTCGTCCAATTTGCTATACCGCTTACCCATTGGAATAAGTAGTAAATTTTCTAATTGTTCTTTCTGGTATGGATTTGCAAGGGAAGCGAGCTTCTGCCATAAGCGTTTTGAAACACGTTCTCGAACCCTGGATATCATTACGACCAAAGTGCTGATCCCTGGCAACAGAACTCTCCTCATTACCAACCACATCGTGCAACGTTCAAACAAAACGCTAGGGCGTTCATTACCAAACCATGCTTGAGAATACAGCCACCGGTTTAGCCGAAATCGCCATATCACATTAAAGTCCTGGTAATCGAATATGGTCTTAATTTCATTACAATGCGCTGACCGTGTTGCTTTGCGCTCCAAGTAACGACTGACATCTGTTGGAAGGCTGATACTCAATTGCTTCGCAATGTAATGCATTACCTCATTTGGCACGTCAACAGGGTTTGAAAGAAAGGTTCCTAAAAATCTAACGGTGGTTAATTGTAGGGCATACCCCAGTTTGTTGTAATCACGGCGACAAGCATCGATCAATTCTTTGTCCTTGTCGTCCAAGTAAAAATATTTATCCAGCTGCTCTTGTGTTAATTGTTCAGGGTAACGGGCATAGGTCTGATTTTGTTCATCGGTTAAAAAATTAACAGGCATGTATGTCTCGTAAAACGTTCCTTTGTTGAGAGAAAATATTTCATATCAAAAAAGAAGCAAATAATGTATCATAATGACATCTTAAAAAACAAAGTCTCATTTTCCCAAATAATGCAATATATCTGAGAATTTATGAATGCCAATGAGAAAAGTCAATGAGTAGAATTGTAGGATATGCACGTGTCAGCACCCAAGAACAAGATGTCCAACTCCAAATGGATGCGCTTGAAAAAGCAGGATGTTCAAAAAATGACATCTTTAGTGATTGCATCTCCGGAGCAAAGACTCAACGTCCAGGATTAGAGAAATGCTTAGAACAGTTGCAAACTGGAGATGTACTGCTCGTATGGCGCTTGGATAGATTAGGGCGCTCCATGGTACACTTGATCAAATTAGTTGAAGATCTCGGCAAAAAAGGAATCGGGTTCCGCTCACTGTGTGATGGTGTCATCGATACGACGACTGCATCCGGGGAACTAATCTTTAATATCTTCTCCTCTCTCGCACAATTTGAACGCCGCTTGATCCAGGAAAGAACACGTGCAGGCCTAGATTCTGCAAGAGCTAGAGGTCGTAAAGGCGGCCGTAAAAATATAGCTCACGATGATCCACGAGTCCTAACGGCCAAGCGTATGCATAAAAACCATGGCATGAGCATTGATAAGATTTGCAAGCTACTCAAAATCTCGAGAGCCAGCTTCTACCGCTATATTGCTATGCCAGAAGCCGATAAATAATTCTTAGAGTAACTTTTCATTCCATTGCTTGTCATACCCCAGATAATATTCCCTGTAGGCTGCTTTTTTATCAAAGGTACTGCCTTGCAGAAATTGTGCAAGCGCTGGGAATTGTTTTTCCGGCAAAATCTTATATGCTTCACGGTTTAACTCATCATGAGTTAGACCATGTGTGCGGTTTGGAAACCATTTTAGAAATTTAGCCAATTTAGGTAAATCAACAACTAGACCGGAATTATGCTCTGCCATGGCTTTGTCAGAATGGATTTTAGCGGCATCCATTATTGATTTTGTATGGAACATAAAGCTCTTGATTAAATTATCCATGATTTGTTGAAATCGATGGTACACAAAGCAAAGAGTTTGCAGCCATTGCTGTGGCTTGTTTAGCCTCCTCATCCTAGAAGCGGCGTACTGTTCGGCCAAATCAGCATAGTAGCGAATCGCATTTTTAGATAACTTAAGAGTTGGCAGAAAATTTTTTGCAAATTCATATAAATCAGCAATCTTCAACGCTTTATCTACTTCAGCTTTAACCGCAGTATATTGAAAGTTTTTTTGATCAGACCGTATGATATTGAGTTTACTAATCCCATCCTCTCGGGTAATCAATTCTGATAACTGGTCTTGCCGAATTTGAGGCATCAATATTACAAGCTGGCTAAGTCTCTCGTTTTCTACGGAGAAAGCCTGCGTAAAAAGATCTTGCAAATTACGGTATGAAGGAATGATTATTTTTTGGTTATCAATATAAGCCAATAATTGACGAAATGTATCATGGCCTTTTGGATAATATCGTAATACTTCGCACAAATGTTTTGCGATTAAGTTAGTTTGTTTGGCCGAACAATCTTGATAATCAAACAAATTGAGAATATCTTGTTTTTGCATGCTCAAGCACTGGCGAGTAATACTCCCCCTCAACACGAGATCGGTGATTTTGAAAAGATTGGAAAGAATATACTCAACGTCTGCTTGAACATCCTCAAAATTAAAATTAAAAAATTGATGTTTAGCTTTGAAGTAGGCAAGCTGTAGAATAAAGGAAACCCGTGTTTTTGTCGTTGAGTAGTGACTCAGAACATCAAGTTCTACTTGATTCATTGCAAAATAGAGTTCTCGTTCATCAGAGTTAAAATCTGGACGGGCGTAAAGATTTGCAATTTCTGGTTCAGAGAGTAAAGAGAGTCGCTTTAAATTTGTCATGTTCGGTTCAAAAAAACGAGGGTTTAGCTGAACCAACCGATTCAGTTATGGGGAGGGCAATCATCCCTCCCTTTATAGTAAGATAAAGCGGTTCAGTTAATCTTCGTTCAAAAAATTGTTTTTACGCTACTAAAATGGACTACGAAGGTATGAAGATAGGTTATGCAAGAGTTTCAACAAAAGATCAATCCCTATCAATGCAGATTGACGCTTTGAAGCAGGCTGACTGCATTCAGATTCATCAAGAAATCGCCAGTGGTGCAAAAACCGCCCGGCCTGTTCTTGACGAAATTATTAGAAACCTTAGGGGAGAGGATACATTAGTAATATGGAAGCTGGACCGCTTGGGAAGAAATTTGGTACATTTAATTCAGCTCACAGACAATCTCATTGAAAAAAATGTCGGCTTAATCAGTCTGAATGACCCCATTGATACAACTTCCGCTCAGGGGAGATTAATTTTTGGAATTTTTGCATCACTAGCTGAGTTTGAACGAGAATTAATACGTGAACGTACACAAGCAGGTCTAAAATCGGCACGTGCTCGAGGCCGTAAGGGTGGTAGACCAAAAGGAATATCCCAATCAGCGATAGAAAAAGCCGCTATTGCAGAAGCTCTTTACAAGGATGGGAGCATTCCGGTGAAAAAAATAGCAGAACAGTTAGGGATTTCTAAAACCACCTTATATTTATACTTAAGGTTTCGTAATGTTCCTATTGGAGCAAACATAGCATCAGTTTCATAGACTTAATCCAGAACTAACACTTTTGGGGGTTCTTCCACAGGACCCCTACAGCGCTAAATGGATGGTGCTCTCGCTCACTTATTATGATTCTCCTCTAAATGCAAGAGGGAAGCATCTCTGTTATTGATATATTGTGTAAATTCGCATATTTTATGCCGCTTTCTTATAAAGATCTGACTCCACTTTTTTCCAATCACTTTTCCACGATTTACTCTCAACAGAGGATCTGATTTGCAGCACATTATGAGCCCCTTCGCGTCCCCATAACATTTTTTGTTTCCCTTTTTGGCGCTCATTAATGAGATTATTTACAGTGCCTTCTGCTAAATTGCTGGTAAATACGTAACCGTTGTAAATGGCAGCGCAATAATGCACCAGTTGAGATTGGTGCATTGAGTTAAAAAGGCAGAGTGATGTGGCCGTTCTACTTGTATCTTGAAAGTACCTTAAAGATGGATGCATTCTTAGGGTGAAGGGGAGGAGAAGCCGACGTTCTACTTTGCCTTATAGGCCGTGGTTGAGATTTTGCTCCCTCCCCATACTCATACGAGGCTGAACAGTATCATCGGATGCCATTTGCTGAGCAATCCTGTATTCGCAAGGTTAGCCCTATTGAGCAACACTATTTTATTGAGGAAAAGTAGCTATGCAAGACAAATCAATCCTAGGAATTGATATTTCGAAGAAAACATTTAATATATGTCTCCTTACTGACAAGAAGGAGAGGCACAAAGTTTTTCAAAACAACCATGGGTTTGAGCAGTGCCTAGGTTGGTGTAAAAGCCATGGTGCCATTAAATTGTGGTTTTGTCTTGAAGCAACAAGTTGGTATGGAGAAGAATTGTCAGAATACATGGTACACTTGGGTCATACCGTGAGTATTATTAATCCAGCACGTATAAAAGCCTATGCTCAGAGCAAGGGTCTGCGTCAAAAGACAGACAAAGCAGATGCACGTGTCATTACTGATTTTTGCCGTGTTCACCAACCTCCAACTTGGAATCCTCCATCCAAAGAAGAGCGTTATCTTCGTGATTTATGTAGGAGTCTTGAGGCTCTTAAAGAGAGTCAGAGGAGTGTAGCCAATCGTCTTGAAAATACGAGGTTACACGAGCATGTTAGAGACTCTTTAGCCGCAATTATGGATGCTTATAATCAAGAAATTAAAAGTCTTGAGAAAAAAATTAAAGATTCCGTTAATCAATCCCTTGATTTAAAAGGTAAGGTTGATTTTCTGACCCAAATTAAAGGGGTTGGATTCTTAACAGCAATAACATTACTGACAGAAATCCCCAATATCAAAAATTTTGAGAATGTTCGAGAATACGTTGCTTTTGCTGGGCTTAATCCAAGGCAATATAGTTCAGGATCTTCTGTTAGGGGAAAGCAGAGAATCTCTAAAATAGGATCCCAGCCTGTACGAAAAGCCCTTTTTATGCCAGCGCTGGTGATCAAGAACAAAAATCCCCATTTTAGTGACTTTTGTAACCGCCTTACAACGAAAGGTAAGTGCGCTAAGGTGATCATAGTGGCTGTCATGCGTAAATTAATGCATATAATTTTTGGAATTCTTAAAAATAATACGCCTTTTGATCATACTCTTGCCTTTAGAGGAGAAGCATAATAAGGGAGCTAGTGCGCCATCTATTTAGCGCTATAGTGAGCTCACTCTAAATCTTATCAAAAAATACTTGATTTTAAAGACAGTATCTCAACCAGGACCCCATATAATGGAGATGCTTCCATCCCTTACTCTTCAATAGTGGTTTTTATACATTTTCTTTTGAAAAAGATGGTCAACTTGTTGAAATCCCTTCTCGTTTTACCTTTATTTATAAGAAAAAATCAACGGGCTGGATGATTCTGGATCATCACTCTTCACAAATGCCCCAAGTTTAACACTATAATTATTTCATTTCTAGATTTAACTGCTGACAATCTATGGAATTACTTTAAAATCAAGTTCCTCATTCTTAACTGTAACTTGAATTGTTTGCCCATTCATAATCTCCCCACCTAAAATTTTTGTAGCGAGAGGATCTTGGATGGTGCGTTGAATAACGCGTTTTAAGGGGCGAGCACCGTACATAGGATCATATCCTTTATCACCTAGCCATTTTTTTGCAGTGGAATCTACATCCAGACAGATGGCGTATTCATCAAGCCGTCTTTGTAGGCGGTTTAATTGAATGTCCACAATTTGGCTCA
>Ga0315908_10003213_pt1 | contig 11838 bp, 5 predicted proteins | sample LakEriMetagenome_12_FD_203520 | JGI IMG/M metagenome (GOLD analysis project Ga0315908, IMG submission 203520) | Freshwater fungal communities from buoy surface, Lake Erie, Ohio, United States - Buoy 4 MA124 | ecosystem: Environmental > Aquatic > Freshwater > Lake > Lake biofilm | place: USA...
TGTTATTTAAATTATTCATGTTTTTTAAATGATTTACAATAAAATAATTTTTTATTATATTTATAATAATTTAAATGATACTACTAAAAATAATTATAATATAAAATATTTAAATATGTTTTCAATCGTGATTTGAATAGTAATATTTTTAAATTATTGATTGCATTTTTTATTTATCTATTGGTTTATTATAAACGTCTTTTATACCTGCATTTATGCAGCCTTAAAAATTTTCAAAACTTTCATAAGCAGTTAATGCTACAATGTTTGGCTGCTGGATTTAATTTTCTTTACAATATAATATTATCTATTCAGATGCTGTTATACCATCCATTATTGGCATATTGATATCCATTATAATTAGTTTGAAATAATTAGTTTTTAAATTTATATTATTGTTAGGAATTGATAAATCTTTGAATGTTTCTAAAGCTTATTATCCATTATAAGCTTATTAAAATTTTATTTTAAAAACTTTATCCAAAAAATAAGTTAAAGGAATTTAATTAAAATCCTAATCATCCACTAAAAGAATACTTTATTTGTTTTCAATATTTTATTATGCTGAAATTTATGTTGAAATTGTTTGATATTTGAATTATTAATTAAAAATTTTATTTCTATTTTCAGTAACTTTATTAATTTATTGAAATTTTTATTATTACTATTATATATTTTATTATATTGTTAAATAACTATTATGAATATTATTAATTTTTTGAAATTCATCATTAATAATTTATTTTAATTCTTATTCTATAATAATTATATATAATTTACTTTAATATAAATTAAATATTTTATTTTTGTCATCGATAATTTATTATTATTACTATTATATATTCTATTATATTATTGAACAACTATTATGACATCTATTTATTTTTTTGTATTCATCACTAATAATTAATTTTTATTATTAGTCTATTATTATAATATATAATTTACTTAATTATAGATTAGATATCTAATTTTAATTTTCGTAAGTATATTATGATTGTTATAATAATAATTATTTTTTTTCTAATTTTAATTAAAATTTTTTAAGACTTTTAATTTTTTCATATTTATAATTAATAATTTATTAATTTTATTAGTCTCTTATAATTTAATTTTAATTATCCTAAATTTATTATCATTTTTTTTCTTGATTTTTTTTTAAATTATTTAAAATTAATGAAATTTTTTAATTTTAATTTTTTAAAAATAATATATAATCATCGTTTTATCTTTTTATTTTTTAATCATTAATTTTTTTTTATTAATTTTAGAAATTATCATTTTAATTTTTTTATTTTATCTATTTTAAATTGAAATAATTTTTGTCTTTATATTTTAAAATTAATGAATTTTTTTATTAAAAATATTTATCGGACAAATTTAAATTGCATTCTTCTTCTTCTTCTAATTCTTGCTATTATAACAAATAATTATCACTTTTTTCCAAATCATCTAAAATCTAGATTTAACTATTTAAAATTTTTTATTCACTTTTTGTATATTTTTCCTCTAAAATGTTTATTTATTTTTGTTTTTCAAAGCTGAAGTTTATATTTATTTCTTATTCAGCTTATTCTTCTTCTTCTTCTATAAAATTATCATTATTTTCTAATTAATTTAATTTCTAAGTTTAACTAATATTATTTTATGTTAATTAATTTTCCAGATATCCTATTGATTTATTTGTAATATAATCAAAACTTTTGTTTGGATCATAACTATTAATCATACTAGTATTTTATTCTTTTATTATCTAAAATTATTTCTATTTATCTATATAAAAAGTGAAAAAAATGATAGTCCCTTTACCTATTTCACTTTAAATTTAAATATCATTTCCTAAATAATTTAAAATTCTCTTGCAAGTATTTAATCCTATTCCTATTCCAGATTTACTTAAGCTAGTTTATTCATCTTCAATTTAAGAATATAACTCAAATATTTTATTTAATTAATTTTAATCCATACCTTATCCACTATCTAATATTCAAGTTTTTAATTATTTATTATTTTCATCTATCTCAACTGAAATATTTATTTAACCTTTATTAGTAAATTTAACTGAGTTTGATAAAATCTTATAAATTATTATATTATACAATTCATTATCCATAGTAATTTCTTTTATTTAATTACAATTTAAATTTAATTTTGTTTAATTAATATTTAATTAATTATCAAATAAACAACAAATCTATTATAAATTTTACTCTATATCTATCTAACTAAAATTTATTTTTAACTATTTATTTTTTATATTTAATAAAACTATTTAACTTTTTATTAAATAATACAACTTTTTAGAACATTTTTGAATAGTTGATGATTATTTTAAAAAATTTTTTAGATTTTATTCATAATTTTCACTATTTTATTTTATTTAGTTAATTTAATCAAATAGATATTTAGCTTATTCTTCTTATTAATCACTTATATTAATAATGCTATTTAAAGGATTGATTAATTCATGAGAAATAGTTTATTATGTTAGTTAAGAGTACTAATATTATAATTCTTATTTTTATTATTATAAAATTTAATTAATGTCTTATAAAATTATTTTATAGCATTATTCTTTTTAATAAATATAATTTTTTATTTTAAATTTAAAAATAAATTATTTGCATCCTTTTAAACTTATTTTATAAAAATCTACATAAATTTCATGTGTTTTCAAATTATGATTAATAATTTTTTTCAAATTTTGGTATTTATTATTTTATAAATTTTATTATAAATAAATTTTAAAAATTTTTTTTTGAATCAAATATTCTAAATGACTATTTAAATTTGTTATTCTGGATAATTATTCAATCATATTATTATTTATTGCTTTTATTCTGAATTATTTATTTATAATTAATATTAATTTTGTTTAATCTTAGTTTATTTTTTCATATTTAAATTCATATTCTGACTGTTTTATTTTTTTTAGATAAATTTTATTAATGATCATTTAATACGATGAAAGAATATAAATATTAATAATAATTTGTATTAAAATTAGTATTATTATTTTTAAATCATCTTAATTTAACTAGTCATAAGATATTAATAGTCTAATTATTAAATATAGATTAATAAAAAATAGTCCAGCTAAATTTATTTTTCTTGAAATTTATAAAACTACAAATAATTAATAATTTATAGAATATTAAATTATTAAAATATTTCTATTATTTATAAAAAATTATTAGCTAAAAGGAATTAAACAGATTTGAAATATTATTAATAAAATATCTTTTATTGTTTTATTTTTATTAATATTAAATTAATTTAAAAAAAAAATTATTACGAAATTTATTAAAAATTAGCTTAAAAGAAAGTACTTTTCTTTTTGATTAATAGTTTATTAAACTAAAAAAAATGAAGTAATCTAAATTATCAATTAAATCGATAAAAAAATTAAAATAAATATTTTATTGAGTCTAATTATTTTTATATTTTGATTTTTGATTTAGAATTCAGTTTAATTGATAATAATTAAATTGAGTATTTTTTTTAGATATTAATAATCCTACATATTATATACTTATTTTATCTTTATAATACTTCTATTACCTAAATTATATAGAGATTTTTAATTATTTTTTATATAAAAAATTCATTTAATTATAGTTATATATTTTAATTTTATTTAACAATTTATCATAGAAACATAAAAAAATATAAAAAATAATAATGTTTTAGAAATATAAGATAAATATTAGTAACTAATTATTAAGCGATGATTTTAATTCAAAAGAAAATAATGATAGATAAAAAATATAATCTAATTTTATAAATGCAAATAAATTTATGAATTGATATAACCGTGAAACGAGAAATGAAAATGAAAAGAACATATATAATGAGTAAGATTACAATTAAGTAAGAAAATTTAATAATTATATTGATGAAAATAAAAATCTCACCAGCATTTAAAAAATAAAATAATTAAGAAACAGCTTATAACATTATTCTCTTGATAAATAAGGAAATTCTGCGAATCAATAATTCTGGAATAGAGATAGTCAAGATCAAGAAATGTATTTTAACAATTTTTCTAATAGCGTCTAAAACTAAAAGATTGATTATAATTCAAATTTCAAATAAATAGACTAGCTATTTAAGCCTAATGTAAACAGTATTCTTTAAAATAACTAATTATTATTAAATAATCATTAATATGATGAAAATATTAAAAATAGTGCTTATAATTATTAAACTAAAAAAATGTCCAAAAGTTTAGCTATATAGTTTGATAATTCTAATAATTAAATACGATAATAAAAATATTTTAATTGATTTGATGATTTAAATTAAGAAGATTTTAAATAAATAAACATGCAATTAAAATAAAAAAATTATGAATAATTAAATGAAAGTATTAAAAGTTATAATTTTAGAAATAATTCAGAATAGAAAAACAAGAGTTTTTTAAAAAAGAATAATTTAAATAATTCAAGCAATTTTTCATAAAAAAAAACGAAAAAATAATCATTTGAAAATAATATAAATATATCAAATTATTTAAACAAGAATATCCATGAAAATATAAAAAGTATTCAAATTTAAAACAGTTTTTTATATTATAAAGATTAATTAAAATAAGCTTTATAAAGCTTATAATAAAATATAAAAATAGATTAAATTGAAAAATATAATTTTAATTAAATTTAATAATTATTGGATAAAAAAAAAGGTATTTCATCTTTGAATAAAAAGTTTATTCAGTTATTTTATTAATTCAATGATGTTATAAAACTGAAAAGAAATGAAAAGAAAAAGATAAATAAAGATGAAATATAAAAAAGGTAAGTTTACCTAAATTCAAGCGAAATAAACAACAAAAAAATTCTGCTCCTTGATATGGATGAAACTTTAATCCACTGCAAATAAGACAATAAAGGAGATAGCGACTTAACAATATATTTAAACTAAAAAAATGAGTAATTGGAGATCAAAGAATATATTGGTATGCTAAACAATTATTCAAAAAACCAATTAAAAATAAATATAAGACCTTACTTAATGGAATTCTTGAAATAAGCTAGCAAAATGTACTACATAATAATATTCACAGCAAGTACATAGAGCTATGCTGACGCTATTCTTGATAAAATTGATAAAGAGCATAGGTACATAAAGAAGAGATTATACAGGAATAGTTGCATTCAAAATGAGTATGGATTTTATGTTAAAGATCTCAATATTTTTAAAAATGTATAGATGCATAATTTGCTGTTGGTTGATAATAATGTTTACTCTTTTATGAACTAGTTTTAAAATGGAATTCCTATTATCAACTTTATTGATGATAAGGAAGATAATTAGTTAATTCATCTATTAACTTATATAACTTATCTTAATAACTTGCCTTTTCATTTCACCAATTATAATTATTAGTATTTTTTTATGGATTCTTTTGATAAATTTACAAATACTTTAAATATTATTAATCATATTTTAAACTCGTGATTTTAATTTTATAATTTATTTAATAATATATAGAATAAACTTTCATATAAGTTATAAAATTTAAATGTTGATAATCATATTTATCATTATTATTATGCTTAAGATTCTTTCTGTTAGTTTTCAGGATTATTTTTAAGTAAATAATTAGCTACAAACTCAATAGGTTTTTCAGGTCTTATTATAAAAATTAATTATAATTTAGACATCTATATTTTATTATAATATTACCTTTCTTTAGCAAGCTCAGTCAAAGCTTAAAGTAAAAGAGGAACTACTGTTTAATCTAAATATGATCTTATAGATAAACTCTATAGTCTTTAATTTAATTCTTCATTTTTTTGTTAATCAGACATTTTTCTTTTTATATTAATAATTTATAATATATTATTAATAATTTTAGATTTAAATTTATTATTTATCAAATATTAAATTTAGAATCTAATTAAATTAAACTAATTAATAAAATTTAAAATTGTATTTTTTTGTCTTCATATAAAGAAAAAATATATAATTATTTAAATCTATAAATTATAAACAAATATTTATATTTGATATTCATCATAATTAATTAAATTAAATATTTGGTTATAAAGTATATGTTGCAACTAAACAATCACTCAATTAATTAAATTATTATATATTTTTGAGAAGTTTTAATTTAGCTTGATGAATATCAATATTATTTGGTTATAAAAATAAAATTAAATTGCATGTTTATAAAGATTAATCAAACTTATTTTATTTTTCCTCTAATTTTTATTTCATTAAAAGTATTTTTATACTATATGAATTATCTTTAATCCATTTGTTTATTAAATTTTCTGCTTAATTAAAATCATTATTTTTTAAAACCATTTAAATTTTTTCTATTACTTGTTATTCAGTCATTTAAGTTTAAGCTTTTTTATTAATTAAATTTACATTTTTTTATTAATTTTACATTTAGTAAAATATAAATAATATAATATAATTTTATTATTTTATTAATTATATTTATAAAATAATTTCATCAATAATAAAAATTTTTGAATAAATATTAAGTTAATAATGTAAAAAAAATTAAAATTAATATATTGATATATTAATTTTGTTTATTCTATTCTTTAATTTATATCTTTTAAGTTCTAATGTTTTAAATATTAAATTTATTTTAAATTTTAATTTAATCTTATTGAAAATTATTATTAATTATTATTTTTTAATTTTCTTATTAATTTTTCATAATATCAATTTGTTATTTTTAAATTTAATTTATTTTCATTGGCGTTTTTTATAAATCAATTTAATTTATCTTTAGAGGAGTTTATTGAGGAGTATAGAATTTAAAATTATTTTTTTATTTTTTGATATTTAAATAAAGTGATTTCAAAATTGAAAAAGTATCATTGATTTAAAAATAAGGATGATTAACAATCAACATATTTTGAATAATTTGATCAATCTATATAATTATAGGATCTTATTTTTATATTTAAAGTTAGTTATGAGATGGTTAATAATTTTATATTTAATGTAGCTAGTTAAATTTAATTTAAGTAGAAAAAGGATGAAAATTATAAATCAATAAATGCAAAATAATTCCTAACGCCCAATAATCATTTTAGAAATCATAAAAAAACTCATTTTTATTTTTGAAAAGCTTAGGATGCATAAAAGGTATTGTTCCAAATCTATTTTAAGAAATCAATCTAGCATTTTTATCTAATTTTTAAGCCAAACTAAAATCACAGATTTTAACTTTTAAATCCTTATTTACTAAAATATTTTCTAGCTTTAAGTCGGCATGAATATACCCTTCTTTATGTAAAATCATAACTCCTTTCATTAATTTATAAAATATTATTATTTTTTCCTTAATATTTTTTTGATCCTTCATTTTTTCATCAAACTTATTATCAATGTACTCCATCAATAATAAATATTTGTCTTTGTATTTAAATGCTTTAAATAAATTCACTATATACTTACATCCACTAAATTTATATTAAATTTTTATTTCATTTTCTAAAAAACTAATATCGTAATCTCCTTATTATATTTCTTTGATAGCTATCTGTTATAATTTGTTTATTTTCTATTTATTTTCCCCTAAATATACTTTTCCAAATCCTCCTTGACCTATTGTTTTTATTATTTTCCAATCAAATATTTCAATCAAAACATTATTTCTATCATATTTACATATTTCAACCTCCTGTTTTTAAAAAATATCATTAATATCTTTCCTTTGTATATCATTTTAATAATGTTAACTAGATACATTTGATATTTTTAAAAGTACGGAATTATTAAAATAATCCGTCTTATTATTTTTTATTTATTTGAAATTTTCATTTTATTTTTGAAAATTATTTTTTAATTAGATATTTTCCTTGTTGTTTTAGAATTTAATTTTATTTGCTGTTAATATCTGTTGTTACTATTTTATCTTTATGTTTTATTCAGCTATATATTTTTTTTATAAGTTTTATTACTATTTTATATTATTTTCATTATTAAATAATTTATTAATATTAGTATTTTTTATGTTAATATTATTTTTAAATTCAAATTAAGTTTCCTCTATAATGTTTAAATAATTATATTTTGGTTATTCCCTTAATAATTAATTCTTTTAATTAAATTCATAAAATTATTATTGATAATTTTAAGGATTAATTTAATTGTGATAAATTTAATTATTGATATATTACTAATGAAAAAGTTACTTATTTTATTATTAATATCCAAGTTAATTTTTATGTTATTCATATAATAAATATTATTAATATAATAAATACTAATCATTAAGTAAATTATTTTGTTACTAAAATAAAGGTTAAACATAAAACATTTAATAATTCAAATCATTTTATGTATTTTATTGATATTGGTTAATTTATAAATTTTAATAATTATTTTAATTTTAAAATGGCTCTTAATTAAAATTATTTCTTTCATCTAATTCTATATTTTTTTTTAATTAATATTGTCTTTTCTTTTCTAATTTATCAGACTTTAGATATTTTCTTGTTTTATTGATATATATCTAAGTTTTTTAGCTTGGAGTTTCATTTTTATTAGTACTTTTTTGATTTTCCATTCAAGAATTATATTAACTATTAAATTAGTTAATTATTAGAATTATATATTTATATTCAAAATAAATAAAAATAATTTCGGATGCCAATGTATTATTTTTAGTTTTATAAAATATATTTTATCTTTTTTTTAAAATAATCTTATACTATATTTATAAATTAATTATTTATTTTTTAATTAATTAAAGAATAATAATTGTATTTATATATATTAAATATCATTTTTAAGAGCTTTTTCTTGGTAAAATACTATATTTTTAACTAATTTATAAAGTTAAATTTTAATTAATTTTTTTCAAAATAATTCTCGCTATTTTTTTTTATTTTATTGTAGAATATTTCTTTTAAGATTTCTTATAAATTTTATTTAAATAATTATATATAGACAAAAAATTATAAAATCAATATAATTTTTTCTGAAAATTAATTAAAATATATATAATATATTAGTATTTACCTATTTAGTAGATTAACTTTTTTTAGATTATTATAATTATTATTTATCATTATTAATTATTTAAATTTAAATTTATTCTTATTCTTACAATTAATTTTTATTATTATTATAATTTTCTATTTTGTTAATTATTATAAATTTGGAAAATTCATCTTAATCAAAAAAATTTTTTTCTTCTGCATATATATATAAATTAATTTTATCATCTTTAAAATATGAATGTTTCTTTTAATTAAAAATCCAAAATTTAATGTTGCATCTTTTAATTTTTCCCAATTTTTTAAAGATGATATAAAAGGTTCAGCTTTTATATATTTATTTGTTTTACTTTTTCTCCAATATTTTTATTTAATTTTAGTTCTATTCCCTCCTTCACATTTTTCTAGCCCCTATTATGAAGCACATTTTTAACATTATTAATTAATATTTTTATATTATTTAATTTTGTTTTAAAGATTTTATTTTATTTTTCATTTAATATATATTTAAATATTTAAATATTTTTAAAATGTGTTAAAATTGATTAAAAATTAAATCAATTATAAAACTTACATGATGAATTAATTTTAAATACATATTATATTAGCATATTTTTAAAAATGAATATATAAATACTATTATCATTTAAATAAAAGCCTTTTAGAATGTTATATCAAAATAAGTTTTTCTAAATAAATAAATATGAAGAATTTTTATGATAAAAAAAGATTATATTCTAAATAAATATTAAAAATATTCTAAATAAATATTAAAAAATTTTTTCTAAATAAATTAATAAGTATAATATTTTTATTTAAAAAAGTTTGGAAAATATTTTCAAGAAAAAAGAATAAATTATTATATATATAAAAAAGTGGGAATATTATTCTAAAAAAGGTGGAACATTTATCAATAAAAAAAAGAAATTTGATATTATTAATATAAATAATAGCAATATTAATAAAAATAATTATGAAAAACATATAAAATATAAAAATAATATTGTTAAAAATTATCTATTTTAAAAGTATATAAATTATATTAATTCCACTATTTTATCTAATCTAATTTTACTTCAAATTTATTATTTTTATTATCTCTCCTTATTTCTTGATTTCTTTTTATATCATATTTTTATTTTTAATTCTAATTATTCGTCTATATATTTAACATGAAATTTTTATAAAAGATTTATACAATTATAGAATATTTTTTGAACTATATTTTTTTAATAAATATTAAAATTTATAAATATTATTTACTAATTTTTAGAATAATTTTAATTTAATAATGAAATTTATATTTATTTTTTATTTATAGATGTAAATTATTAATCCAAAAAATTATATATATAAAATTAAAATATTAAAATTTATGTATAAAAATAAATAGAATTTTTAATTTCCAAACAATATTAATATATTAATTTATAAATATTTTTCAATTTATATTTTTAAAATGATTGGAATTAAGAAAAATAAATATTTTTGTAAAATAACTAATTATTAATAAAAATAAAAAATATAAATTAACAATCCCTTAAAATAATTTAATTGGGATTTTAGAGAGTATCATGATGATAATGATTGTTTAATTGATGTAGAATAATTTAATATGAAAAATTATTTAAAGTATTTAATAAATCCAAGAACAGTACTTGAGCCTAAAGATATATTTCCTTATTATTCCTTAAAAATATTAGGTCTAAGTATTCTAAGCGTAATAGTAAAATACTGTATGTTTTAAAAATATGTTTACAATAAAAAAGATTATGATAATATTGAAGAAGTTAATTAGATTTTAAAAAATTAAAAAAAGAGTTAGGAAATGAGTAGAAATAGTTTGGAAGGTTTTAAAACTAATAATAAATTTAATGTAAAATAATTTTAAGAATAAATCAAAATAATTTAATAATAAGAGCAATTATAAAGACTATTTTGATAAATTTTTAAAATATAATTAGAAATTTTACAATTTATTATTATTAAATTTAAAATTTAATAAACCAAATTATTTAATATTAAATTAAATTAAAATAATTAAATAAATTTATATTAAATTTTAATTAATTAAAATAATGATATGAATTATCAAAATATCTTAAAATATAATTATTAATATAAATAAATTAATTACAAATATTTATATTTATAGTTTTAATTAAATATGAAAACAATATAGTATAAATTTATGATGATTTCAAATCAATATTAATATTAAATCTATTTTTGGTTCCAATCAAATTCAATAAATTTTGAGAGAATTCAAAGATTTGCTCATAATTATTTTTCTTCTTAAAATAAGCTAAATTAAGTTAGATTATAATAAATAATAAAATTTTTCAATTTTCTTAAAATTAGATTTACTCAAAGGATTATCTTGAAATATTTTGCAAAATATTAAACATTATTCAAATTTTAAAATATTATATTCAATGAAAATTTCTATATTTAAAATATTATTCTATCAAATCTTTAAAATATTACATATCATTGTTTTTATTATATAAATGTTTTATAAAATTATTTAATTTCTTTATTTATATACTGGTCTTCAAAATCATAATAAATAAGTTTATATCAGTTATTAGATTAATATTTTAATATTATAAAATTAGGACCTCAATGAGGCTTTATTGGTTTAGCTTTATATATATATAAATAAAATTAAACACTAAAGTCAAGAGGTGGGGGCCTAGGGTTCGAGTTCGGCGGGGTGAGTTGACTGCCGGACAAAGTTAAGTGGAGGGTTTTGTTCAGTTTCCCCTCCTTAATCCAAATGGACTAACTAAAGAATCAATAGCGCTGCACAGCGACCTCTCCGGAGGACCGATAAAAAAAAAAAAAAAAAATATTATAAAAT
>Ga0315908_10003215_pt1 | contig 11837 bp, 16 predicted proteins | sample LakEriMetagenome_12_FD_203520 | JGI IMG/M metagenome (GOLD analysis project Ga0315908, IMG submission 203520) | Freshwater fungal communities from buoy surface, Lake Erie, Ohio, United States - Buoy 4 MA124 | ecosystem: Environmental > Aquatic > Freshwater > Lake > Lake biofilm | place: USA...
CCCGCGGCTTTGACGAGATGTTCATCCACGGCGCCGGTGGCATCGGGCAAACCTATCCCGGCAGTTGCGGCGATGCGCCGGGAAACAAGTACTTCGACCCCGCCATCCTGCACAACGGCACGTTCGAGAAGACCCAGGGCTACTGCACCGATGTCTTCTTCGCCCAGGCAAAGAAGTGGATCGAGAGCGTGAAGGGCAAGCAGCCCTTCTACTGCCACATCGCCACCAACGCCCCGCACGGCCCCTACATCGCCCGGCCCGAAGACAAGGCGCTCTATGCCGGCAAGGTCGAGGGCGATGACGCCGCCAGCTTCTTCGGCATGCTGCATAACATTGATCAAAATCTCGGCCTCCTGCTCGCCAAGCTGAAGGAATGGGGCATCGAGAACGACACGCTCGTCATCTTCATCAACGACAACGGCGGCACCGCCGGGGTGAAAACCTACAACGCAGGCCTGCGTGCCCAAAAAGGCACGCCCTGGATGGGCGGCATCAAGGCCAGCAGCCTCTGGCGCTGGCCCGGCACGCTCGCCCCTGCCCCGGTGACCCAACTCACCGCCCACATCGACTTCTTCCCCACCCTCGCCGAACTCGCCGGCGCCAAGCTCACGGACGAGGTCAAAACACAAGTCGAAGGCCGCAGCCTTGTTTCCTTGCTCGAAAATCCGCACGCCGCATGGGCCGACCGCCAGCTCTTCACCCACGTCGGCCGCTGGCCGAAGGACGCCGACCCGCAGAAATACCAGTTCACCAACTGCAGCGTCCGCACCAGCCGCTGGCACCTCGTCAGCGAAGCGCGTGGCGGCAATCCGAATGCCAAAGCCAAGGCCAAAAACAAGGCCAAGGCTGCTGCCGCGCCGAAACAAACTCCCGGCATCCTCAACGCCGGACCTGAAGCCGTCGCCCAGCCCAAATGGCAGCTCTTCGATCTCCAAACCGACCCCGGCGAGCAAACCGACCTCGCCGCCGCGAATCCCGACGTCGTGAAACAACTCACCACCGCCTACACCCATTGGTGGGACAGCGTCCAGCCCCTGCTCGTGAACGAAAAAGCCCCGCTCGCCGCCGAGAACCCGTTCAAGACGCTGTATCAAAAGCAGTTTGGGGAGAAGTGAGCCGCAGGCCCGCTTGAGTCACCTCACAAATCATCCAGCGGGCTGGTGATCTCTCCGCGCATGGCTTTGGCCAGCGCCGTGTAAATCTCCGTCGTGCGCACGTCTGAATGTCCCAGGAGCTGCTGCACAGAACGGATGTCGATCCCCCGCAGCACGAGATGCGTGGCGAACGAATGCCGCAGCACATGAGCGGTGACACGCTTGCTCAGTCCTGCCAGCTTCGCCGCCCGCTCCAGCTCCCGTGTGATCACAATCTCATGCAGATGATGCCGCCCGCGTCCGTAGGCACGTGCGCCAGAGCGTGGGCTGCCATCCCGCTCCAGGTCATCCCATACTTTGGCGGAGGGAAGGAACCAGAACCACGGCCAGCTCTCCGCAGCTTTCGGGTTTTTCATGTCATAGGCCTTCGGCATCGCCACGCCGGGCACGCCCTCTCTCCGGTCCGCGTCGAAAACAGCCCGCACATGCTTTAAATGCTCCTCGATTGGGTGCTGCAGGCTTTTCGGCAGCGTGATCACGCGATCTTTATCTCCTTTTCCACCCCGCACCTCGATCTTCCCACCGCCAACATCCACATCCTTGATGCGCAGCGCCAAAACTTCCGCCACGCGGAGTCCGCACCCATACAGCAGCTTTACCGCAAGTCCCGCCGCCCCCTTCACACCTGCCAGCAGAATCTTTACCTCATCCTGGGTCAACACCACGGGCAGATACTTCGACCGTTTTGCCCGCACCGCATCAAGTCCCTCCAGTTCCATTTTGAGCACCTCCCGGTATAAAAAAACCAGCGCGTTCAGAGCCTGATTTTGGGAAGAGGCCGTCAGGTTCTTGTTCACGGCCAGATTCGTCAAAAAGGCCGCCACCTCTTCCGTCCCCATCTCCGCCGGGTGCCGCATCCTGCCCGTCGCCTGCGCTTGGAAGAGCACATAGCGCTTGTACCACTGGATGTACGTCTCCTCTGTCCGGGGTGAGTATTGTTTGAGGCGGAGCGCGCCACGCAGCTTGTCCTCCAGTTTGGGTTCCGGTTTGTTGCTCATAGAACAGCCCCACTATCCAGTATTTGAGTGATATTCTACTTTTTTGTTGCACGAGTACGGCATAGGAGCGTAAAACGACTGCCATGAAGTCAAAACTCCGTGATATTCCCGTCAAACAGTCGGCTATAAAGCTGCTGACAAACCTCACGATCTGTTAATGATCTTCAATGTTCGCCCAACCCCAGTGCCACACCCAAGCATGGCTTTACGAGTAGCATTTGCTGAGCAGAGCACCGGCATAGTGACCACACCTTCCGGCGAGCGAGCATTGGGAGTAGAGTCGTTTCAGAGAGTGGACGGCATGTGGGAGGCACTCACCCTCGCCAGAGAGTATTTCCAGCAGCACCCAGACCACGAGGCTTGGATTGGGAGTTCCGTCAGTGGTCATCGGCTTGTTCCTCCAGCGGCTCAGACATTCCCGATTTGGATTGAGCGGTTCAGACGAGAGCATACCACCGGGGCCATCCGCCTCGACATGACCTTTGGCGAGGTCATCTCATGCCTTGGCTGGCCTGATGATTGCAGCATTCAGCATCAGAGGTCTCCGCTCGCGGTCATTCTTCGCTATCAGCCGCACTACACCGATTTCCATTTCGATGGGGGCGGCAGACTTTGTCTTGTCTTTCAGGACGACCCAGATGACTCACTTACCATCCTCGCCCGATGACCGACACCAGAACCAATCCAAGGGCGAACAAAACGGATGCAGGCAACGGCTCGTATGGCATATGTCGTGTCATCGACGCTTCCCGCTCGCCGTCGCCTGATCCGAAGCGTTCGGCCAAGAAACAGAGTCCACGCCGACCCGTGCCTGAAGATTTCGACACCAAACATCTCAACCATCCATGCGCGCCCTTATCTTTAGTCTTTTAGTTTCCTCGTTCACATTGACCGCCTTCGCCGATAACGAGCGAGTGTTTGAATATCGTGGAACCAAGTATGTGACCAAGGTTCCCAATGAAGCACCCGCCGAACCAGCTTGGACATCGGGAGCAGGAGAGCCACCGTTGACACTCGGTGCAGCTGCCAAGCTGGCGGACACTGAGTTCAAGAAGACGTTTGCGGCATTTGGGACATTCAAGTTGCATAGCATCACGCTAACGAAGCAGGGTTCTGGTTGGATGTATTATGTAGCATACCTCCAGGACGCGGCAGACATCAGCGAGAGCCGCCCAGGACCAAGCGGAGGCACCCTGAAGACGCCGCTGCCAGTGATCTACTACATCACACTTGACGGAGTTGTCCGTGGACCCGAACCCGCAACGAAGTGAAACCACCTCCAACACAGGCCGAACAAAACGGATGCAGGCAACGGCTCGAAGGCTATCTGTCGTTTCAGCAACGTCCACCCCTCGCCGTCGCCTGATCCGGGACGTTCGGCCAAGACACAGAGTCCACTGCCATCCATCAGAACTTCGACCATGCCTCCGCTAGATGATCGTTCAGTGTTCGCGTTCACCGTTTTCTGGTGCCCGCCGCATGAGATCGCCAGCCACATCGTCCATCAGTATGCTCGACCCGACTACCCGCGAGAGCTACGGATCAGTCAGATGAGCGGTCCCCCTGACCTCGCTCCCCAGGCATACAACCCTCCGTTCCGCGAGTATCAGCTTTGGCTGCCTGCGGCGTGTCCTACGGTTACCGGTTTGTATCCGAACTACCAAGACGGAGGTGCATCACTGGTATATAACATTGTCCGATTTTTCAAAGTCAGGGCTATTTCGCTGAGAGTCTCCGGTGCTAAAGCTGACCACCCTATTTGCGAGTTCATTTTCCACGACAGCAGCCCACAGACACGAATTATTCGAGCCATGAAGGACTCCAAGTGGGAATTCTATCAGGCGGGAGTCGTTCAGCCCTTCGAGCAGCCGGACCGCTACACTAACCGGCTAGTGCGGGAGCGGTTCGATCCTGATATGGCACTGGCCTACTGCGAGGGACTGGGGATTGAAGCGAGGAGTTCACGATTCTGGGCTACCGCTAACGCTACGACCATGAAAATCCGGGCATGAGATATCCACAGGCAACAAACAGGCCGAACAAAACGGATGCAGGCAACGACTCGTATGGCATCTGTCGTGTCATCGACGCTTCCCGCTCGCCGTCGCCTGATCCGTGAGCGTTCGGCCAAGAATCCAAGTCCACCCTCAATCAATCTACTCTGACTATGATCGCCAAGATGAAGTGCTCGAACTGTGGGGCAGAGATGTCGAACTTGAACATGTCATGGGGGAAGAAGCAGCTTTGGATCATCCTCCCGATCATGCTTCTTGGCTTCCTACCCATGGTTAAGCTCTTTTGGTTTAAGGGAGAAGCGACCAGAGACTTGGTCATTTCGGACGTTCAGAAGCGCACAGTCGGAGATACACTTGAGATTGTCGGTCTCGTTACGAACAAAGGAAAACACAAGTTCTCGAGCGTCACTATTGAGGTTGAGTTTTTCGACCCCGCTGGAGTATTCATTGACGAGCAGAACGAGTATATGCGTTCCCACATCGTGGGTGGAGCAAAGGAGCACTTCAAAATTTCAGTTAAGTCGCCCCCAGCACAGGTGAACTCTGCCGATTCGAAGATGGTCGTGAAGGTAGCCAGTGGTATGTCGATGCCCTTCTAAACCATGCACGAAAGGCCGAACAAAACGGATGCAGGCAACGGCTCGAATGGCATCTGTCATGTCATCGACGCCTCCCGCTCGCCGTCGCCTGATCCGAGACGTTAGGCCGCTCGACCACGCCATGAAGAAGCTACGAGTCATCTTGCTGATTGCCGGGTTGCTGCTTGGGGCGTTGTTCATCCTTCCGCTGCTGATTGGCGTTTGGCTGCCCGACGTTATCAGCGCGCCCGAGCATACACTCGCAGAGCAGCGGCTTGCCAGCGGGCATTCGTTCCGAGTCGTGCAGTATTGGAATCGCGTGGACTTTTACTCGACCGAGTTGCGCGTCACTTCACCTGGCGGCAGCACTGAGACTCACAGGTTGGACGGCGACGACAGCAAGAGTTGGCGGTTGCCCCTCGTCGTTGATGAGCAGCGGCAAACAGCAACGGTTACGTTGGGCGGCGGTCGCGTCAGAAAGGTGGATTGGCGATGAGAGCGACGCGGCCTAACTATGCGCTGCAGCGAACGGCCTCCCCGCCGTGCGTTCGAGCGTCGCGGGAGTTCGTGAGCGCACCGTGCGCTCCACCCGCGCCGCCGAGGCCGTCGGCTGATACGAAGCGTTAGGGCAGATGCCTGGCAGATAGTGCACCAACATAGGAGTGTCTATCGACACCTATGGAAGCTCCAGTCCGCACTATTCGAACAAATCCGTGGATATAAATCTGCTGACAAAGCACACGTTCTGTGAATCATATTTGCACGGATCAACACGCCCACCATGATAACATCAGAACAGCAATCCATGACATTCCGCTGCCGACCTTCACTGAAGGTCATGCTCATTTGCGGCCTTTTTTTCGGTGCTTGTGCCGCCGTGATTGGCCAAAAGGCATCCACGAACACGAAGGGACTCATACTGAATGGGATCATCGAGTTTAGTCCCTCAGGTGCCTCGACCTTCTATTGGGTTCTTACAGCATTATCTATTCTCTTCGTCTTGGTTGCTGGGTGGATGATTGTCACCACATTGGTTCATGGAGTGCCGGACGTTGTCTTGACCAACGAGGCCATTTCATTTCCGGTCGGATTCCCAATCAAGCGACCATTTAGATTGCCCTACGCTGAGATCACCGGCTTGAGCCAGAGCGAGGTGAGCGGACAGCGAATCCTCACGCTTCACACAATCGCTAAGAAGCATCACATAGCACTAAACTGGCTTGGATCGAAGGACGCAGAGGTTGCTTTAACTCGTGAGTTGGCTCAGCAACTTTCCAGAGATAGCGCGGGTTCAGAGGCATGACTTCGCCGACTTCAGGATAACCAAGGAATACTTTTAACCGTTAGCCCACCAACGGGACTACACACCATGCAAGCCAACACCATTCGTATCGTCGTCTTTTTGCTGCTGAGTTCCTTTGCCTCATCGAAGGACGTTACCATCGACGGCGGCTCAGTCGTTTTTAGCATTCCAGGAGAGTTCTCCGAACTCTCGCAAGAAGAAATCAACGTGAAGTATCCCTCAGTTAACGCACCCAAGCAGGTAGTTGGCACAGAAGACAGATCGACAACTATCGCCTATCAACTCCAAGAGCAATCTGTCAAACTATCCGACCTGCCGGATGTACAGGAGGCGTTCACGAAGGTATTCGACCGCATAATTCCAGGGATCGAATGGAAACAGAATGCTCTCGTAGATTTGGCTGGCCAGAAGTGGCTTCTGATGGAGATGACCTCACGAGCGATAGACCAAGATATTCACAACATTGTTCTGATTACTTCGCACAAGGGCAAGATGCTCATGTTCAATTTTAACTCCACGAAGAATGAATTTCCAAAGATGGAGTCTATTCTCCGAGACGGCATCAACACAATCACGCTGAAACCATGAAAGCGCTTAAACTCCAAGGGCGAACAATGGCGCTGCTGGACAACGGGAGGGCGCGTGTTGTCATATCAAAGTCCATCGCAGTTTGAATATCACCCACTCCGTTCATGCTCTGCGCCACCCCTCCCGTGTCAGAGCTTAACCGTTCGGTAGCAAAATGAAATTCCACTTGCTCATAACGGCTCTGTTTTCCGTGTCATTGGCTTGGGCGGAGCCTCAGATGGAGATGCACAGAGTGCAGGCGACCACGAGAGATCCGTCGGGATGGTATCTCGCCGCATCGACACATGGATCGTTCTCAGTCCTAATTCCGATTCCGTTCAATGATTTTACGGTCACTGACGACGACCCGACAGCTGGGAGAATCAAGACACACACCGTGGGTGCGAAGAGCGCTGAGGGTATCAAGTTCTCTGCTACAGAAGCACCGATCTTTGTGGGAAAGTCTCCTGGCGACCTAGCCGCTTTACCTCAACAACTCAAGAAGTCCGGTCAGACGGTTTCAGAGATCGATACGTCGTCTTTTGCCGGATACCCCTCTGTGTCCTTCGCACAGCTGGGCGCGACATCGGGTGTATACACGCGTTACGTTAAGACGCCCAAGAGTCTTATCGTCGTCATTCTAGAGTATCCGCTTGATCAGGCAAAAGTCGCAGACGAACTCAAGTCCACTTTTCTGACCTCACTAAACATTACCAACACCGAACAAGGTCGTGGAGCCAACGCGCTACCGCGCGCGGCTCACGACTGACGTTAGCCCAAGAATTTATGTTCAAGCGCCTCCTCACCATCTTCTCAACGACTGCGGCTGCTGCGGCGCCCCTAGTCGCACCTGCGCCGAAGGTGACTCCTCATGCTGAGTTGATCTACCCGTATGTTGTACCGAAAGAGTATCTTCAGCACGGCCCGACACAGCCGGACGGAATCACCAGAACACTCGGGCATGATCTCTTCATCGTGTTAGTTCATGATCTTGATGGCTTAGTTCAGAATGTTCTGCCAGACGATCTGAAGAAACTCGGGCTGACGCCCGAGCAAGCCCAGAAGCAGGCAGACTCCAATCTGGCTGCACTGATCAAAGAACACAAGGTGCATAGCAGCGTGTTCGCCAGCGGCCCGCAAGGAAAACCCTTTGCGCTGTTTGGAGGTCACTGGGCGGCAGCCGCGAGTTCCACTTGGACCGGCCTTTACGCAGCACTCTCAAAGGCGCTTGGGTCTGGGCAGCTCATCGTTTCGATTCCGCATCGTGAGGCCATGCTTGTTTTTCCTGACGGTGGCCCTGCTTACCTCGAAGCGATGAAAGCCATAATACGGGAGAAGGAAGCAGATGGTGCCAAGCTGCTCACCTGGAATTTGTTTGATCTAACCAAAGACGGCCTTAAACCACGCAAAAATGATAGTTAACAAAACGGATGCAGGCAACGGCTCGTATGGCATCTATCGTATCATCGAAGCCTCCCGCTCGCAGTCGCCTGGTCCGGGACGTTGGGCCGCGTGAGCGTATGTCCGCCTTGAAGATCTTATTCATCTCAGCTTGCTGCCTGCTGGCTGGAGCAGCGTGCTTATTTGCATTCGTGGCTGGCCCGCTTCCAATCGAGAACCCCATTTTTTATGCTGTGCTGGCACCTGTAGTGGTGGCTCTACTTGGCTGGTTCTACCTTATTCCCATATTCGTATTCGTGGGGATTGTCTGGAAGTTGTATGGGAGTCACTGGGCATCATGGCGCCAGCGAGTGGTTTTGATGATCTGCTGCGCGATTCTGGGCAGTGCGTTCATGTTGATCTTCGGTTTTAAAGGCCCGGTGTTCACCGACGGTGCGGGAGGCACGGAGCCCGGCTTTGTCTGGGGCTACGGTGTCGGCGGATTCATAGGGGGAGCACTCGGAGCCTATTTGGTTACTATTCTGAAGCGGGAAATGGCCCAACCAGGCGTTGCACCGAATGGCGGCCCGGCGACCCCGGTTGGCAATTCGGAAGTCACCGAGGGGCCGCCATCAGTGAGCTGAAACGTTAGGAGACTTTCAAGCGTATGCCGACCATCACGAGCCATAGCTTTGTCATCGCAGTCCCAAATCTGCAGAGGGTAGCGGCATTCTACCGGGACGTTCTCGGATTCCGCATTGACGCCATTCCTGATCCCGGTTGGCTATTCTACCGCTCTGGTGACTGCACGATCATGGCAGGCGAGTGTCCCGACGCCATTCCTCCTTCTCAGCTCGGAGACCATTCTTACTTTGCCTATCTGCGGGTCGAGGATGTTGAATCGCTCCACGAGTCGGTTCGCGCGGCGGGCGCCCAGCTTTGCAAGGCCATTCGCGACGAACCTTGGCAGATACGGGAGTTTGGTGTCGTCACAGCCGATGGTCATAGGATTATGTTTGGCACGCCGATTACCAATGCAGCCAACGTCGCCTAACCAGGATCTACAGAGAACAGCTCCGGTCTGTCTCTGAGCTTGTGGTCGTTAGACGATGCCACCACTGGGTGAATGGTGTAACTCTGCCAATCAACGGCTCAATCTTGCCCTTGGACGACCTCTTTTGCCTCTGAACCGCCTGTCGGCGCAGCTTTTTTAGATGCTCAGACAGGTCGGCCCGTGAGGTCGAAGCCTTGGCTCGATCACTTGTTCAAGACCAGCTTCAAAGCACCGTCGCGAACTTCCAAGGATTGGATACCCGCGAGGAATTTTTGCAGCGCGGGGTCGGTTTCGACGTTTTCGGCCACGAGATCGACGCCCTTGATGTCACCGATCCAACTGTTTGGCAGCGAGATGCCGCCGAGGCTGAGGTCATCGAGTTTCAGCGAGAGTTTGTGCTCCGGCGTGAGGCTGGTGCCGAAGGTGAAGCGCAAGCGGATTTTTTGATTCGGAAAGACTGGGAAATCTTCTGGGGCGGTGAAGATCAAGGCGGCAGACACGTGGCCGTCGCCGAACTTCACCTGGACGGACTCGCCGAGCTGCTGCTGAGCGAGGTAGGCGTTCACTTCACGCTCGGAAATGAGTAGGGTACGGTTGGCTTCGTCGGCAGGAATGGCGGCCGGATTGCCGAGGACTTGCAGTTTGTTGTCAAACTCCGCTTTTTCAGTCGCCGTGAGGCTCACGGGCTGGATGGGCGAGGGATAGAACGTGTGCTTGACCCAAAGCGCCCCGGTGGCGGCGGCGATGCCCGCGCAGCCGAGAATGACGGCAAGGGTGATGAAGACGACTTTTTTGGTGGAGCGAGCGCGTGGAGCGGCAGGAGCGGCGGTGTCAGTGATGGTTTGCATGGCAGTGGAGTCGGATGAGTTCGCGGCGATTGTATTCATCCTGCCGTTCCTTCGCCATCTACAGGTTGCTTGGCAGATTGTAAGGCACTGCGAAGGTGTGATCCCAGAGGAGGCATGGAGTGCCAGACCGCCGCAGGACCAGCCAGCGCCTGCGCCAGAGGCTCGTCATGATGAGATGGAGACTTTTCATGCTGAAGATCCTGCGCCGTGCGCTGGACAACGAATTCTCAAGGAGCCGGATCTGCTGCGCTAAGCTCCCGCAACGCCGCTGCCACCTCGTCCACTGGTAGGCCGACGACGTTGGTAAAGGAGCCCTCCATCCGCTCCAGCAGCATCTCGGTGTGCTCCTGAATGCCGTAGGCGCCTGCTTTGTCCAGCGGGTTGAGTTTGGAGTGATAGTCCAGAATCAAAGCGTCACTGAGCGTCTTGAACATGACATGCGTGATGACGTGCAGCTCGCGCTCGATCCTGCCATCTCGGGCGAAAGCCACCCCGGTGCAGACCTCGTGAGCGCGACCAGATAGCCGCCGCACCATCGTCAGAGCCTCCTGCAGGTCCGCCGGCTTGCCGAGCGGCTCCCCATCGACGTAAACCAGCGTGTCCGCGCCAATCACCAGCGCACCGGGCTTCAACAGGCTGACCACGAGCGCCTTCTTGCGGGCATTTTCCACGGTGAGCTGCTCAGGAGTCAGCGTGGCATCGTGCGCCTCCTCGACCTGTGGCACGATGATCTCAAAATCAAAACCTGCCTCACGCAGCAGGTCCACCCGGCGTGGAGAAGCGGAGGCAAGAACCAGCGGACTCGAACTCACGCGTCTTTCCCCAGGATTCCCGCCACTTCGTCCGCGCGAATGACCGCGTCGCGGTGGTCCGTCGTGCGATAGCGATAATAGCCGGTTTTCTCCTGATACTGCGGCTGACCGGAGCACAGCACCTCGCGCCCGTTCTTCAGCTTGATTTTGTGCGGCGCGGTGGAGGCTAGCAGCCCGGGCATCGAGCAAGAGGCCAGCGTCAGAACGGGCAGGATCAGCAGAGGTAAAAGCAGGGCTCTCATAGCAGCGGGCGTGGTGTAAACGGCACTCTTCAGACAGGACTTTCGCGGTTTATGTTCATCCTGCATGAACGTGACATTTTCAAGCAACGGAATGATGCAGGTTGAAGCAGCTCTCGTGCCTTCTAACCTGCCGGGATGAGCGACACTCTTCCCCCAGCCATTGGTATCATCGGCGGCTCCGGCCTGTACGACCTCGAAGGCTTCGAAAATCGCGAGGAAATCACCCTCCAGACGCCTTTCGGCCCACCTTCGGACGCCTTGGTCACGGGCACGTTATGCGGTCGTCGAGTCTATTTCCTGCCCCGGCATGGCAAAGGGCACCGCATCCTGCCAACCGAGCTGAACCACCGCGCCAATCTGTGGGCGCTGCGCAGCCTGAACGTCCGCTGGATCATCGCCGTCACCGCCGTGGGCAGCCTGCAGGAGCACTATCATCCACGGGACATCGTGCTGCCAGACCAGTTCTTCGACCGCACCAGCCGCCGCGACCAGCACACCTTCTTCGGGCGCGGCATCGTCGCCCATGTGGCCTTTGGCGACCCGCTCTCAGACCAGCTCCGCGGCCTGCTGCATGACGCCATCATTTCCCAGGGCCGTCGCGTTCACAACGGTGGCACCTACGTCTGCATGGACGGCCCCGCCTTCTCCACCCGGGCGGAATCCAATGCGCACCGCCAGCTCGGCTTCGATATCATCGGCATGACCAACCTGCCCGAGGCCAAGCTCGCCCGCGAGGCCGAGATCGCGCTCGCCACGCTGGCCTTGGTCACTGACTACGACTGCTGGAAGATCGAGGAAGAAGCCGTCACGGCCGAATCCGTCGTCGGTCACCTGCATGCCAACGTCGCCGCCGCCAAGGCCATCCTCGCCCAGGTCATCCCGCAGA
>Ga0315908_10003216_pt1 | contig 11833 bp, 12 predicted proteins | sample LakEriMetagenome_12_FD_203520 | JGI IMG/M metagenome (GOLD analysis project Ga0315908, IMG submission 203520) | Freshwater fungal communities from buoy surface, Lake Erie, Ohio, United States - Buoy 4 MA124 | ecosystem: Environmental > Aquatic > Freshwater > Lake > Lake biofilm | place: USA...
GGCGCCTGAGCTCACTGAGGGTGAGCCAGCGATCGTGGCTGGCCAGCCAGATGTCGGGGACCGTGATCAACAGGTCGATATCCGAGTCGGGACTGGCGTTGCCGCGGGCACGGGAACCGAACAGACGCACCTGGGCCCCTGGAATGTGAGCGCCGATCGCCGCCGCCAGCAGGGGGAGGCGTGTCTCGATGGAGGGGGCAGTCGTCGCTTCCATGGAACCAGTCTCGCAGCAGCAAGAGCTCTGGTGCGGCTCCATCACCAGGGGCCACCGTGATTTGGCTCTGCCCTGGCTTGCTGGCTGGATCAGGGTCACCGCTATGCCGAAGCGTGGTCGAGGGTTCCTCGTCCCAGCTGGCCTGATGCGCCAAGCGGCAGCGCCCATCCAAGGCAGGGCAAGTAAGCGGCACCTGCCGTGGTGCAGGCCCGTGAACTCCGGATTCCGCTGCTCGCTGCCGCCAGCAAGATCCAGGCCGGTCCACACGCGGCATCAGACGCCTGCCAATCCCAATGCGGCCCGTAACGCCTGCTCCAGAGCGGCCATTTCTTCAGCGCTGAGCCGGGTGAGGGGGCCTGCGCCGATGCGGTTGCGATCCAGGGCCCGGGGTTGCTCCGCCATGGCCCAGCACTCGCGCAGCAGACGGTCTCGCGCGGGGATCAGCACCCGCAGGGCTTCGGCGCCGCGGCGTTGCTGGCTGGTGAGGGGCACCACCAGCAACGTGGCGAGTCCCGCTTCGGTGAGGGCATCGGCTTGGATCACCACCACCGGCCGCACCTTGCCCACCTCAGCGCCCTGGTTGGGGTTGAGGCGTGCCACCCATACCTCACCGCGGCGCATCAGCGCCACCACGGTTCAGCCGAGGTTGTGTTCGCAGGCGCCTCAGCCCCGGCCAGGGCCTCGTTTTCCGCCATCAGGAAATCGGCGGCCATCTCCCGGGCCTCCGCACAGGCGCTCGCATCGCTGGCCAACGCCTCTGCGGCCAGCCTCAGGGCCGCCTGCGCCCGCTCTTCCCGCCGCTGGTGCAGCAGGGTTTCCAGGGCCTCGCGCAGCAGCTGGGAGCGCGGCTGGCCACTGCGTCGCGCTTCCTCATTGAGCTGTTGCTCCAGGTGGTCTGGAAGTCGGAGGCTGACGGCACTCATCGAACGCCACAGACGTGGTGCCATGCAGTTTACGAGATGCATGCCAACTTGTATGACAACCATGCATCCGATGTTGAGGCGATCGCCTCACAGGTGCGCCAACTGGTGTGGTTCGCCCAGCGTCTGATCGCGACCTGTGCCATAACCAGCGGCTGTCACGCTGCAGCGCTGCGGCCATCCCCCATGGCGCAACCGCCAGCATGAGTTGCGGGAAGCCCCGATCCTGAAGCGTCCGAAGGGGCGGCCCGGCTCACGGTTCGGACACATCCCGAGGCTCCCATGGGGCTAACGCCGATGCCGCTCGTTGCGTGGTCTGATCTCACCCGGGAAGGGATGGTCAGCCCGAGGCGGGAGGATTGCTCGACCGGCAGCCCTGGAGAACAGCCCTCACCCCAGCGGCGGCAGCTGCGGTTCGGGCCGCGCCGGCGGGGCCGGAGCACGCAGCAGCGCCTCGCCCTCGCTGTCGAACAGGCGCCAGCCGGCCGGGTCCACCTCCAGATGCACGCTCTCGCCCACCGTCACGGCCTGATCCGGTCCGCTGCGCACCAACACCAGCTGATCGCCCTCCCTGAGGCGACAGGTGAGCAGCTGCTCGTTGCCCAGGGCCTCCACGTGGCACACCTGGGCCGCCAGGTTGCGGTTGGCGGGTGGCGCCAGGCGCAGGTGCTCGGGCCGCAGGCCGCCGTTGAGGCCGGCACCCACATGGGCAGCGCTGATCTCCGCCAGCGGTCCCTGCAGCGGCAGGCGCTGGCCGGCCACCAGCAGCTGACCCGGTGCGCTGACCTGCACCGGCAGCAGGTTCATCGGCGGGCTGCCGATGAACTGGGCCACGAACAGATTGGCGGGCCAGCGATACAGCTCCATCGGCGTGCCCAGCTGCTGCAGCCGGCCTGCATGCAGCACGGCGATGCGATGACCCATCGTCATCGCCTCCACCTGGTCGTGGGTGACGTACAGCGTCGTGGTGCCCAGGCGCCGCTGCAGCTCGACGATCTGGCTGCGGGTGCCGGTGCGCAGCTTGGCGTCGAGGTTGCTGAGCGGCTCATCCATCAGGAACACCGCCGGCTGGCGGGCGATGGCGCGGCCCAGCGCCACCCGCTGCTTCTGGCCGCCCGAGAGCTCCTTGGGCAGTCGCTGCAGCAGGCCGTCGAGCTCCAGCATCGCCGCCACCTCGTGGACGCGCTGCTCGATCCGCCGCTCGCGGGCCGACGGCAGCCGCAGCGGTTCCGGCCAGGCGCGGCTCAGGCGGTGCCCCTGATCCTGCAGCTGCTGCAGCGGGGTGCGGGGCGTGCGCCGGCGCAGCCCGAAGCCGATGTTGTCGGCCACGCTCAGGTGCGGGTAGAGCGCATAGCTCTGGAACACCATCGCCACATCCCGCTGCGATGGCCGCAGTCGGCTGACAGGGCGGTCGCCCACGAAGATCTCACCGCCGCTGGGCGTCTCCAGGCCCGCCAGCATGCGCAACAGGGTGCTCTTGCCGCAGCCCGAGGGCCCGACCAGCACCAGGAACTCGCCGTCCGCCACCGTCAGATCAAGCGAGGCCAGCACCTGCACCGGCTCGCCATCACCGCGGCGCGGCGGGTAGGTCTTGCTGACCTGCTGAAAACGGACCTCGGCCAAATGGATGCCGCGACCGGCGGATCCTAGGGTTGGGCGAATGCAGTTCATCGATCAGGCCCGTGTCGTGGTGCGGGCCGGCCGCGGCGGCGACGGCATCGTTGCCTTCCGCCGCGAGAAGTACGTGCCGGCCGGCGGACCCTCCGGCGGCGATGGCGGTCGCGGCGGCCACGTGCTGCTGCGGGCGGACGCCAATCTCCAGACCCTGCTGGACTTCAAGTACAAGCGGATCTTTCAGGCCATCGACGGCCGGCGCGGTGGCCCCAACCGCTGCGCCGGCGCCGGCGGTGGGGACCTGGTGATCAAGGTGCCCTGCGGCACCGAGGTGCGCGATTGCCGCACCGGCATCCTGCTGGGCGATCTGACCGAGGCGGGTCAGGAGCTGATGGTGGCCGCCGGCGGCCGCGGCGGCCTCGGCAACGCCCACTACCTCAGCAATCGCAACCGCGCCCCGGAGAAGGCCACCGAGGGCAAGGACGGTGAGGAATGGCAGCTGCAGCTGGAGCTCAAGCTGCTCGCCGAGGTGGGCATCATCGGCCTGCCCAACGCCGGCAAGAGCACGCTGATCTCGGTGCTGTCGGCGGCGCGGCCCCGGATCGCTGACTATCCCTTCACCACCCTCGTTCCCAACCTCGGTGTGGTGCGCCGTCCCAGCGGCGACGGCACCGTGTTCGCCGACATCCCCGGTCTGATCGCCGGGGCCGCCCAGGGCGCGGGCCTTGGGCACGACTTCCTGCGCCACATCGAGCGCACCCGGCTGCTGATCCACCTGCTCGATGCCGGCGCCGAGGATTGGCTCGCCGATGTGGCCGTGGTGGAGGGCGAGCTGGTGGCCTACGGCCACGGCCTGGCGGAGCGGCCGCGGCTGCTGGTGCTCAACAAGATCGAACTGCTCGATCCAGGCCAACTGGAGGAGGCGATGCAGCGGCTGCGGCAGCACGCCGAAGGCCAGGGTCTGCCAGCCACCCTGGCGATCTCGGCTGTCACCGGTGAGGGCCTCGAGCGGCTCAAGGCGGTGGTCTGGGCCGAGCTGGAGGCGGCAGCTGCGCAGGCCCCGGCCGTGAGCCAGATCACCGAGCTCGAGCCGATCGCCCGACCGCGCTACCAACCCTCGCCTTAGCGGCGGGCAGGCAAGGCGACGCCACCGTTCATGCAACAAGGCCGGACCCTGACGGGCCCGGCCTTGAAGATGTCGATCTGGGTGTGGCCTCTGCCGGCGGGTCAGGCCGGTTCAGCCGTCGGAGCGGATCGTGGCAGTCGACGCCTCGATTCAGTCGTCGTAGACCTTGCACTCAGGGGCTTCTGGATTCAGATCGCAGAAGACTTCCAGAGGGCTGGGGTCGTGATCGTCCTCGGGGTGGTGCTGCTTGTACTCCTCGAGACTCTTGAGCTCCTCCTCGAGGTGACGCACCTTGCCGTCGTTGCCTTCGGCGCGGGCCGCCTCGATCTCGAGCCTGTCCTTCTCGATGTGCTCGTCGATGCTTTTCATGCAGACACCGGCCTGGCCGGTACGGACCGGGCATACCTTACGGACCGCATCGACCCCTGCGCGCCCTCCTGTGGGCGCCCGCTCATCTCCGTAGCCAACCGCAACAGCCGATCGAATCGGCTGAGTGCTTCCGTGCCGCCCTGATGGCAGTCCCTGCGGCCACTGCTACCAACGGAGAGGACTGTCCTGCCAGGTGTGCCCATGACCCGCATCCGCAAACGGCGCGGCCGCCACTTCATCGACGAGAACGGACGCCTGTTCTGGATCAACGGGCCGGAGGACCACTGCTACCTCTCCGAGCAGCGCCAGTGGCGTCGGGGGCTGGCCTTCGAGGAGGTGCTCGACTGGAAGCAGTGCGCCCCCAGCGGTCTGGTGAGTCAGCGCTTCGCGTCGCCCCAGGAGGCCTGCGAGGCCTATGAACACAACCGCATCACCTGGTATCAGGATCTCTATCTGCGGCGCATGGGCGATCAGATGGCCGCCCATCGCAGCGCCGTCGACTACAAACCCACCTCCATGAAGCAGGCCGAGGCCGGCGGTGTTCCGGTGCGGCGTCAGCCGTGGCGACTCCCCGAACCTGCCGGTCCGGTCTGCGGCCTGCCGCCTCGCACGGCCGAAACCGGAGCGATGCCCGCCACAGGCGGCCGCGCCGCGGCGGCGGAGCAGGAGGTGACCCACGCCCGCCGCCGGCGTCGCTCAGGCTGTGAGCTCGCTGAGCGCTAACCAGCGCTCCTCGGTGGCGCTGATCCGCTCGAGCAGTTCGGCCAGCTCCTGGGAGAGGGCCTCGAGCTGTCGGTGATCGCCGCCGCCGGGATCGGCCAGCTGCTGCTCCAGTTCCTGACGGCGGCTCTCCAGCAGCGGCAGATCCTTCTCCAGCCGGGCCAGTTCTCGGTTCTCGCCGTAGCTGCGGCGTCGGGGGGCCTGGGCCGCGGCGCTGACCGGGGTGGCTGCCGCCTGGCTCGCCGGTGAAGCTGAGGCGATGCTCTCGCCGTCGCCCTGCGTCGAGACCGCTGGCGAGGCGTCTCTGGCGGCGCTGCGGCGGGCGCCCTGCTGGCGCTCCAGATAGGCGCTGTAGTTCCCCTCGAACCGCTCCAGCCGCCCCTGGCGGAAGCAGAACAGCCGATCGACGGTGCGGTCCAGGAACCAGCGGTCGTGGGAGACCACCACCACGCAGCCTTTGAAATCCTCGAGGAAGTCCTCCAGCACCGCCAGGGTGTGCACGTCGAGGTCGTTGGTGGGCTCATCGAGCAGCAGCACGTTGGGTGCCTCGATCAGCAGCCGGCACAGATGCAGGCGCCGCCTCTCGCCGCCGGACAGGCGGCTCACCGGCTGGTGCTGCTGGGCCGGCGGAAACAGGAAGCGCTCCAGCAGCTGGGAGGCGCTGAGGCTGCTGCCCGCCAGTTCCACCCGGGTGGCGGCCTCCTGCACCACGTCGATCACCTTGCGTTCGCGGCCGGCCGCATCGACGCCGTCGAGCGCCGTGTCGCTGTGCTGATCGAAGCAGGCCAGCTTGACGGTGCTGCCCAGCTCGAGCCGGCCCAGCTGGGCCGTGCGCCGGCCGGCGATCAGATCCAGCAGGGTGGATTTGCCGGAGCCGTTGGGCCCGATGATCCCCACCCGGTCCTCGGGGCTGAAGTCGTAGGAGAAGTCCTGCAGCAGCGGCGGGGCGCCGGCCTGATGGGCCTCGTCGCTGGCCCAGACGCTCAGCTCCTCGATCTCGATCGCCCGCTTGCCCAGGCGGCGGCGGTTGCTGGTGAGGCTGATCTCGCCCTTCGCCTGCCGCTTCGGGGTCTCCTGCAGGGCCTCGATCCGCTGGATGCGGGCCTTCTGCTTGGTGCTGCGCGCCTTCGGTCCACGCTTGAGCCACTCCAGTTCGCGCCGCAGCACGCCGCGCAGCTTCGCCTCGCTGGCGGCGGCGGCGGCCTCCTCCTCGGCCTTGCGGGCCAGGTAGTAGGCGTAGTTGCCGCTGTAGGCCCGTGCCTCGCCGCGGTCCACCTCGACGATCCGTTCCGTCACCTGATCGAGCACGTAGCGGTCGTGGGTGATCAGCACCAGGGCGCCGCCGAAGCGCTGCAGCCAGCCCTGCAGCCACTGGACACCATCGGCATCGAGGTGGTTGGTGGGCTCATCGAGCAGTAGCACATCCGGATCGGCCACCAGGGCCGCCGCCAGCGCCAGGCGTTTGCGGTAGCCGCCCGAGAGATCGCCGACGCGACGGCCCACGTCGTCGATGCCGAGGCGATCGAGCACCTCGCGGATCTGCTGCTCGAGCCCCCAGGCCTGGCTCTGATCCATGCGGGCATTGAGCTGGCCCAGTTCCGCCAGCAGGGCCGTGTCGTCCTCGCCCGTGGCATGGGCGTGGGCCAGGGCGCCGCTGACCTCGGTGTAGCGGCGCAACAGCTCCATTTTCTCGCCGCTGCTGGCGAACACCTGCTCGAGCACCGTGCGCTCCGGATCGATCTCGGGCTCCTGGCTGACCAGCACGACGCGGCTGCGCGGATCGACGCGGCGTTCGCCCGTGCCTGGGGGCTCGAGGCCCGCCAGCAGCCTGAGCAGCGTCGACTTGCCGGCGCCGTTGGGGCCGATCAGGCCAAGCCGCTCGCGCTCACCGATGTGCAGGGTCAGATCGTCGAACAGGGTGCGGATGCCGAAGTCCTTGCGCACCCCCACCAGGGAGATCGCGCTCATGCGCCCACCTCGGACCTGTCGTCAGCGAGGCCGGCACGCTGGCGGGCCAGGTGCTCGAACACGCTCTTGTCGCCCACATCGGCCGCGGCGGGCATCGGGAACTTGCGCAGGCAGAGCAACAGCAGCAGGCCGGCCGCGACCGTCAGCAGGGTGCCGCAGGCCTGGGCCGTCAGCAGACCGCTCAGCCGTCCCAGCAGCGCCAGCGGCAGCAGCAGCGTCACGCCGATCGCCTCGGGCCGGCGGAAGCAGAAGAACTCCTTGAAGCCGACGCCGGTGAGGGCGGCGAAGAACGGGCCCACCGCCAGGATCCACAGCGGCTGGGCCGCGAGGGTTGGCAGCAGCGCGGCCGGACCCACCCGCAGCGCCAGCAGGGCGGCTCCCAGGCAGCCCAGCAGCCAGAACAGCTGCAACGCCCGGTGCAGCGGCCGCAGATAGATGTGGATCCAGCGCAGCGCCAGCCCCAGCCCGGCGGCCAGCGGCAGCAGCCAGGGCCATGTCAGCGCCGGCCCCCACTGATGCCATTGCAGCAGCAGGGCCAGCAGCGACACCGCCACGGCGGTGAGGGCCAGCCGGTAGCCGAGCACCTCGCGCCGGTCGGTGGCGGTGATCGTGTAGGTGCCGAACATCCCTTCGAACACCGGATCCGAGGGGCTGTGGCCGGGCAGGGAGGAGGAACTCATGGCAGGGGTGCCGCGGAGGCGGGGGTGGCGGGGGGCATGCCCGTGAGCAGGGAGGCCAGATCGGGCCCTGCCGGGATGATGCCCGAGGGGTGGAGCGGGAACAGCGCGCCGAAATAGTCACGCTGCCAGGCCTGCGGGAAGCAGCTGGCGGCCACGCCCTCGAGCGCGTGGAAGCGACGGCGCCAGTCCCACAGTGCCGGCAGCTGCCACAGGGGGCGGCGGCTGACGCCGAACAGGGGGGCATAGACCAGCTCCAGGCGCACCAGCGTCGGGAACAGCTGCACATCGGCCAGGGTGGGCGCCGGGCCGCACAGCCAGGGGCCGCCGGCTTCAGCCGCGCCGATGCCCTGGCTCACGGCCCTCTGCTGTTCCGCCGGCGGCAGGGCTTCAGCCCCGCGGCTCTCGCCGCTGGCGGATGGCTGCGGGAGCTGCCGCTGCAGCGCCTGCTCCACGGCGTCCAGCGTCCCCCAGAACGCCGCCTCCGCCTCGTCGTAGGCGGCCTGGTTGCGGGCAAACCCGCAGCGGTAGACGCCGTCGTTGACGCTGTCCTGCAGGCGGTCGCGCCAGGCCTGGATCGCCTCCAGCTGCTCCGGCGGCGCCAGCCGCAGAGACTGGGTCGAGGGCCACAGGTCGAGCAGTTCGATCAGCCGGGCGCTTTCGCCGACCACGATCTGCCCCTGGCTGCGGGACCACAGCACCGGCACGGTGGCGCGGCTGCCGCGGGCGGCGCCGCTGCGGCGATAGAGATCGGCGAGCGTGTCGCAGCCCTCGAACGGCTCGCTGAAGCGCCAGCGGCCGGCCTGGGGGTCGGGATCGACCACCAGCAGATCGATCGCGGGGGCGAGCCGGCGCAGGCTGTGCACCAGCCAGGCGCGGTGCGCCCAGGGGCAGCTGCGGCCGACGATCAGCACGTGGCCGCCCGGCTGGTCGGCGTCCGGTGGCAGCGGCGGCAGGGCGGTGAACGGGCTGGCCGGTCGCCGGTAGCGGCCCTGGGCATCGGCGGGGCCCAGGCCGCCCATCAGCTGGCGCCACTGGCATTGCCAGAGCTCCCGGGCGGTGCGGACGAGAAGGGCCGGAGGTGCCATCGCCTCACTCTGGCGCGCCTGCCGTGGCCCGGGACCGGCCGGCGGGCTCGCAACCGGGGGAGGATGGCTGGCGACAGCGCGCGCCGAGCCCAGGGCCTGGCGCCGGTCGCCCTCTGGGCTGTCCCCGGGGCCGCGGCTGCGGTGCATCCGCAACCCTGCGGGCTGCTGCCGAGGTGCGCCGCCCGGCGATCTGTCGCCGATCTGTCGGTTCCTCCGTTGCCTCCGCCGTGGTTGTCTCCGAATCAGCCTCTCCCTGCAGCGGCCGCGTGCTCGTGGTGGCCGGCACCCATGGCAACGAGCTCAATGCCCCCTGGTTGCTGGAGCAGTGGCAGCGCGATCCGGCCAGCGGGCCCCAAACGCCGCTGCGGCTGGAATGGCGCATCGGCAACCCCGCCGCCCGCTCCGCCTGCCGCCGCTACCTGGAGCGGGATCTCAACCGCAGCTTCGATCCGTCGTTGCTGCAGGCCACGGCTCCGGTGCCGCTGGAGGTGGAGCGGGCCCGCCAGCTGCTGGCCGACTGCGGCCCGGCGGGGCAGACCCCCTGCCCGGTGGTGTTCGATCTGCACAGCACCACGGCCGCCATGGGCAACAGCCTGGTGGTCTACGGACGCCGGCCGGCGGATCTGGCGCTGGCGGCCGCCCTGCAGGGGGATCTGGGCCTGCCGGTGTATCTGCATGAGGCCGATGCCCGCCAGACCGGCTATCTGGTGGAGCGCTGGCCCTGCGGGCTGGTGATCGAGGTGGGGCCGGTGCCGCAGGGGGTGCTGGCGCCGGCGATCGTGCAGCAGACGCGCCTGGCTTTCGAGAGCGGCCTGGGGGCCTTGGAGCGGGCGGCGCAAGGCAGCCTGCGGCTGCCCTCCCAGCTGGTGGTGCATCGCCACCTCGGCAGCCTGGATCTGCCCCGTCACCCGGATGGGTCGCCGGCGGCGGTATTGCATCCCCAGCGGCTGGGCCGCGACTGGCAGCCGCTGCGGCCGGGCGATCCGCTGTTCCTGGACGGGGCCGGCGCGACGCTCCCGTATCTGCCGCCGGCCGGGTTGGAGGGCGCCGAGGTCTGGTCGGTGTTCATCAACGAGGCGGCCTACGGCGAGAAGGGCATCGCCCTGAGCCTCACCAGCCGCGAGGGCTGGACCGTGCAGGCCGCCTGGGGGGAGGCGCTGCGCCAGCTGGCTTTGCCGCTGGAGCGTCAGACGCGCTGAGCCGCGCGCGCAGGGCCCGTGGCGGGTTTCAGCCGCAGGCCAGGGTCGCCTGCTCCTGGTTGCATTCCAGGTCGGTCTGGGTGCCGTCAGCCCAGTAGATGCGCAGCCGGTTGCCGTCCTCGGCGGTGCGGTAGGTGAGCGACTTGATCGCGCCCTTGGGCAGGCGACTGCCCCGATCGGGCTGCTTCACCTGGTTGGACACCTGGTTGAGGCGGCTCTCCAGCTGCTGGATCTTGAGCTCCAGCTGATCGATGCGGCGGCTTTCGGCACTGGGCTTGCGCTCACAGCCCACCAGGGCCAGGGCAACGACGGCCGCCAGGGCCAGGGAGCGGCGCAGCGGAGCAGGACGCTTGAACATCAGCGGAGCGGGCCCGGTCTGGCCCTCTCCTAGCAGCGCTGCCTGGGCTTGGCCAGCGCCCTGATCGGGGGCCGCCGCCTGGCTGAGGCCCCATCGGCCGCCAGGGCGATCGCCGGCAGGTGCCCGATCGGGGGCAGGACGGCCAGCCTGGGTGGAGATCCTGCGGGCAGCACCTCGCGATCGTGAACACCTCGACCTGACATCTGTCGGAGTGGGAGCGGGGCAGCGGCAGGGCCCGGGTCGCTTCTGCGGCGCCGGGTCTCGCTCGCCGTCCGTTGCCGGAGCGGCGGCGGGCCTGGCATGGCGCTGGGAAACGGTGTCGGTCTTCACCACGGCCATCCGCAGGGAATCGCCTGCGCCCTGATCGGACGGCAGCAGCGGTGGAGCTCCCTCCGCCAGCGCCGCTGCGGGAGCCAGCTGTCGCGATCTGCCGCCGTCAACCCGGCCGCACCCGGCTGCCGGTCGCGCCGCGACAGGTCGGGCCAGGCGGCTGCGATCCCGAGCAGGACATCGATGCCGCAGCAGGAACCGGCGCAGGTCCTGTGGCCTGTCAGCTGCGGACGGATGCGGCGGTGCATGGACAGCGAGGGCCCTCTGCCCAGGGAACGGCTGGGTGGCCCGGAGTCTCTGAGGCCGGCAGCAGCCTGGGGACCAGCCCTGCCTCACCCCCACTGCCATCGCCCGACCAACCTCTGGATCGCCGGAGCGGTTGCTTGCTCCTGCCAGGACGGTGACCCGCTGCAGCAGGCACGGGATCAGGCCAGTGACACGGAACGTAGTCAGGACGGGATCCGGGGGACAGCCGCCCAGGGAGTGTGGTGGCAGCAAGGCCGGGCCGCTCAGCGTCAGCGGCTGCCGGCCCGAGCTCCGGAACGCCTGCAGCGCAGGGGCTGGGAGGGCCCGCCGGCGGCCCCTCAAGGAATCGTCATGAAGGCCCCTTCACAAACCGCGCAAACATCCGTTACATTGCCTCCGGGCGGGAACCCGCCCCTTCATTCCCGTCTCTCTGTCGGCTGTTCAGGCCCGTCCTGATCTCCGGCAATGGGGCACCACCAACTCCGTTCTCATGACCGCCACTCTCCAGCAGCGCTCCGGCGCTTCGGGTTGGCAGCAGTTCTGCGAGTGGGTCACCTCCACCAACAACCGCCTCTACGTGGGCTGGTTCGGCGTGCTGATGATCCCCTGCCTGCTGGCCGCCACCATCTGCTTCGTCATCGCTTTCATCGCTGCTCCCCCTGTGGACATCGATGGCATCCGTGAGCCGGTCGCCGGTTCGCTGATGTACGGCAACAACATCATCTCCGGCGCCGTTGTTCCTTCGAGCAATGCCATCGGCCTGCACTTCTATCCCATCTGGGAAGCCGCCAGCCTCGACGAGTGGCTGTACAACGGCGGTCCCTTCCAGCTGGTGATCTTCCACTTCCTGATCGGCATCTACGCCTACATGGGTCGTGAGTGGGAACTCTCCTACCGCCTGGGCATGCGCCCCTGGATCTGCGTCGCCTACAGCGCCCCCGTGGCTGCTGCCAGCGCCGTGTTCCTGGTCTACCCCTTCGGTCAGGGCTCCTTCTCGGACGCCA
>Ga0315908_10003217_pt1 | contig 11832 bp, 6 predicted proteins | sample LakEriMetagenome_12_FD_203520 | JGI IMG/M metagenome (GOLD analysis project Ga0315908, IMG submission 203520) | Freshwater fungal communities from buoy surface, Lake Erie, Ohio, United States - Buoy 4 MA124 | ecosystem: Environmental > Aquatic > Freshwater > Lake > Lake biofilm | place: USA...
ACCCCAACCCCAATGGATAGTAATTTAAAATTTTATTATCAATATGTCTTAAAAAATTACTTAAAATTTTAAGTAATTTTGAAAATTACTCAAAAAAATACCTTAAATTTTAAGTAATTTTCAAAATTACGTAAAAATTACTATAAATTTTATACTTGTTTATTTAATTTTTTCATATTAATTATTATTTATTCTTTAAAATAATTTATTTTATTTAAAATCTTATCTTTTAACTAAGTTTTTAATATTTTATTTATAATTAATTAATTATAAAAAATAATATTTTAATATCCTTAAAAATTAATATTATTAATATAAAATATAAATAATAATAATAATTAATAATAAAATAGTAATGAGTAAAGTTTTAGATAGTTTATTAGATGTTATAAAACCTCATAAAATGTGGAATAGATTTGTGGAATTCTGTTGGCATCCAAGTGTAATGTAAGATAGAATGCCTTAACACAAATTCAAACATTTTAGATATCCAGCACCAGGAAGTTAAGCTTAGGAAGTGAATAAATTTAATTATAAAGTAGGATACAAAGATAGTATTCATACAGTTCGTTACACATAATCTAACATATTTTACAGGAATAATGGAGTAAAAAATACCTATGGAAGAAGCCTAATTGACACTCACCCAATTTTTGATGAGAATAAGTTGTTATGCAGAAAGGACATGGGCAATATCTACAATAGGGAAAGTATCATTGAAGTGGTTAGATATTAATTTGAGGAGACTAAGGATAGAAATAGTTACGAGAATTGTGTATTTGATCTTAATGAGACTTATAATTATGACTTCTTATTACCTCAATCTTATGATATGTGCGCTAATGATCCTATTTTAAGGCAAATGAGGTTGGATTTAGATTTTTATATGGATAAGTTTAATAGTGTTAGAGCAAAGGCCAAAAAGTAAACTATTATGAAGGGAGATCCTAGTTTATGGCAGATTCTTGATAATTCTTTTTAACCTGAAACTATTAAAAGCTTATAGAGCTCTATCAGGGATTATTCATCTTCTACTGGTAGACTAAATTATTATTATCATTAATATTATAATTATTATCATTATTATTTATCATTATTAATTTTGTCATTATTTTAGATATTGAAATATTAAGAAAATCGCATAATGCTGTTGATGCTCACAAGAAGAGTTATATTTAATTTCCAATTTAAAGCAAATATGTTGAATGATTTAATTTTCTTTAACAATTTATTCAGATATATTATTTCAAAAATATTTTTTTATTAAATATTATTAATATTTTTTCTTAATTATTATTAATATTTACAATATTTTTTAAGTCAATTTTTATATATTTATAATTAACACATATTAATTTCTAAAAATCATGAAATTTTATTTAAGTTAAAATATTAATGTTTAATATCAAATTAAACTATAAATATTCCATTTTTAGAATAAAAATTTAAAAAAAGAATATGAAATAAATATGATAAAAATATTATTATTCAATTTAAGTTTATTAATAAGATTGAAATAATAAAATTTAAACATGAAACAATTAAAATTATTAGAAATTATAAATTATAAAATTTATTGAAATAATATTATAATTTTTAAATGAATATAATAAAACATCTGTTTAAAAATACATAGTGTTAAGAATATAATAAGAAAATAGATCAAAAATTAGAAAAAAGATCTTAAAGTAGTTAATTGTCTTGTTTATAGTAAAGTTTAGACAATCTAAATTATTAAGAACAATTACCAAAAGATTTTTCAAAATAACTTTACGAAATAGAATGATAAATAGATAAAGGTTATGGAGACATTGAAAGTGTTAATGATTTAGTTAGGAAATTTACTGTAATTATAATATTATAATCAAAGCAAGCTATTGAATATTATTAAGATGTTAATTGTGAACAGAAATATTAATATTTCAAATTAAAACTTAAAAATTTATGGAATAAAAAATAAGTCCTCTATATTATGAATTAAACATATTTGGAATAAAATATTTAAGAAAATCAAAAAGATAATAACAAATTTATTAATTTTAATTAATTAAATTAATCATGTTTTATCGAGGATTAAAAAATAAATCATAAATTTAACAAATAATAAAATTTCATAAAAAATATATAAAATATATAAAAAAATAAAATAATTTTCCAATAAAATATTAATTAAATAAATATAAATACTGGACCATAATTTTTTAGTACTTAAGAAGATTATCAAACTAATTAAAATAACTTTTAAAATATAAAAATTAAAAAATAATCAATAAAATAAAAATTTTAATAAGAATATGAACTCAATAAATAAATAAAATAGTTACATTAAAATAAAATAGAAGAAATAAAAATAGATATTAATGAAAATAGTGTTTCTCAAATGATAGATTCTTTAAAAACCAACGTAATTCAACAAAAATAATTTATTGAAGAAATGAAGAAAGTAAATTATAAATATTAAAAAATAGAACGAAACATTTTCGGCAAAGGAATAAATTTACCAAAAAATAAAAAGCAGGATAAACTAAATAATATAAAAGTAAAAATAAAATATAGACTAAGAAGTATGTTTGTCTCCTCGATTCCTTAATGGAGATGTGTAGAATAATGATATTAACTGAAATATATAAATTTTTGATATTTATATAAAAAATTATATTTCATCATAAATTGACTGCTGATGGTTCTAATAAAGACTAATCTAAATTTTTTTTAATGTAATCTTTGAGATCAGGAATGTTGTCGAAAGCTATAAATATAAATAATAACTGCTCATAAATAAATTAATAATATAAATATTAATGATAATACGAGTATTGATCATTGACCTTTATTAAAATAATGTTAATAACTTAATAATAGAGCTAGAAAAGCAGTATTTAAAAATATTAATAAGAATATTGAAAATGTATAGTAAAATATCTAGAAAGTCAGAAATTTTGGGAGATGAATTAGAAACCATAATTAATTCGGTTAGATCCACAATTAAAAATATTATGTTAAGAACCAACGATCTAGTATTAATATATAATATTTACAGAATTTGCAATATTCGAATCCACTCGTATTCAAGCACATAGGTTTTTATAAAGTTTATAATTTCAATTATTATTATGAAGAATCCCTAAAAATTTTTATATTTATATTACTATGATAGAGATAACTACTATGTGAAAATCTTCACTATTACTTTTATGATTTTGTATTATATATTCGGTTCCTAAAAACACAATCATAAGTATTATATTCATAATTATCAGGATTTACAAAACTCGCTGGTTCCTTTAAATTTAGTCTCGTTGTTATTATATTCTTTGCAATGATTTTGTTTATTAATTTTCTCCTCTTTGTTACATTGAAAGGATTTTAGACTTTATTTTATTATTCTAATCTAGTGTAAAAATAATATGTAGTTTATATTGATAAGCTATATATATTAATAATTTATTTTATAAATATTTAATTAGTCAATATTTTTCTAGCTATTTTTAATTTTAGTAATACTAACTATTAAATTCATGTGATTAAATATATTAATAATTATTACTATCAAGATTTTCTTTATTTTCTAAATATAAGTTTTAATAACATTATTATAAAGACTACATATTATTATAATTGCTAGATGAATTAGATTTAAATTATTATTTATTATCGATTTAAAACATATTTTTACTATTCTATAAATATGATTTGTCATAATCTGAAGTTGAAATATTACTATTTTTAAAAGATTAAGATTGATTGATTTTTTAACAGCTGTTATTATTTGCTATCTCAAAAACATCTTTAATTACTTATAATTCTGATTGGCTTAATATAGCTATTTTATTTTATTGATAAATTTTATTAATCAAATTATCTTCTTTTAATTATATTAGATAATTTATTGATTACTATATATATGATAATGTTTATTCTAGTTATTAAATGTTTTGTATCTATATTTTATTCTAAACAATTTAATCATTTTATAACCATTAAATAGATTTATGCAAATCAGAAACCTGATTAATTATATTATTAAATTATAAACTTTTTTTATAATTTTATTAATGCTATTATTATTATTAATTCTATTATTATTATTAGACTGATTCAGAATTACTAAACGAAAAATACTAACTATCTTAAGTTTAAGTATTTGAATTATGATTTTTAGTGATAGTATCTTAATACTATATTTGATACAAATATTTATTATTTTCTTACTTTTTTTTATTATTCATCTCATTTAGATAATCAATTTTTTTTTTGTTTTAAAAATATTTTTCATTGACTGCCTATTAATTTCCTATTTAATTGATTATTTTAATATCATCATTGTTAAAATCACTTTAATATTAACAACTTTCTAAATTTGAAGATTAATTATTGTAATTCATCTATTTAATATTAATTTGGTTACAGTAAATATCGTTTATATTATTTTTTTATTCATTTTAGACTGATGACTCTATTCTTGAATCTGTTTCAGATTAAATAATTGAGCTATTTTCTTTTCTTTTTTTTAATAATTCTAGTAGCTTTGTTTTTCTTTCTAACATTTAATCGTTAAATTATTATATATGAAATATTTTGCGTTATTATTATATAAATTATAAGATATCAAATAGATGATTTATTTCTTTTTTTATATTGATTAGACATTATAAAACTCTTCTAAATTATTTTTCTTGGTTTATCTTCACATATTTTCAAAATTCTCTATTTTTTATTAATTATTGGAATTTTTTAAATAAAATCGCTATTTAAATCACCTCTATTATTATTAAGAAAAAACTAAATTATTTCTTTATAATATTTTTATTGTTTTTTCTAATAATTTAATAGTTCTTATTTTTAATGTAATATTTTTTATTAAAACAATTCTATTTCTTTATTTCTAAATCAATTATAATCATTTCTTTCTCTCTATATTTTACCTAGTAAATTTTCTTTTTCTATATTATGATTTCTTTCTATTAGAGATAATTTTTTTTCTAAGTTTCTACTTAACTATTATATAATTATTTATTAATATATAATACTTCATCTTATATTCTTTGATTTTCTATTATTTCTAATTTATCTGCTTATTTTTTTACAGCCAAAGAATTGTTGTATTAATTCATTTTTAAAAGCAACTGTTATTTTTATCTTAATTTAAAAAGCTCTCTATGAGGTTTAAGTTTGATTTATAATTATTTTAAGTTATTTTAGTTTAAAAGTTCTATTTCATTTTATTGTTATTAATCTAATTTTTAAATCACTAAAAAGGCTTTAGAGTCATAATCTTTTTAATATTTGTCCCAGAAACTCTCTAAATTTTATAGTTAATATTACTATTATAATTCTATTTCTTATAATTCTCATTTTTATTCTTGTTTTAAAAAAGTAACTTATCTTTAAACTTCTTATTTTTTAATTTTTATTATTAAATCTTAACTTTTTTTACATTCTATCACATCATTATCTTTTCTACATTTTTTTAAATTTTAATCTAATAATTTTAAATATTCTATTACTCAATAATTTATTCCTTATATTTTTTTAGATTCTAATTCTTATAATTAATTTTCATTTTGAGCATCATTTTAATTAATTTTTATTAAAAATTCTTGAGGTTATTTTTTTTATTATTTTTAATCATTTTAATATTATTATTTTTATTATTCTAATTCATTTTAAATTCATAACTTTTTTTATTCTTTAATTTTTTCATTAACACAATCTAATTCATATAAAAAGGTTAGTAATTCATAAAAACTATAGTTTTAATCATAATCAAATTATAATTTTTATAAAACTTAATTTATCTTATTTTAATCGTAATCAAATTTAAATATATTTAAAATTGATAAAACTTCTTATATTAAAAATTCTTATTAAACATTTTCATTTAGAAGAATATAATATTATTGGTATAATTCTATTACTTAAATATAAAATTAATTGTCTTTTATTTATAAGCTGCTATTTTTTAAAACTTTTTATTTATTAGGTAATATTTTATTTTTAGTATTATTTTATCTATTTTCAAAGAAGTTATCTATATCATTTAATATTTGATTATTATTTTAAATATTATCTTAGATTTCTTTTTTATCAAAACTATTTTTTACAGTTAAATTTAATACTTTTTTATCTTATTTGTTAATAGTATCATAATTAAAATCATTATTTTTTTAACATTCTTAAGTTAATTGATAAACTCAATGTTTATTTATATTTTTTGGTGATTCATTTTTATTTTACACAGATTAATTTAAATTATTATTTTTTTAAATTGATATTTCAGTTTTTTAATATAGTATTTTACTTATAGATCAGTCAGTTTTAATAACTCAATTATTTCTTAAGTGTCTAATATCTTTATTTAAACTGAATTTAGAGTTAATAGATTGATTAGTAGAATTGTTATCATTTTGAATAGGCGTTAATAGTTTATTGCTATTAATGTTAATATTTTAACTAAACATTTAAAATATACAAGAATATTATAAAATAATATAATATATTATATTCATAATATAGTAACATCATCAAGTATTAAATGGAGATAATCGTTTAAATCAATTTAGTTTAAGAGAAAACATTGAGAAAGTTTATCAAAATTAACAAACTCTAATGTTTGGTCTAAAATATCCTATTAAATTAACTATTATTTCATTTTTTTATAAATCTGATTTTAATTATGATTGATATTAGTTTTAGTATAAAGCTAAAGAGTCAAATGGTTGAGGACAATGAGAAAATCAGGGAAAGCCATAGAAGTTTCACTGACTCTAAAATAATTGATGATCAAATCGATGGATTATTGAACACTCAAATTTAACCTGTATTTATATTACATAATTTAATAGAATTAATTATAATCTATTATTTGAGTATCTTTATTCGGAATTAAGTCAATTGCTAAAAGGATTCTTTCCCTTATTAACTTTTCTTTATAATTGAAAATGTTTAAGTTTTCTAAAAGGATTTGCTAGTTAATAAAATTCTCATCTTTATTCTTTTCTTTTATTGTTGGAATTTATCTAAATTAATTATTTAAAATCTCGAATAAAAATCTACATATTATCTTAAAAATTTTTATTCCATAATCATTGAATTATAGCTTATTTATATTCTGTAATCTATTTATTTATTTTATATTTTTTACTTTTATTCATATTTCTATATTTAAAATCTTTAATGATTGAAATTCAAATTTTTATTTTTAAGAATTTAATCTATATCGTTTTAAATTTTATAAATATTTTTCTACATTTAATTTTATTTCAATCAATTTTATATTTAAATATTATGATTTTAGCTAAATTATTTTTATTTTTTGTAAAGATTGTCTTAATTATCATTAGAATATTTGAAACACATATTAATTGAATGAGTTTAAGTTTTATTAAAATCATAACCACTTTATTTACTTATTTAGTTGCTTTTTATTTTATCCAAGTTATAAAAAATTTTTTCTAAACTTACTTATGGATTGAATCCTTTAATAAATTAATTTAAAAAATTACCCTATTATACTTTTTGTTTGTAAAAATGCATGCTTTGTAGAGAAGGAGCTGTTTTTTAATTTTATTCTATTTATTTAATTGGAAGATTAAATTTATAATTCTTATATGCAAGATTTGCAGATTGTATTTAAGACTTTTCATAAAATGAAAACATTTAAGAATCTTATTGATTTTTTTTTTAAGCTTATTAATTATTTTTACTTTTATTAAATTAACAACTTATTACTCGCTTTTCCTTTATCTCTCGATCATCTTTTAATTCATTTTTCTATATATTTTACTAATTATTTGTTTAATAATAATTTTATCGAGATTATTATTGAGATTAACATCTTTATTTTCTTCCTTATTATATATTTTTTTATTAAAATTCTTGTTCTAATTACTAATAATATTATTATTATAGTTATTATTGCTTTTTTAATAAATATTACTAATATAATTCTTATTAATGTAATGTTTATAATTTTTATTATTATATGTAAGATTTTTATTCTGAAATTAATTTTTATCTTTATGATGACTAGTAAAGCTAAATTTATTCTTTCTATTATTAATTATAATTATTTCTTTGTTATTGATAAAGTTATTATATATCTTTATCAAATTTTTTATTTTAACTATTTTAATTTAAACTAATATTATTTTCATTTTCAAATTAATTGTATTTTTTTATAATGAATTTACTTATATCTTATGATTTTAAAAATTCAATATTTAATTATCTTCTTCATGTATTGATAAATTATTTTTGCTATTTTAATTAAGAATAATTTTTAGATTTTTTCAATAATATTTATTAGACACTAACACTTTTTTGTATTTTGGTTTTTTTTAATTCTTTATCAATATCTAAATAGTTATTTTTTAATTTGATTTTTTAAAAGTTTTATTGTTAATTCTTATTTTACATTATTGTATATTATAAGAATAAAACGTATATTATTATAATAATTATATAAAACAAAATTAATTAATTTAAATGATAATTTTTTTTTATATTTTTTAAATAGCAACGATATTTATATATTATAAATAATTTATAATAGATACTATAAAAATAAAATAAATTAATAAATGGGTTTGTGTTTTGGCAGAGAAAATATTAAATCAGAAGTAAAATTAGATAAGAAGTTAACAAATATTGAAACACTTCAAAATAGTGTATAAAATTCTTGGAATGATTAATCACTTATAGATAAAATTAATAATATACATGAATAAATATTTTTTAACATCGAACAATGTGAATCTTAAATAGAATAAATAAAAAAATAATTATTAAAATACAATGTAATGCTAATTGAATTAAATGAATTAAAATTAAATGGAATGAATAATCATACAAATTAATTAGAATAATAAGAGTTGTTAAAATTATAAAAGTAATAATAAATTGGAGATATAATAGAAGAAAAATTTAATTAATTATTAATATAATAATCTTCATGTAAATAAGATAAATAAGAATTTAGTAAAAAAGATGTGGAATAAAAAGCAGCCAAGTTATTCAAAAATATATAATTATAAATAGATGAATTATAAAAAAATAAAGATGAATAAGAATAATTATTATATGAATAAGAAAGTAGAATTTTATATTTAGAAGAATTATTAAATAAAATTCATGATAAAGAACTTGATTATTTTATGAATAACTTAGATAACTCGGAAATATTGAATATATAATAATAAAAATAAAAAAGTGATTAACAAAATTAAATATAAATTGAAACTTAAACCTAAAAAATAAAAAGAATTTATAATTAAGATGAATATATAATTTAAATAAAAAATATAAGCCAGCTGAGTTATTTAATAATTGGATTATTATTTAAGAACTTATATTTTATTAAAATAAAAGACCATTTAATATCAGCTGATAAAAAAAGTATTGTCAAATAATAAAAAGAATTAACATAAGACTTTATAGATAGAAATGGTGTAAAAAAATTTCTTCAAACAATAAAGGACTAATAAATAGGGAGCGAATTGCATAATATTTGCATAATAACAATAAAAATACTGTTAAGGAAAAACAGACTTATGTAAGAAACATTTAATAGTGAAAAATTAATTCTAGCTGTGATTGATTAAATGAATTAAAGTATTAAATTTATCCTAATAATTAGGCAGCAGATAAATATAGATCAACCTTATAGAAATAGCTACTCTTCTATTCCAAGCGAGGTAAGTTGAATAAGAAATATTTGCAAGTTCTAAGGAATTCCAAATTGTGTTTGATATTGCTCTTGATACAAATGATTTCTAGCATATGTTTTCTTGTATTTAATGTATTGAGTTTCTATGCAAAATCAGTCTCAATTCTGCTACACTTAATAGGAAAATTGTATTTATATTGTTAGATAAATAATTAATGAAAAATCTCAAATCATTAAACTAAATCATTAAAGATAAATCTTAGTTTTCTTCAATTAAAAAATTATCTTAAGAATTCTACGATGTTATCGAGGAATTTAACGATTGTTTAAATACTTGATACTATTAAGATTAATACTTATTTTTAATCAATAATAAATTTTTAATTTATTATAATTCTATATTATTCTATATATTTTTACATTAATATGGATATTAAACTCATCTTTATTTTTTTAATTCTATTAACTTTTTGTTTAAACAAATAAACTAAAAATATTAAATAGAATGATAATTTAAAAGCCAAAAAATAAGGAAATTAAAAAAATCATAAAAAATATTACGATGATTTTGATGAAGATGATGATGATGATGATGATCTTGATGATGAAGATGATTTAAACGATGATAAATTTTATAAAAATAAAAAGTCTAATACTAAACATTAAAATAAAGAAAAACAATAGATTTATAAAGCAAAAAATAATAAAAATCAAAAATAAATAAAAAAAAGTTAAAAATAAAATAATAAATAAAATGATGAAATTGATAAATAATTATAGCAAAAATAAAATCTTAAAAAAATTAAATAATAAAATTTAGAATAAAAATAATAAATTAAAAATAATAATAGTTAAAAAAAAAATAAATATGATGAAGAAGATGAAAATGATGATGATGAAAATGATGAAGATAATTATGATTATGAAGATGATAAATAAATAAAGAGAAAAAACAATACTAAAAAAAATTAAAAATAAAATTCAGATGACAAATCATAAAATAAATAAATAGAAATAAAATAATAAGAAAAATAACACATAATAATTTAGGAAAAATAAAAAAAATTGGAATAATAATAAGAAAAATAAAAAAATAATTAATAAGAATCAAAAAAATAATAAGAATAAAATGAATAAAAATAGGAAAAAAAAAATAAAGAAAAACTTAAATAATTATAAATAAATAAAGAAAAAGAAATATAATAAGATAACGAAAGATAATATGAGAATTAAAAAGAAGAATAAAAGATTGAAATTTAAAAATAAAAAGAAGAATAAACAGATTAAGATTAAATAATAAAATAAGAATAATAATTAAAAACAATAAGTAAAAATGATATAGAAAATCAAAATAATAAAGATTTAAATTTATAAAAACAAAAGAATACATAAGTTAAAAAAATTGTTTAAAAAAATGATAAATATGTAAATAACCAATAATTTAAGAATAATTTTGAAGTTAGACTATTATAATAAAATCATAAAATAGAAAATAAAGACTAGTAATCAAATAATAAACTTTTAAATATAGATTATGACACAGAAATAAACAATTTATTTGATAAGATAGAATTTTTTTTATAATATTATTTTTTATTCTACTTGAAATAAATAATTTAACAAAATTATTTAAAGTATCTATTTTTTTTTTTGGCTTACATAATTTTAATAAGCAAATTCACAGATTTTTTTATTAGTCAATTTAAAGATAATAATCACAAGATCAATTATTATTCATAAAAAAACCTATTGGCCTTTTAATAATCCTTCGTAAATATTATTTAAGTTATTAATAGAAATTATTAAGTTTATCACAAAATTATGTTAAAGAATATAAAAAAAAAAGAGAGTAATCCTCTAGTTATGAGGATATTAATGAGGAAAAAAATTTTATTACAAATAGTGATAAAATATTAAAGAAATAGTTATGTATATTAAAATTAATATTTTAGCAAACATAAATTAAATTTAATCAAATATTGATAAAATTTTAATGAATTAGAAAGGATTGATAGATTAACAGAAAATATTAATTTTAGATTTAGCAATGGTAAAAAAGTAATCTTTTCTAAGTAAATTTAATAAATAATTAAAGATGTTAAAGATAACAATATCTAAATAAAAAAGGAGCTTAAGTAATGATAATACAATAATTTTATATTAAT
>Ga0315908_10003219_pt1 | contig 11830 bp, 15 predicted proteins | sample LakEriMetagenome_12_FD_203520 | JGI IMG/M metagenome (GOLD analysis project Ga0315908, IMG submission 203520) | Freshwater fungal communities from buoy surface, Lake Erie, Ohio, United States - Buoy 4 MA124 | ecosystem: Environmental > Aquatic > Freshwater > Lake > Lake biofilm | place: USA...
TGGCGAAGATTGCAGTAACACTTGTTAATGAAAATTTAGCACACGCACGTAATGGCGAAGTAGTGCTTTACAAACGTGGCGACAGCAAAAGGTGGCAAGCACGTTTCAAACTTAAAGATTTGAAATGGCACAGAGTTGCAACCAAACACGTAAACATTCAATTTGCAGCAGAAACAGCTTGTGAGGCTTACGACAGAGCTCGCTTTTTGTATGACGAAAAAATTCCAATTACAAGCAAACGTTTTGACAGTGTTGCAGACATAGCAACAGACGAAATGGAAAGACAGCTTAAAGCGGGTGTTGGCAAAAGTGTCTACAACGATTACATAAGCGTTATCAAAAAATATCTCAAACCATTTTTTGGTGCAAAAGCAATTAACACAATTGGTTACGAAGAAATAAAGAAATACAGTGATTGGCGGACTGTGCAAATGAAGAAGCCGCCCGTTGCTAGCACTGTAACAACACACATAAGTGCATTCAATCGTGTTTTTGATTGTGCAGTTGAAAGAGGATGGATAGCTGCAGCACAAGTGCCAAAAATGAAAAACAATGGCGAAAAAGGTGTGGCACGTGAAGCATTTAGTTTGAGTGAATACAAATCTCTAACTAGCTTTATGCCAAAGTGGGCACAAAAAGGACACACAGCAAAGACACGTGAAATGAGGGAGCTATTACGTGACTATGTTTTGATACTTGTCAATACAGGAATGCGGCACGGAACTGAAACTAAAGATATGAAGTGGCGTGACATTGAATGGATTACCAAAAACAAAGAACAGTATTTGCAGATAACTGTTACTGGAAAAGTTGGCAAGCGACAGTTAATCGCACGTCACAACACAGAAGACTACTTGATACGCATACAGCAACGACAAAGCAACATTGCACATTTGGAATTTGATACGCTGCTAAAGCGTAGGCTAAATGAAAACGTATTCAAATTACGCAGTGGTGAAACAACAGCAAATTTAAGCCAAACATTTAACAACCTAATGCGTGACAGTGGTTTGGATGCTGACAGAAACGTTAAGCAGCGACGCAGCTTGTATTCTTTACGACATACATATGCACATTTGGCACTGCTAAAGGAACGTATGGACGTTTATACGCTTGCCAAGCAAATGGGAACAAGTGTAAAAATGATTGAACAGCACTATGGACATTTGCAACCCTCACAAAAAGCAGACGTAATTGCGGGTAAACGTATGAATACACGTAAGACAACTGCAGCAAAGAAAACTGAAACTCAACCCAAACTTAAGGTAGTGAAATGAAAGACTTACATAATCTTCCTACAAAACATAAAGAATTTAGTGCAATGAAAAAAGCATTGAGTGAAAAACAAAAAAAACAAAATGAAAAGTTTTTGAATCTTATGAACAGATTTATGTATAGATACAGAATGGCAAAAGCATTCGAAACATTAGTCGCTAAAGATGTAGAGAAAAGAACAGTAGATGGATATGCTTGTGGAATGAAACTTTTTATGGCTTACAGTGCATATGATGAAATTAGAGCTGCTGAAAGAATATTGCGTAAGCTTGATAGAAATGCAACACACAAATACAAAAATGAAATCTTAGCTGAAAGAATCCGTAGCAATGACAGAATGAAAGACTTACTTTTGGAAACAATAGCTGTTGAAGAAGATGGCTTAAGAGTTATGTTGAAGAAATTCTATGCAAATAAAAATAATGAAATTATGATTTTTGCTTCAAGTTTGAGACATAGCTTTGTGCACGGTGACTTTACAACAGCTCGTTCGGGCTTAACAAATAAACGTGAAATACAAACCATAAATGATGTAACTGATGTTGTTCTTAAGTTAAGCGATGAACTTTTTAGTGAAATGGTTTAGAAATGAAAGATTTTTTAAAAAGCTTGAACGGTTGGCAACGTTTGTTCGTAGTAATAACAATACTAATTCAGTTACCTATAACAATTTATTTTATTGATGTGTATAAAAAATACTACATTGATGCACAAGAAATCAACGAAAAATTCAAAATATTAAATGAAAAAAAATCAAATACATATGAGATTCGTATAAGTGACTTATGGGATGTTCCATCAAGAGACTATTCTTCAATTTCTAGTTTAAATTTTGATGATAGTGCAATGCCAGTAATCAAAAACAAAAAAGAATTAGAGTTGAAAATAAATGAAGCAAGAAAAGAAAACTATTCAGATACACAAATTTTAAATTACTTACAAAACGAATTGAAAATTGATTTAGCAAAAGCAAGAAGTTTAGGAGTTTATGAAAATATAATTTTAGATAAAGTTACACAAGAAACACCAAACTACTTTAAATTTAAGGTAAATGTTGAAAACTATATTCACGAATATGCAATAAGCATTGAAGGTAATGGAACAAGCGAGCAGTTAAAAAAAGCATATAGTGATTCTATAAAAATACTCAATGAATTTTACTTAATGAGTTTTTTAAAAAATAGTTTTTTAGTTTTCGTAATATCAATAATAATTTCAATAGTTATATACATCACAGGCTATGCAATAGGTTGGGTTTACAAAGGTTTTAAAAAATAATTTGAAAGACTAAAAATGACAACTAAACAAGCACTAATCAAAGAACTAGAAAAAATCTTTGAGCACACAACACAGCAAACAGTTTATCGCAACCGTAGCAACGAGTATTTGTATAAGGGACTTGCTTGGGTTTACTTGTGGTGGGACAAAGCAAGCAAAATGAAAGGTTTTTTAGACGAACAATACAAGTTACATAACATTGGCGGACACAATGTTGTAGGTGAAGAAAAGTTCACACGTTTACTTCGTTTAACTTGGCAATTAGATTGGGCAGACGATACAAAAGCAACACTACAACAGTGGAGTCAGGCACTGCGTAAATTGCATATTGAATATGAGCAAAATAAAGACGCCTACAGAAAAAACCCACAAGAACGACTTGCACAGTTTATTGAAACAAGTGGTGGGTTACGTAAATTAATCGGAGCAGACAAATATTACGCAGACGGCAACAACGAGCCACCTAAAAAATCAAAATCAAAAAGTGGAAGAAATGAAGAAGACGCAGCAGTGCTTGAAAGCAAGCATTTGGAAATGGGAGTGCAACACTTTACAAAAGCAAAACCTATATCAAGTATACAAAGCACCAAACCCATTGCAGTCAATCGTTTAGGCTTTGCACTTGCACTTATAAAAGAAAAACCCAACGGCACATTTGCTGTGCTTGCAACAGTAAGTGAAGAAGCACAAATTCGTAAAGCAATCATTTCAAGCTACAAACGTGACAACACAGCAGCTCCCACAGTGTTGCAACTACTTACAGAAGTAATTGGCACACAAAGTATTCCAACTGCAATGGAACGGCACAGAGACACTTTGCAAGACAGTAAAAAAATTACAACTGAAAATGGAGAAGTGCTGTCAGTAAAACAAAACAAGCGTTTACTTTTTCGTAAAAAACAACGTGACATTGTTTTAAGTGAAAACAAAACGGCTTGCAGTGTTGTAACAATCGTCAAACCCAAAGCTAGCATATTGGCAAGTAGCAAAGACGTTTACCTACGTGTGCAAGACAGACGATATTTAGAACAAGCAATTATTCAACAAAAAGATTTAAGTATATACACAGCAAATGACAAAAACAAAGTGCCTGTGTTACGTGACACAGAAGTAAAAGCAAGTCACAAACTAGTTTTAGAAAACAAGCTGCTGCGTAGTCGTCGAGCAATTTATTTTTATCCGTTAGACACTGTGGGTGAATACACTCGTGCACAAGCTGACGTAAATACGGAGTATGCAGAAGCAGTAAAGTGGACTGCTACAGTAGACAAGCTGTGGATTGAAAAATTGTATGTGGGCTTTGTAGGTAGTTGGCTTGCAGAGTATGGAGAACACATTACACGTCCCAAACATAAAACAATAATTGTTGAGTTTGGACGCACACAGCTAATGTTCAAACACTACGGTGAAAGAGGCAACTTAACAACTCCTTCAAAACCATTTGACATATCAAACGTAGCCAACACAAGCAAACCAATTAAGCCTATGTTTCTCACTAAAGACTTAATGCCAGTGCTTGCAAGTTTGGTTGCAGCTGACATTGTTGGTAATTTAAAGATTGCTGTAAACGAAGACTTGCTAACACTGTCATATAAAACTGCATTAGCAAGTTATACAGTGAGTGTTCCCACTTGCACAATTAGTGCCAAACGTAAGACTGCAGCTTTTGCTGCATATGGTGGTTAAATGGACAACCAAATTAAACAACGTTTATACATTACAAGCGTAGCTGCAGCACTGTTATGGCTACTTTGTATGGGTATAGTAATTCTTTTACAGGTTCAAGACATTAGGGCATTAGCACTTACAGAATGTCTTAAAGATAACTTTAGAAATTTTGAAATTTGTTACAGAAAAACTAATGATGAAATAAGTCCAACTCTTATAAATTATTTAAGCCCATTCATACCCGTATCAATTCTTCTATGGATTTCTTGGGTTCTTAAATTTAAATTTCAAATTGAAGCACAAGATACTCCTACAAAGTTAAGAAAGACTGTAGTTTTTTTAGCTTATTTTATTGGTAGTTTAGGTGTTCTAATTCCTTTTTTAATCGTATTTGAAAAAGAAGTCGAACGTCTTTATGCTGTCTCAATTCACAATTTATTTTTAATGCCTTGGCTCGCAATAAGTTGGATTTCAATACCAATATTTTTTAAAAAATTATTGGATGCAGAAAATAAATTTACTGAATTTAAATACTTGAAAAAATTAAATTTTTGCGTAGCAATCTCTCCAATTCTTGCGGTAATTTTGTTAATTGTCAGACAAGAATTTAAATTTTAATATTGAAAGTCTATATGGCAATTGACTTAACACCACGTTGGCATAACTTTGCTGTCTACCTACCTGCAATGCAATATGGTTATTCAAGTTCTGTAGATGACACAGTAAAAAATAAAAAGATTTCGAGAAATAGAGAATTTCCTAATGGAATAACAATGGTTGATTTAGATTTTCTAAATCCAAAAAGCAAACTGTGGCATTACGGCTATGCACTTTACAGTGCAGGACAATTTACTGATGCATTACCAAAAGCGTGTGCAATAACACAAAGAGATAAAGCTGCTACAACAATACTTGGGGACAGTGGTGGTTTCCAAATTGGTAAGGGCACTTTACGTGGCACTGAACATTTAAAAAAAGCAAAAACGAGTGCGGAAGTGTGCGAACTTTGGCGACAAAGTGGTGACATACGAAAATGGATTTTGCAATGGTTAGAAGCAAACAGCGACTACGCAATGACAATTGATATGCCATTGTGGGCGAAGTTTGAAAGCAATAATAAAACACCATTCCATAAATGTAGTGTGCAAGAACTAATTGATTTGAGTATAGGTAATTTAGACTACATCAAACGCAATGCACGTGGCAAAACTAAATGGTTAAATGTTCTGCAAGGAACAACACCTAAAGATAGCAAACAATGGTGGGATGCTGTTAAAGGTTACAGAATGGGTGGTTGGGCACTTGCGGGTAATGTAGGTTGGCGTGGTGGTTTGCAAAATGTTTTGCAATATGTTTTGACTATGCGAGACGACAATGCATTTGATAAGGGACAAGATTGGATGCACGTGTTGGGTGTTAGTCAGCCAACGTGGGCAGTCTTACTAACTGCTATACAACGTGCAATTAGGCAACATTGTGACAACGATATATTTCGTGTAAGTTACGACAGTGCGAGTCCATTTCAAGCGGGTGGACGCTATCAAAAAGTTGTTCGTTATCCAAAGTTTACAAAAGATGTTGCAAGTTGGGCAATGACAATGCACGAAGCACCCGTTAATCCTATGTATGCAGACACAGGCAATGAATATCATTTTCCGTATTCAAGTCCAATTGGCGACTTGCTAACATTGAATCACTTAAACATACGTGGAGGTGAATTTCAACGAGGTGCATACGACACAGTTTCAAATCACTTGTTAACGAACCATAACGTTTGGGTATATGTGAGAGGATTTTTAGAAGCAAATGAGTTAGCTTTTATGAAAGCAAGTGAGGCTGACAAAGCTGTGCCACAAAAGCTAATTGATATGTGTGCATTCATTGAATACATACTTGGTGAAGAACGTTGGCAAGCAAAACTAAAAAAAGAAAAACTGTTGCTTGCAGATGTTTTTAGCAAAAAGACATCGAAAGATGTTGTAGAAGAAGACGAATTGCGGTAAAAACTACTTTTAATTTTAACCTGGAGAAAACTATGAGCAAACTTGAACAATTACTTAAACAACAACAAGACATAGCTGCTGCAATTGAAGCAGAGAAAAATAAAGGCAGAGACGACGCATTAGCCACTGTAAGAGGCTTGTGCAAACAATACGGAATAACAATGCGTGAAGTTAAAGCCTACGTGCTTGACAGAAAACCACGTGTAGGTAAAGAAGGTGTTGTTGTTGCAAAGAAACGTGTAGTGCGTAAGACAGCTGCTAAACGTGGACGTGTTGCGAAGAAATGAAAAAATTTTTTATTGTTTTAATTTTTTCGATGGTGTCAACATTTGTTGCTGCCGACACTAAATTAAAATATATAGAAAGTAACTGCATCAATGGTTATGAAAGAGTTGAAATTCTTCTTCAATTTTTATATAAATTTGATGGTAACTTACCAACTATAAAAGATACAAAAATTAAAAACATTCAATTTTTATTATCACAATTTACAGATTATAAAAATTCAATGACGGTAAGAAGGCAAGCATTCTCTGAATTGTATAATGATCCAGATTATTATCAATTTTTAATTCAAGATAAGTCCTCTAATTTAATTAAAGAACTTGAAGAATTTAAGTCGAAATCTAGTCCAAATAAAGATAAAAATTTGATACAAGCCTTGCCTAAAGTTTCTAGTTTTGGTGACTATGAAAATCCTTATTTGAAAATAAGAAAACTCGTAAAAATTCAAAATAATGTTAGAGACTTTTTTGAAGAATTAGAAAGTAGCAAAACCAAATTAGAAGCACTCAAAGAAGATCATCGTTTAAGTAAGTCTTTAGACACTAATCCGCAAAGATTAGCGTTTGAAATTGGAATGAATAAAACATCAATGATTCAAGTTATTGAGTGCAATTTGGAGCATTTAGAAGCAAAACGAGTTTTTAAATAAGTTCAACTGCAGCCTTCATAACTGTTGGATTAAGTTCAATATAACGCTGTGTAGTGGCAATTGATTTGTGCCCCGCAAGTGCCATTAACACACGCACCCCAACTCCCTTATCTGCAAGTTTGGTAATGAATGTGCGTCTTCCACTGTGGCTAGTTGCACCCGTCATACGTGCGTCTTTATATATTTTGTGAAAGAGTTGGCATAACGTGTTTGCAGTGAATCCACGTTTGGGATTCTTTTGTGTGGGAAACAAAGCACGTTGCGTGTCTGTTTGCGTAACTGCTAATAAGTTTGCAAGTCCAAAGCGTTGCTGCAAGTAGTCTGTCAATTCATCTTGTAATTTTTTAGGCACTAGCACTGTGCGACTTTGGTTGCCTTTTGTTTGACTAGCTGCAAGTGCAATTTCTTCCATAACAGTGCCGTCCGCTGCTAGCACGTCACATATGCGTAGTGCTGCAACCTCCCCTACCCTCATACCCGCCATATGTGTGCAAAGCAGCATTGCACGGTTACGTGTTGCGTGTGGCTGTGTGCTGCAGTAGTTCAAAACTTTACGAAGTTCTCTTTCAGTTAATACACGTGCTTGTGACATAGCTTTTTCTCCAAATGTTGTGTTTACACGTGTAAAAGTATGTTTTCTTTGTTTTGTTTGGACAACCGTTTTTTGTCTTTTCAAAATGTTGTTCAAATTCAATGAGATACGCTGTAACCAAAGCATTTATGTATTTCCTTTGTTTTGTGTGTGGCTCATTTGCTACGGCGTGCATAGCAAGCCCTACGTGCTGTTGTTTAGGCTAACTGCTACACAGCACTAGCTTGCTTGTATTTAGCTGCTTGTAGGGCTTGTTAGCTTGCTTTTTAGGTGCTTGTATACATAGAATACAAAATATGAGGAGTATGCAAAATGACTAAACTAGAAGAATTATTAAGCCAACAAAAAAAGATAGAAGAAGAAATACTTTTAGAAAAAAATAAAGATATAACTTCCGTAAAAATTGAAAGTCCTATTGTTGAAAACAAGTATTTGATAATGGGATTTTGGGAGTTTGCAATCATTAGCACTTTGATGGCAGTGTTCTTTCCTTGGTCTCTTTTGTTTTGTGTTGTAACTTATGGTTTGCAAGAAACCAAGCTAATTGTGTTAGCACTAGTTCACGATTTATTAAAAACAGTCTTTGCTATTTTGTCAGTGGCACTACCCATAGTTGGTTTAATTTTGTATTTTGTTTTTAGAAATAAATTATCATAAAAATGATAGCGATTAAGAAAATTAAGAACGGAAATACGTATGACTGATGAAATTAAAAATTTGAGTGATGAAGATTTAATTCGTGATCAACGTCGAGAAATTAATATCTTAGAGAAATCACTATCTGACGCACAAAGAATGGAAATTAGAAGAAAATATGACTTATCAGTTGCAATAGGAATGAGAGCACATAAGATATTGGATGAAATAAAAGAAATTGAAACTTATGTAAAAACTGATAGAAAAATATTGGAGAATTTTGAAAATTTTCTTTTCATATTTTTTGTTGTATATCTTGTTTTAAAGTTTGCAACTAACGGACTAGCTAATGAATTTCTTGCGAAATATGAATGGTTTATTTTAATCCTACTATTTTCTTTTTGGTTATATACTTTATCTCAAAAAAAATACGATAAAGCTATAGATAAATTAAAAAGTGATTTCATCGATTTGGAAGTTCAATGGAATGCTTGCAATCCAATATTTCGTCTCACTCAATACATTGAAAACCGCCGAAGGAACAATATAGATGCAAGTGATAGAGGAGACTTCACTCTTGCAGCAATTGGATTACGTAAAAGTATTATTGGGCACATTGATTTTCAATACACGTGGGCTTAAAAATGACTCAAAGCAATCTTTACGATAACCTTAATAAACTCAATAGCGATGAACTTGTTGAGAGGTATAAAAGCGGCTACTACACAGATGAAGCTAAAGATGTAGTTGTGTCAATATTCAATGAAAGAAATATTTCAATTCCATTAGTTGATGAAAACTATTCATCTGTAAAAATTCCATTTTATAAATCACATCCTATTTGGTTTTGGACTTTCTTTGGTGCTGGCATCACTATGCTTACTAGACTAATTCAAAAAATTGCAAATTCATTTTGACAAAGCAATAGTATTAAAGTGCTTAAAACTCTATTGCTACCCAATTAAATTTTCCAATTCACGCAGTTAGCAAACGACTTTCTGTGCAGATGCTTTGTTGAATGAATGGGGGGATAGTGCTGCTAACAATGTCCAATGCGTCATTGTCTGTGTATCCCACTTCTTTTGTTATGTAACCCAACCAACCAATGCCACTTGTAACGTGCTTAACGCACAGCTGCTTGTTGGCAAAGTCGCAGCGTTGAAAAGCTGCTTGTGTGTGGTGAGCTATGTTGCCTAAATGTGTTGTTGGTATGTTGCCTATTGCCAAATGCAAGTGCGTTAGCTTGTGGGTATTTCTCCCCTCCACTACTGCAATCACAAGTGGCTTTGCCCAATCTTGTTTGTTTTTGTGCTTTGCTTTGTTGCCGTAAAGTTCGTTTGTAAGTTGTGCTGTAAAAAATCTAATAGTGCTGCGTAACTTGTCTTCGTCCAAATAATCCCTAAATTCGTAGCATTCGTCACCATAATTTTCAAATCTTCGCACTCGTATAAGTGCTGATTGTTTGAGTGTTAGCGTAACTGCACACTGCACGTAATTTGAGTAAGGTGCAATGTGTTTTCTATAAGCTAGTTGTAGTCTCTGTCCGTTTGATAGTTGCTGCATAAGTTTATTTATGCAGAACCAAAGCAAATCAAATAAAACCAAAGCCTATTTTGGTGAAATTGCTTCTATTTTGGTTGTCCGTTTTGGTAGCTGAAACTAAAGTTAATGCACTCGTTCAACACATAAGGAGAAGTAAATGAGTGCATTTAATGGTTTGAAATTGGTAGCAGCTAAACGTCCACAAACTGCTAGCCCAATCGTGCAACGTCGTAACAAACTTTCTAATCAATTGTGGGAACAAATTGAATTGGCACGTGCAAGTTCTGAAGGTAAAACATTTGCTCCAATTCGTTTGCGTAATATTAAAGACAAGCTAACGGGTGAACGCAAAACAATTGAAGCAGCAAAACGTATCAAACAATGGTGGTTTGTTGCTGAAAATGGCAAAGTCTGTTTACAAGTGCGTTATGGCACACGTGTTTTGGAATTGGCAAAAGGAAAAAACAGCATTGAAGTTGGAAGTGGCACTGAATTGCTTGCTGTTTTGGAAACAGTTAAAAAGTGTGTTGAGAATGGCGAATTGGACACACAAATTGAAGCTGCAAGTGCTGCTGTTAGAGAACGCTTTGCACACTAACTGCTAATGCACTCCCACATAAATACGTGTGGGGGTGCAACTATGCGTATATTTGAAATAGCAAGTGCAGAAGAACAACTTGCTTTGTGGAAATTGATAAGTGACAACATTTGGACAGCTATAAGCCAACAAGCTGAAGCTGAAAGAAAGCAACGTGCAGAAAAAGCTGCACAAAGAAAACTCAAACCAAAAATTGGGGGTAAACGTGGGGGGCGTAAAAGTTTGCCTCCACCCCCACACATTACGCCCCCACCCCCACCTAAAAAACCACCACCCCCACAAGCTAAAACTGAAGTGGGTAAACAAGCTGCACAGCAAATGGGTGGGGGTATGAAGCAGCCACAACCAAATACAACCAACCCACAACAACCAAATGCAGTGGGTATGGCACAGCCACAACCAAATGCAACCAACCCACAAGCAGCACAAGTGCAGCAACCACAAACGGCACAACAACCATTAACGCCACAACAAATGCGTCTACAGCGTCAAAATGTGGGTAATTTGGCGAAAAACAGTGCTGTTGCAAAAAGAATGTGAATGGGGACGACAGACTATGCACAAATGGTTAGTCTGCTTTTATTCTGTAAAAGTTAGTCGCTTTTTTTGGCTAAAAAATTGTCAGTCACAGTAAAGTTGGGCTTCGCTTTTTTGCTTTCTTCTCTTTGCTTACGTATGTAAGTCATTGGCGTTGTCAGTTTATATTTGCCAAATAGAAATTGCAATTCGCTGTGGGTTAAGCCACTTTCTGAAGTTAACTCTTTCCACCCAATATTAGTTTCAATATTTTTTTCAATCCAAATACAAAGTTCAGCCAACATTTTTTGGTTGTCAGTGTCTGCAAATGGGGTGAACTTTCTATTGTGCATAATGTTGCAAAAATTTTGGAACCGCACATTATTGGTGCATTTTTTGGCAACGATATATAGTGAGAACCCTAATAGGCTTTGTATGTTTGGTATACATTGCATAGAAATGGGTTTGCAACCCACAAAAAATTGGGCTGCAGTTTTTTAGCACATAGCAAAAGCTTTTGGGGTGGTGATTTTTAACCTATACCCCCTCCACTTGCAAATATTTGTGCGTGTGGTAGAGTGGAAACGTGTTACAAATTCTGTGTTTATTCTGTAGCACGGTGTGTGCTACGTATCACAAAATACTTCTGCAACCCGCATAAATGCTAGGCATTTGACGGACTTCTGTTCTGTTAATCCGTAGGTCCCTGGTTCGAGCCCAGGTCGAGGAGCCAAAACCCCTTTAAAAACAACGACTTACCTCGTTGTTTTTATTTGATTTGTTAATTA
>Ga0315908_10003220_pt1 | contig 11828 bp, 11 predicted proteins | sample LakEriMetagenome_12_FD_203520 | JGI IMG/M metagenome (GOLD analysis project Ga0315908, IMG submission 203520) | Freshwater fungal communities from buoy surface, Lake Erie, Ohio, United States - Buoy 4 MA124 | ecosystem: Environmental > Aquatic > Freshwater > Lake > Lake biofilm | place: USA...
ACATGCCTGCACCGTTGCTCGGAGAAGAGTGGTTCGAATTGACCGCCTCAGAACTTCCCATCGGCGATATCTATCAGTGGGCGGTACGGCCGGATTGTGGTGCTGTCGTTCTGTTCTCGGGCACAGTACGAGACCATGCAGATGGTCGAACTGATGTCACTTCGCTCGAGTACGAGGCATACGAAGATGCGGTGATCCCTTCGTTTGCAAAGATTGCCAACGAAGCGAGAGTTCGTTTCACAAATGCTCGGCGAATCGCAATTCTGCATCGCACAGGAGAATTGTCATTAGGCGAATCGTCGGTTGTCGTTGCAGTGTCTTCTGCACATCGTCCTATTGCTTTTGATGCCGCACGGTTTCTTATCGATGCCCTAAAAGAGTCGGCACCAATTTGGAAAAAAGAAAATTGGGATGGCGGATCTGATTGGGGCACTAGTGCCCACAACATCACAACTCCGCAACAAGTGGTAAGCAATCCTTCATGATCGCTGTTTCCTTTCTCACTGGTCTTTTTTCTTTCATTGCAATAGTTTCCGGTGTGACTTTGCTCGTAATGGTCTACCTTGACAATCGCAATGTGCGCATTGACGATGGAATTGCAAACTTTCGTCGGCATATCGATGCACTGTCGCCCGAAGCGCGGCAATCATCTGTGCATCGCAATAATCCAGAAGACCGGCGCAACTAATGAGCAAAATTCGTATTTCCGTAGAAGGAGCTAACCATGGCTCGTGACCTCGCAATCGACCTAGGTACCGCGAACACTTTGGTGTACATGAAGGGCAAGGGCATAGTGCTCAATGAGCCTTCAGTTATTGCAGTAAATCGCCAATCTGGTGAGGTATTGGCCACCGGACATGATGCGTGGGACATGATTGGCCGTACTCCTAGTTATATCGTCGCCGTTCGCCCATTACGCGGTGGTGCAATCACGGACTTTGACATTACTGAGCGCATGATTCGCTTGCTGCTGCAACGTGTCGGAGTTTCTCGATTTACTCGACCCAAAGTAGTTATTTGTGTTCCGTCTGCAATTACCGAAGTGGAACGCCGCGCAGTTACAGATGCCACGCGCCGCGCCGGTGCCTCTGATGCGCAACTAATTGAACAACCGATGGCAGCCGCCATTGGCGCCAACCTTCCTATCGATGAACCTGTTGGAAATATGGTGATTGATATTGGTGGTGGCACAACTGAAACTGCAGTTATCAGTTTGGGTGGTGTTGTTGCACTTGAAGCAATTCGTGTTGGCAGTTTCGATATTGACGCTGCTATTCAGAGTTATGTACGTCGCGAGCATGGAGTTGCCATTGGAGAGCGGACAGCTGAAGAAATCAAAATACAGATTGGTTCAGCCGAACCGGGCCCACAAGATCGCAGTGCAGATATTCGTGGGCGCGACTTAGTAACAGGGCTGCCAAAGACAGTTCTCTTAACTGCAGAAGAAGTGCGCTTTGCAATTGACGAACCTGTGGCTGCCATGGTGTTGTCTGTTAAACGTTGTCTTGCTAAAGCCCCACCTGAGTTGGCACAAGATTTCCTTGCGCGTGGCATGTACTTAGTTGGCGGTGGCGGAATGCTGCGTGGGCTTGCTGCCCGTATCGAACGTGAAACTGAAGTGCCTGTCAAGATGTCGCCCCAGCCCCTTGAGGCAGTAGTTCTAGGCGCAGGTCACTGTATTGAGAATTACCAGGCCCTACGAGGCATGTTTATGGGGACTCGCCGCTAAGGCTTATTCGTTAGGCCGCACGCGAATAAGGCCTTCTTGAACAACAGTGACAGCTAAGTGACCGTCTTGCGTGAAGATTGAACCACCGGCAAGGCCACGTGAGTTAGATGTTGAGATTGCGTGCTGGTCATACAAGTGCCATTGGTCTGCGCGGAAGGGGCGATGGAACCACATTGCATGGTCGAGGCTGGCCATTTGAATTCCGCCTTCGTTCCATCCGAGTCCGTGCGGCAACAAGGCAGTGTCAAGAAGTGTCATGTCGCTTGCGTATGTTGCAATGCAGGCATTCAGAACCGGGTCATCGGGCAAAGTGCCGTCAGCACGTAACCACACGCGCTGGCCAGATGATTCGACGCCAGAACGGTTGATTGGTTCACCATCGGGATAGCGCAAGTCAATGGGGCGAGGGTGGTCGTACCAATCACCGATTTCTTCTTTGTGCGGTTCCATGCGTGTCTTGAAGTCGGGAAGTGTTTCCGGATCAGGAAGACCAAGAGGAGCAGGAATCTGCCAGTCAAGGCCAGGTTCAAATGCGTGAAAGCTTGCCTGCAAGTTGAAGATGACTTCGCCGTGCTGAATGGCAACGACACGACGAGTGGTGAAACTTCTGCCATCACGCAGACGATCTACTTGGTACAAAATTGGCGCTGCTGGGTCGCCAGGACGCAAAAAATATGCGTGGAGCGAATGGACATGTCGTGCGTTTTCATCGACTGTGCGTGATGCGGCTACGAGAGACTGTCCGGCTACTTGACCACCGAATACGCGAACCCGATTTTCAATGGGGGAAACTCCGCGAAAGAGATTGACTTCAATTGATTCCAGATCGAGCAATGTGACTAGTTCATCAAGTGGTGTGGCCATCACCCCATAGTAGGGTCGAAACGTGTCAATTTCGCCGCTCAATTCAGATCTTCGTCGTCATGCATTAGCTGCACGAGGTTTCATGCCCGAAGACGAAGGCGATGCCTTGTATGTTGCCGCAATTCACGCCGCTCAATCAGTGCCAAATGCTCCTTTTGTCGAAGTCGGTTCATATTGTGGGCGTTCAACTGTGTGGCTAGGTGGAGCCGCTCGAGTATCCAACACAACACTGTTTGCAATTGATCATCACTTTGGCAGTGAAGAGAATCAACCAGGGTGGGAATGGCATGACACGTCTTTGGTTGATCCGCGCACGGGCCGCATGGATACTCTGCCGTTCTTTCGCTCCACAATTCTTGATGCAGGGCTTGCAGATTTAGTAGTCACGATGGTCGGTGATTCACCGACCATTGCGCGGCATTGGACAACGCCTCTTGCATTCTTGTTTATTGATGGTGGACACGGAGTCGAACCTGCCACATTGGATTACCAATTGTGGACACCACGTGTTGCGCAGGGTGGAACGCTTGCAATTCACGACGTCTTTCCGAACCCTGACGATGGCGGCCGACCGCCGTACGAAAACATTTATCTTCCGGCAATTGAAAGCGGATTATTCGAAGATGTCAGCGCAACAGGTTCGTTGCGCTTGTTACGACGAATCTAGAGAGCGCGAGCTTTTAGGTGTGCGTTACGACGCACCATTGGCTGCGTGAAAAGCGTTGAGGCAGGTGACCCGCCACTAATTGCATCTGCAGCAAGAATGATTGCAGCAGCGGTGTACGCACTGTATTCCTCGGCAGGGAAACGAACGATCATCTTGTCTGGTTCTGCTGGGTAGACAATCCCTGTCCAATACGCACCATCTTCACGTCGGTGAGGCATGGTCCACAGAACAAGTTGACGAGCAATGTCGCGGTCTCCAGCTGCGCAATGCGCAATTGCGCATTCGCTTGTTTCTGCTGCAGTGACCCACTGTTCATCATCAACACAACGAACCCCGCGGTCATCAAGAACGAAACGGTCCCATCCTTCAGCAAGTCGTGCCTTTGCGCGTGCACCTGTCATTGCGCCTGTGAGTACGGGGTAGTACCAGTCCATTGCCCATCGAGCCTTCGGTTCAAATGCGCCAAGATCTGTAGCAATGAGGTGATCAATTGCATCTGCAGCCGCTGTCCACTCGGGTTGGGAGTCTCCGAGAAGATCGCCGAGAGCAGCGCCGCAGTGGAGTGCATGGCGAATGCTGGAAGAACCAGTGAGAAGTGCGTAGTCCCACGGCTTGGCATCTGTTTCGCGTGCCCAGATGATGGAACCGTTTTCACGACGCATCGAAAGAACCCATGAGAGTGCTTTACGAACAGTCGGCCATAGTTCAGAAACAGCTGCAAGGTCACGTGTGCACAACCAGTGCGTCCATACGCCTACTGCGATGTATGCAGTGACATTCGTATCGAGTTTGGCGTCTTCTATCGAACTGTCTGGCATGTAGTAGTTGAACCACGAACCATCTTCATGCTGAATATCAGCAAGCCATTTGTATGCGGAAAGCGCAGCGTCGTCACGGCCCATGATGTTGAGAGCCATTGCAGTCTCAACATGATTCCAAGGATCACAGTGACCGTTCGGATACCACGGGATCATTCCATTTGGTAATTGCAACGCCTGAATTGAATCTGCAGTGCGCGCAAGGTCGGCTGTAGTGAGAATGCCTGGAAGGTGAGGCATGGAACGTGTGGTCATACAGATGCTCCGACAGTAAGTGGCTTGCGTGAATACACAACAAAGCTTTTACCCATGAGTGGGCTGAGTGCGCGTTCGGCAACTTGCATGGAACGGGGCTGAGTCATGATGTCCCATTCGAGGAATTCGCGATACTTCTTCACCAATGAATGATCGTTATTGCGAGGGCCCACTGCACATTTCAACCACCAGTAAGGGGAGTGCAAGGCATGTGCGTGATGGCTAGCAGTTACTTCAAGACCAGCAGAGCGAAGTTTTGCCTTTAGTTCAGTAGCTGAATAGATACGAACGTGGCCACCGACGCTCTTTGGCGCATGGTACTCATCAGACAACATCCAGTTGATTTTCTCTGGCCACCATGATGGAACAGTGACACCAAGTGAACCGCCTGGTTTGAGAACGCGATGAAGTTCTGAAATGACATTCACGTCATCTTGGATATGTTCGAGAACTTCTGAAGTGACAACACAATCAAAAGTGTTGTCTTCGAAGGGGAGCTTGGTGGCGTCTCCACGAAGGACTCCGCCGTATGCCTGCTCAGTAATTTCTTTTGCTTCAAGCATTGCGCCAAAAGTATTACGAGTCATCACTACTTCGTCTGAGGCGTAATCAAGTGCAAATACAGTTGCTCCTTGACGGGCTGCTTCAAATGCATGGCGACCAAAGCCGGCGCCTGCATCAAGGAATTTGTCTCCGGGACGAAGTCCAAGGCGATTAAAACGAATTGTCAACATGTCAGCGACGCTTTTCTAGTTTGGCGCGATTATGGGGCATGTCAAGCACTTCGCGGTATTGCTCAACAGTAAGTTCTGCACAGTGTTTCCAAGTCCAACGTGACACAACCCGCTGACGACCGGCTTCACCAATTCGTGCCCGTAATTCTGCACTGTCAAGACCAGCAGCAATGGCTGCAGCGAGAGCTTCAGCATTTGCAGCAGGGCATTGCAGCACTGTTTCATTGTGCGTGCCCGTAACTTCTGGCAATGCGCCGCCGTCTGTTGCAACAAGACAAATACCTGTGCTCATGGCTTCAATTGCGGGAAGGCTGAAACCTTCATACAGGCTTGGCACAACAGCAAGTTCAGCTTCTGCGTACAACTCAACGATGCGCTCGTCAGTAACACCTGATACGAAGTCGATATGAGGGTGTAATCCGAGCGAATCAATGAGGTCCATGCTGTGGCCAGGACGAGGCTTACCAATAATGGTGAGACGAATATCGCGGTCTTTGCGCAAGAGAGCCATTGCTTCAAGCAAGTACGACAACCCCTTGAGCGCAACGTCGGCTGATGCAGTGGTGATCAGGCGGCCAGGTTCACGCACAATGTGTGGTTGCGGCTTGAAAAGATCTGGGTCAACTCCGACAGGAACAAGACGCATGCGATCGCGCGATACACCCATGTCCTTATTGATATCAGTGATGCTGTTCTCGCTGACAACAACGATGCGAGGCATCTTGCTTGCAACTTTTCCTTGCATATCAACAAACGAATACCAACGACCAACAGAGCGACGCTTCCAGCGGCTCGGTGCGTGACTCATTTCCAATTCACGATCTTTCGTGATGGGGTGGTGCAGCGTGACGATTGTTGGAATAATCTTTTCAATTTTCAAGATGTCCCAACCGAGGCACTGGTTGTCATGAACAAGATCGAAGTCGTTCACGCGAGGAGTCAGAGTGCGAAGTGCGCGTTTTGAAAACGCAAGAGGTTCTGAGAACTGACCTGTCATGAAACGAGCGGTCTCTACAACATCAGGCCAAGTCTTGATTTCCCAATACGCGGGCACGCGACCCGGATATGTGTCATTGAAAATGTCAAGGCTGGGCAGCTTGTGCATCGTGATGCGATCATCAAGAACTGGGTATGGCTGCCCACCGAAAACTTCTACGGTGTGTCCGAGGTCTGCGAGTGCCTTTGTGAGGTGACGCGTGTAGACGCCTTGTCCGCCAACATGTGGTTTACCGCGATACGTGAGGTATGCGACACGCAACGGGCCATTGGGGTCGTAGGTGCCTGACATAGGCAGTAGAGGCTAACTGGCACCAATCCGAATGGCTCGGGCACGGCGACGGACTAGCAAGGCAAAGGCAATCAATAAAGCCCAGATATAGACCGCATTCCCCATACGTGAGTACACCGTGCGGCCCGACCGAAGCTGAATAGAGCGCTCAACCACTCGTTGTTCGCTGATTGATGTGCGTTCGTGCACAACACCAGAAGAATCTATGAAGGCGCTAAAGCCGGTGGGGGAAATCTGCACAACGTCGCGACCTTGTTCAAGGGCTCGTAAACGCGAGGCAGCTATTTGTTGTGACTGCAGAATTGTCCACGTGTAACTAGAACCATTGGTGGGATTAATGACGAAGGTTGCACCATCAGAAACACCTTCGTTCACGCGTCCATCAAAAAATATTTCCCACGAGATGGCAACACTTGCACGAGTGTCTGCAACATCGAGCCAACCGCGTGAAGTGCCAGCTCGTGCATCACGCGGTACCAGGTCTGTCGGTGCGCCAATAGCTTTTAACAGCGATCGCATTGGCATGTACTCACCGAACGGAACTCGACGTACTTTGTCGTAACGACCAGTGACTGAGCCATCTGTGTTGACAACAACTTGCGCATTCGTAAATTGGTTCTCACCAACATCTTCGGTGATACCGACAATGAATGGCACGTTCAAGCGCTGTGCTTGTTGTGCAATTTCTGTGTACTCGGGGCTATCAAGAAAGAGACCTTGGTTTGTAACACTGATGGCATTCTCTGGCCAGATCACTGCGTCACGTTCTTGGTTAGGTTGGAGAGTCTTTGTCGCCGCCATGTGAACATCAAAGACATCGCGGGGGTTGGTATCAACTGCGTGAGTTCCTTGTTCTCCACCACCTTGAACAATGGAAAGATTCAAGGTGCGTCCCGTAGATTGCGTGCTGTCCCACGAATTTCCTAGAAGAACAAAGAAGCCAACGACACACATCGCACGGAAGCGGTGATGCGTTAACGCGATGTACAACGTGGCGGTTGTAATACCAATGACACCCATGAGTGAAGCAAGTCCGGCAAGCGGGCCTGACACCTGTCCAATTGCAAGTGTGGCTAGGGGTACGCCACCGAAGGGAAACGACAATCGCAATACTTCTGCAAGCGAATGACAAACAATCAACGCAGTTCTATGTGAGTGGTCGGTGGTTGACAGTGTGGCTGCGATGTAGCTGGCAAAGCCATGCATCACGCAGAAGATAAGGATTGCAACTATGTATCCGGGTGCCGTGAGAAACCACATCCACGCCATTGAGGGCAAGAACCATGCAACTGCGAAAAGAAAACCAGTGGAGAATGACTGTTCTCTTCGCCCTTCTGCTACGGAGCCGTACAACGCAATACCGAGAAAACCAAGTGGCCACCAACCCCATGGTGGCATGGATGCCGCAACCAGCAATCCGGCAAGGACGAGAAGAAACGAACTTCGACTCATGTTATCTACGCATGAAGCGAGGCAAGGTGAGCAAGTGTTGCTTCGCCAGCGGTACGTGCTTGTTGCACGCATGCTGGAATTCCGATACCTCTGTAACTTGCACCAGCAAAGACTATTCCAGGAGCAGCAGTACCGAGCGAGTGTTCCAGTTCAGCCAAGCGAGCAAAATGATGCGGGCGATATTGCGGGAAGGACTCCGCCCAACGGCTAACGCGAATCTCCGATGGTGTCATATCAACACCGAGATGGAGTTTCATATCTGCAAGTGCAAGATTGATGAGTTTGTCGTTGTCAAAATGCATTACTTCAAGTCCGTCACGACCTAATGACACACGAAGAATCATGGAACCATCGTCAGGACGCCAGTGCGCCCACTTGTTTGAACCAAATGATGCAGCCGACACCCATCGTTGATCAGGTTTTGGCACCAAGTAGCCACTGCCCTTGAGACGTGCTGGCCATTGTGATGCAGGAATCGCCATGGTGATCAGTACTACCGATGCGTGAGACCATTGGCCAAGAAGTTCGGCTGCGCGCTCATCAAGCGGACGAACAAAATGAGAACTCGGTTTTGCTGGTGATGCAATGACAATTGCATCAGCGTGGTGTTGGCCACGCGAAGTAGAGACGGTGTAGCGGGTGTTCACTTTTTCAATTGCGGACACACTTGCACCGGTCATGATGCGACCGCCAAGAGCTGTTACTCGTTGTGCCAATAACTCGATGAGCGCACCAAGGCCGCGTGTCGGAGTAGAAAAAATTGGGCCAGTGGGTGATTTAGTTGCTGCAGCACGTGCCCGTCCGGCAGCGAACAACATGCTGCGACTTGCGGTCAGTGCTGCGACTTGTGGAACAGCAGCCATAGAGAAGTGATCCGAGTCTGTTGCATAGATGCTTCCGATGAGTGGATCAACAAGTCGTTCATGAATTTGATTTCCAAAGCGGCTGCGCACATATTCACCAATGGAGTCGGTGTCGGTGGTGGCAGGCAGCAATGGCTCGATAGCCGCACGTAATTTGCCCAAAGGAGAGATAAGGCCAGACATTGCGAATGCACGAACTTTTGCAGGGACACCAAGCATTAGATCGCCAGGAATGTTGTGCATGCCGTTGTGCCAAATAGAAGCATGTGCATCGGTGGGGGATGTCATCGACGATCCGAGACCTAGTTCAGATGCAAGCTGCGTTGCCCATGGGACGCGTGCAAGAAAAGCATCGGGTCCTTCGTCGATAGATAAACCTGCAAAGGGTGTTGTGCGAATTCGGCCACCGATAGCTGAGTCAGCTTCTAGAACTGTCACGTTCACTGGTTCCGACGAATTATTCAGCACAGTGAGTGCGCTGGTTAGCCCTGCTACGCCTGCACCAATGATGACAACTTGACGGGGTTCACTCATGCAGTGATAAGTCTACGAGCAAGCGCAGCCATGACCAATGAGTCACTATTGACGCACGCAGTGCGAGCAAACGCCATGCCGTGGGACGCCGCCCGCTGAGATGCCTCAAGATCCAAGTCGTAGAGAACTTCAAGGTGATCGGCTACGAAACCGCACGCACACACCACAACGCCATCAACTGATTCATCGGTGTCGCGCATTGTTGCCATTTGATCAATGACATCAAGGATGTCTGGACCAATCCATGGTTCAGGAGTACGTCCTGCTGATTGCCACGCGATGGACCATTGTGACCAACGCGTTAGCGATGCCTTACTTGCAACGAGTTCTGCTGTTGCGCGAAGTTCGTCTGGGTACGGATCACCAGCATCAATGATTCGTTGTGGCAGCGAGTGAGCTGTAAACAACACCTTCGTACGCTCTGGCATGTTTGACAACTTTGTGCGCAGGTCGGCAGCTAAGAAATCAATGAATGCATCTTCACGTGCCCATGTTTCAACGGCGCGAACTTCAATCTTGTGAGGTGCTGCTGCAGCACGAACACGATCTGTGTATTGACCAATTGAATATGTCGAATAATGCGGAGCAAGAACAAGGCAAATAATGCGTGTGAAACCAAGTGCTGCAACTTCAGCGACAGACTCTTCGATAAATGGTGTTGCATGCTTTAGACCAAGAAATACTTGGTAGTGACCTGGGTTGATGAGGTCGAGTTGTTCTTGTAGTGAGTCTCGCTGTGCTTCTGTGAGTTGCTTGAGTGGCGACAAACCACCAATTGCTTCATATCGCTTGATGAGATCGTTCAGTTGTTCGTCTGTAGGTGCACGTCCACGACGAATGTCTGTGTAATACGGCAAGATTTCTTCTTTGGTGCGTGGCGTACCGTACGCCATCAACATCACTGCGGTGCGGGAAGCGTTGCTCATTTTCTTGTCTTTTCGTGAACGTAGGCCACAATGTCGGTGAGAAAACTGGGGTCTGTATCGGGCTGTACCCCGTGGCCGAGGTTGAAAATATGACCAGCATGTCCGGCATTATCTGCAAGGACTGCTTCTGCGCCAGTTAGCGCGATGGATGAACCCGCCAATACAAGAGCGGGGTCAAGGTTTCCTTGGACCACAGTGTCGGCACCAAGGCGAGTACGTGCATTGCGAATTGTTGTTCGCCAGTCGAGACCAATGATCGCGTTACCGACTGAGTTCATTGATTCCAATAAATGATCGCATCCGATTCCGTAATGAATGCCAGCAACACCAGGATGGCGCTCAGCTAGTTGCGAGAACACCGAAGTTGAATGTGGCTTTACATATGTGTCGTAGTCGGAACGAGATAGCGCACCGGCCCATGAATCAAATAGTTGAAATGCTTCAGCACCAGCTGAAATCTGTGCAGAGATGAACTCAACGGAATGTTGTGCGAGATGTTCCATCACGTCATGCCATAACACTTCGTCTTCGCGCATCAGACGTTTTGTGTTTTGGTATGTACGACTTGGACGTCCTTCAATGAGGTAACTAGCAACAGTGAACGGTGCGCCTGCGAATGCCAATAGAGGCACTTTCAATTCCTTCACTAATGCAAGCACTGTGTCAGTGACGTACTCAATGTCTTCGTGATGCAATGGGCGAAGGCGTGCAAGGTCATTGCGAGAACGAAGAGGAGACGGGGCTACTGGACCAGTTCCGGGTGCAACGTCGATACCGAAACCAACTGCGTGTGCTGGTACAACGATGTCGGAATAAAGAACTGCTGCATCAACGTTGTGGCGGCGAACAGGTTGCAATGTGAACTCCGCTGCAAGTTCTGGCTTCTTTATTGCGTCAAGGATGCTTCCTTCACCGCGCAACGCTTTATATTCAGGAAGACTGCGTCCGGCTTGGCGCATGAACCAGACAGGAGTGTGTGTGGCCTGCTGACCGCGGGCGGCGGCAAGAAAGGGGTCATTCGGGAGGCTGGTCATGAGATGGTTGTTCCCTTGCGCGTCATGGGTTTCACGCTATCGGTGCTTACCCCGAGGCATTTGGCGCAGTTGGGCATCTATGCGAGCAATACGAGTGCGAGCAGGGGGGTGGGCAGTGATGAGACGGTCTTTCCACTGAGAAGACCTTTCGCCCTGGCCTTGCTCGACCACGATGCGAAGCGCATTCAGTAACTGACGACCAAATCCCATAGCGACGACTGTCTCGTCTGCCTTGAACTCGGCGCCCTTACCAACCGCATTGCCGATGTATTGCGACACTGTGATCATAGAAAGAAAGAGCCACGAAATAATTGTGATGAAACCAGTAAGTGTTTTTCCTATGAAGGAACCAAATGTTGATTTCGTAATGAACACATCTGTCGCAGCGTGAGCAACATTTTGCAAGAGGAAACCAATTTTTGCGAGCAACACAATGGGAATTGTTAACCACTGTCCGATGGTGAGTGCAATGGTGTGCATTCCCAGATGGTGACTAAGTTCATGGGCCAGAACTCCACTGAGGTTGTCGTGAGACAAATTTTCGATAGCCCAACTTGACACCACAACAAGGTGGCCACCTGAAGCAAACGCATTCAAGTCTTCTGAATCTGCAACAGCGAGAACAAACTTTCCTGGTGGAATGTGATTTGCTTGCGCCACGATG
>Ga0315908_10003226_pt1 | contig 11815 bp, 3 predicted proteins | sample LakEriMetagenome_12_FD_203520 | JGI IMG/M metagenome (GOLD analysis project Ga0315908, IMG submission 203520) | Freshwater fungal communities from buoy surface, Lake Erie, Ohio, United States - Buoy 4 MA124 | ecosystem: Environmental > Aquatic > Freshwater > Lake > Lake biofilm | place: USA...
TATTTTCAAGAATTTTATGAAGATTTATTAGATTATTAATCTATTTTACATTGAATTTATATATTTTTTTCAACTTAATGTTTGTTTTATTCTTGTATTTATGATTCTTATGTTTTTTATTATTTTATTTTTTCATTTTATTAATTAATATTGTTTTAATTTAATCCTTCTTTTTTTTCGTAAATTTAATTAGAAATGATTTAACATTCTATTTATACATTTTTACCTTCAAAATCAATTTATTTTTTATTTTATTCAGCTTAATTGTTTTCATTTTAATTTATTTTATAATCTTTATATTATTTTTTTTTATTTGCTAAATTTTCTTAATTTTCCATTTATTATAAAGATTGATTAGATATATTTATTAACTATTTTTCTATTTTATTTTTTTCTTCTAATATACATTTTTAATTTTAATACTAAAAATAATCTTATATTTAAATTTATTCATCAAATTACTATTATTTATTAACATTATAATATTATTCTTCTTAATTCTAAATTATTTAATCTATATTTTAAAGTTTTTAATTTGATTAATAATAATTGGACTCAATATTGTTATCATTATTTGATAATTGTTCTTCACTAAATTAATCATTTTAAAATTAAAGATCTTATAATTCCTCCTCAGATTAATCTTTTTTTAATTAATTATTATTTTAAAATTAATTTTAAATTAAAGCTTAATTTTCATTTATATTTTCTTAGGATTACAAGCTATTTTATTGATCTTAAAATATTTATTAATTTATATATTAAAACTGATTATATTCTTATTGTTATTATTATTATAATAATATTGATTATTAATTTTATTGTTATAATATTAGTGATTATTATTGTTGATATTAATTTTAATAATTTTCAAAAGATTAATTATGAATATTTTATTGATTTTAATCATTATCAATTTAAAGAGAAGCTACTTATTAATAATAAGAAACTTATGTGATCGGATTCTTAAAACAAGGTTTATTAGATTAAATAATTGGCTTATTGTGTAGATTTTATATGAAAATTTGATGAAATATATTCTAATCTAAATAATAAGCATTTTACTAATTGTACTTATAAACAAGAGCAATCAAATAATCTAAAGAAGGTGAATTAATATTAGGAATAGTGGAAAAAAGATCAAGCAGAGATTATCAATTTAATATGTGTTATGTAATATTTTGAATATTATTTTTAACTTAAGAGAGTAGATAATTAGTATAATTTAAATTTAATATGAAATAAGGAGGGATAAGAACCTGTAGATAATCAATAATTATAAGAGGGAAGAAGAAGATGAGTTGATATTGTTGATGTATAGTGAGGATATCTTCTACGATATTTTAAATGAGATTGTCTATATCGTTATCTAAAATGATAATTTCTAACACTCTTTTAAGTACATTCTGTAACCAATCAGTTTAAACCACACTCACCAATTAATCATCCTATAATTCAAATTAGACTCATTCTTGAAATTTACAATACTCTACTCTATTTATTATTAACTCATGTTTTAATTTCTCCCCTATTCCTTAATTATTCTCACTTACTCTCATTTTATACTCCTCCTATTCTTATTCTTGTTATTATTCTTATAATTATTATTAATATTCTATATCTTTATATTATTTATATTGCAAATTGTAAAGAATGTCTTGAGTTTGTTCATGAAGTGAAGAGTTAAGATTTTTAATAAGAATGGTTTCAGGAAATGAGTCTTGGAAATTAATGTTACTAGTAATCAACTCCTAATTAAGATTATCAGTTCTTAATGAATTTAAAATCACTAAATTATCTATTGATAATCCATTCTATTCCAATTATAGTTAAAACTTAATCACTAGATTTTTCATTGATTATTCTAACTCATTTATTTTACTTAAGTATTTGCTCTTCTCAATTTAATATTGTTTCTCAAATTTCATATACTCTTTCTCTAGATTAATATTACTTTCCTTTTGTTTTAAAATCAGTTTTTATTATTTTTAATTTTCGTTCTTCATTTCCTTTATGTTTTCTAATTGTTTTTATTAGCTCTATTGCAGATTCGCATATTGGGTTAGTCTTTTTAGTTCCTCATTGAAAATTAATTTAGTTACCTATCATAATTTTATAATATTATGATATATTTATAATGATATTATAATAACATAGTTTCATTATTATTATATTATATAATTATGAATTTATTATAATTATGTTACATTATACTCCTGAATGCGACTATACCTGGGATCCTTCTTCAACTTAGTGAAGTTTTCTTGTCTATACTCTTATTCTCTCTATAACTATTTTAATTATTTGCTCAGATTCATTTATAAAGTATACTTGCTCTAAATATATTAATAATTTATAACTTACTTTCTTTTAATTCTCTATTTCTAACTTGCTCATTACACTTCCTATATTTATCATTGTCTTCTCAATCTTTTTTGCTTCTATCTTATAATTTTAATTATTATTATACTTTTAAATTTTGAGATTTTGTTTATAGTTTCTACTTTTCCTCTTTTAGCATGTGGATTTGCTCTTTTAATTGATTATTATTTTATAATAATTAGTGCAAATAACTTTTTTTTTGCATTTCATTTTGATTTGTGAAGAATTCTAATTATTTATTATCTTTATTTGAATATATGTTCCTTTTATTTAATTATTAATAATTACTAAACGAATATGTTATTTCAGTAACATATATTATTTTCTTAACCAGTATTGTTATTTGTTTACAGTTTTATATTTCCGTTGATTGCTGATCTTTATCTAATTTGAAATTTGTTTTTCTCAGTTTAAGGTCTTTCTATCTCTTCCTTTTTTTTTATTTTGTTTTCTTCTTATTTTACTCTTATTACTGCAGTTTATGGTCTCATTAAATTTATATATTTTATTTATATTATTATTAATTATTTTATTTTTATATTATTATTAATTTAAATTTAATACTATTTTTACATTTTATTGAATAAATAAAATTAAAATTTTTATTAAATTTATATTATTAATAATAAAAAATATAATATATTTGAAATTCTTTTATTCAATGAAAATTTTATTCTTTTTTTTTATTATTTTTATCGAATTAACAAAATAAAAGAAGAAAAAAATTAAGTCAAATAGAAAAAGACATATAGATTTAGATCTCACACACTAGTATGATTAATAAAATTAATTAATAAAAAATTAAGATATGGATTAAATTGGAGTTGGATTTATGAATGCAGGAAATGTTTTTGAATAAATGATTTAGGATAGTATGAATATGTTTAATATTTTATCATAAAAAAACCAATTTGATGGAATTTTAGATTAAATCAATAATTTATAGTCAGTCAAAAATATTTAAACTTCTTAAAATAATAATGGATTTTTAAAAAATAAAAAGTTGATTAATAAATAAGTTAAAACTATATATGATGAAAATGGAAACATAATTTAAACATATATTTCTGAATAATTTTAAGGAGATATTTAAGACACAATATAATAATAATAAATCCATTTAGAAGAACTTTAAAAATAATAAGGCTAAAAATTTTCAGATATTGATTAAAATAATAATTTAAATGACTAAGAAAATATCAATGATAAAATTTTTTAATAAAAATAAGAATAAGAATAATTATAATAAAATATTTCAATAAATCTACAACCTAATAATAAAGATAAAGTTTCAATAAAAACATATCTGTATAATCATATTTTTTTAATATTCTTTTTTTGTGTATTATTTATTTTATCAATCTTCTAATTTTATAATAATAAAAAAAAACAGAGAAAATATGAGATTTATTTATAAAAAAATAATATAAAGAAGGCATGATTTTATTTATTATTTCAATTTTATATTTTATAAATTGAATTAATTCAATTAATATTATCTACAATCAATTATAATTAATTTTAAAATCTTTTATAAGAAAAGAATTATAAAATTAACATATTTTAAAAATATTAATATATTTTGCAAAGTATATAAAATGAAATAATAAAATATTTTAAAATAGATATTTAAAAAAAAATTATTTTTATATTTTTTTTCTCTTATTAAATGAGCAATATATATATCAAAATAAGATATATTTTTTTTATAAAAAATTAATATTTTTTAATCTAAATAAATAGATATAATGAAGGATAATTAAATAAACCTAAATTATTTTACTAATAATAAAAAATTTCTTAATAATTAAACAACAAATAGATTTATCATAAAAAATTTTAATAGAGCATAAATATTTTAACCTTTAAATTAAAGTAGATCTAAATAGATATTTAGTGAAAGATAAATTAAAGGTGATAATTAATTTATATATGATTAAAAATAAATGAATGAATAATATCTATTAAATTAATTAAATAATAAATAATAAGATTGATAGATATATTTAATTTAATAGAAATTATTAAATAATAATCTTTAATAAAATTGATAATAAAATATTAATTAATTCAGAAATATTTTAAAAAATAATTTATAAAATTAATCTAATTTATATTTTAATAAAATAGATAATGAGTAACCTTCAATATAACATCATCTTAATAAAAACTTAATTAATAAAAAAAATCTTTAAAGTTTAAATTTTAATACTATTTATATATAAAAATTAATGAATCGTTCAAATAGTTTGAATGTAAAAAATTAAATAAAATTTAAAAATTAAGATAATAAATTCAATATTGATTAAAAATCTAAAAAATAATAAATTTTTATGAATTTTATGAATATTAGTTAAGTAAAATGTAACGACTTAAGATAATATATATATAAAAAATAAAATTGCAAAGATAAAAAGGATGTTCTTTAAAAATATAATTATTCTTTAGATATTAAAAATACAGAAATAAAAAAATAATTCTAAAAATAAGAATAAAAATAGGAATATAATGAAAAAAAATAATTTTAATTATAAAAATTTGAATCTAATATTTCTATAACAGGTTGGAATTCTTCTTTTCTTGACTCTCAAATTTCAAATTGATAGTATTATAATTAATTTATATTTATATATATTTATTTATAATGGATAATTATTTGCTCAACAATTTGCAAGAGTAAAAACTAAGAATATTTTAATAATTATAAGATTTAGAAGAATTTAAATAACAAATGGATTTAGAAGAATATTAATAGTTAAAAAAAGATTCTGAAAAATAATTAAATGAATTTTAAAAATAAATAGATTAGATAAATTAAGGATAATTTAGTTTATTAAATCAAAATCAAAAAAATAATTAGGAAATTTAAAATCATATTAGAAATAATGTTAATCAGGAAAAGTTGATTGATAATATAAATAAAGAGAAAACAAAAAGTTTAAGAGATTAATTGGTTAATATAGAACGATAATTTTAAACTAAAAAAATTTAGCAATCTGATTACAATCAATAAATGTATGATATTATTGAATAAATAAATCGTATAGACATTTTAAATGATAAAGAAAATAATTTTTTAGAAAAGTATAATTAACAACATGCATTTAAAATAGATGAGTAGAAAGAAATAAACTAATTATAAATTAAATTAAAAAGTAAAAAATGATTTAATTTCAATATTTTTTATTTTGTTGCAAATATTATTTTATAATTTTTATATATTAAAATTTAAAATATAATTCTATTTTGTTAAAGATGATTCAATTAAGATTAACTGTTAATAATATCAGAAATATAAATTTGGATAAAGACGCCTTAAAAAAAATTTTAAAGGAAAATGAAATAAAGAAAGAAAAAAAATATTTTATGATATTAAGGATTAATCCATTATTTAAGATTTTGATCATAATAAATTAAAAAATAATTAAAACATTTTTTACTAAAAATTTTTTTAAATAAGGTTTTTTGGAAAAAAATAAGTAATACTTTTGTTTTAGGAAGAATACATATTAAAATTTTGAATTAATAAAAATAATAATTTAATACTATATAAATTATGTTTTTTGGATTATAATACTTAAGTTGAATGAATATTTGAAGATTGATAAAAAATAATAACAAATATATTAGATAAAATAGTTGGATTTAAAATAATATAAAATGATAAATTTGATATATATTATTTCGATGATAATTTTCAAAATAAAAAATAATAATTATTTAATTACTTTAAGGATATAGTCTATTTTAATGACTATGATAAATTTTATAAAATATAAAAAAATAGTAAATAAATTCAAAAAAATCTGTGTTAAATAAACATAATAGAATCTTTATAAAATAATTAATAAATTTATGTTGAGAAAGTATATGAAAAAGAAACTTTTTTAAAATAAATAAAATATAAGCATTTAATAGAAAATGAAATTTTAGTAATGAGAAAATTAAAATAAAAAAAATGCGAAAATTTATCAGTTTTATAAGAAGTATACAATATGCCTAATAAAATATGTTTAATAATAGAATTTTCTGGGAAAAAAACATTATAAGAATTAATTGACAGTGATGATTCTTTTTTAAGCAACTAAAATAATATAGGAATAATAATAGAAGGAATTCTATTAGGATTACGAAGCCTTCATAACCAAAACATAATTCATAAGGATATAAAGCCTGATAATATAATGATAAAATGAAAATAATATAACGAATCAGACTAATTAAATATATCAGATATCATAATAATAGATTTCGGGATATCATAATATAAAAATGGAATGAATAAAATAAAATTCGAATCTGATGGAACTTATGGATATATAGCTCCAGAAATTTTTATTAATAAATAAAAATACGATTATTTAGTAGACATGTTTAGTTTAGGAGCAATTATGTATTGATTGGTTTTTTAAAGAAATTTATTTTAAGGTTCAAACTAAGATGAAATTAAAACAAGAAACTAAAATTGGAATAATAATTTTGATTTTTTAAGTTAAATTAACGTTGATTGTAAAGATTTAATTATTTCACTATTATAGAAAGATCCTAAAGAAAGAATCACTGTTTATGATGCATTATAACATCCTTTTTTAAAACATAAAATTGTTTATAGAGATGATCATAAAAATCAAGATGATTTAGAAATATTTAATTTGTAAATTGATTAAAATAATTAAGAAAATTAAAATGATCATACAGTTAAAAAAAAAAAATAAATGTTTATACATTAGTAAACTTTAAATTAGTTAAAAATGATATCTAAATTTTAAGAATCTTAAATTTAAGAATTATAAAAAAAAAAACTAGAAATGTAGTAGTTTGATTTTAATTAAGAAATAGATGAAGGATTTAGATTTAGTCAATAAAATAAATAAATGACTCACAAATAATATAAACTTTAATCTTTGAAGTTTAAAATAAGAGATGAATCATAATTAAAATAAGAAAGACTAAATTTCGGATAAATTTAATCCGAATTTAATAATTTGTCTCAATTGAATGAATGATTTAATATTATAATTAATTATCATTTCTTTCCTTTTTTTTAAACACTTTTAGATTATATTTTTTGAGTAGATTTAGTTATTATAGGTTTCCCAAAAAAAGAATCTAAATGACTTTATGCTCCTTTAGACTAAAAAGCCTAAAATAAAATAAAAAGAATTAAAAATAAAAACAATTAAAAAATAATAAGGATAAAAATAAAAATAATAATAATAAAAATAATAAAAAATATTAAATAATAAAACCTTTATTTTTTTGATTCCTGCTTCAACCCTAGCTTAATTAAATCCCTTTTACTCAACCAAAAACTAAATAAGATTTTCCTCATCAGGCTTAGGAGGCCCTTTCTTAATAATTATTTGATCAATGGGAAGCACATTAGGACTAGAAAACATTTCCCTGGCTAATTAAAACTTATCAAGAAATTCTTAAGGAATATGATACTTTTTCTTGCGGTCTTCTCTTAAATTTTCTTTTTGGAGATGTGCGATGACATTTTCGAGAGATTTGTGTTCCTTGATGAGTTTGAATGCTGTGATTGGACCGATCCCTTCGATTGTGGAAGTATAGTCACAGCCACAAAGGATACATAGATCTAGGAATTATTAATAATTCATTTCAAAATGTTCTAGCATGGTTGAATAGTTTATTTCTATGATTGGGTCCTTTTTGTTATGGAACCCACGTAACAAAATTGGGGCTTGGAAAGTTAGGGTGTCCATATCATCACTCACTACTCCGAATACCTAATATAAAAATAATTATAATAATGCAATAATAATATATACAATATAATTATAATATAATAGTAAATATATAATATAATAATGATGATAAATAACCTTTCCCTCCCTACATAATAGAGCACACTATGCCTCTGCCTCACTAGCTGCCTAAACTACAGTCATGCCCATCAATTCAATCATTTTCATAGCATCCTCCTTCATCTCTTTTGTAATATGAGTTGTCCTCTATTTCAACTTAGCAGCCTCTTAGATATCTCCTTCTTCTACTTTCTGCTCCACTTTCTCAACTGCCTCCATTTTTTATTACTTTCTTCTTTGAAGTTCTGCCATTTTCATTTCTGGTGGAACTCCATCAAATACCCAAATTGGTTTTATTCCCTGTTCCAGTAAAGTTAATGACCGATAAAATATTCCAACTAAATGACCTGTTTTGTTTCCATCTTTATCTGTTAGATCATAAAAAGAGTATTCACTTTAACTATAACTTTGAGTGCTTATTAAGAATTGGTACATTGCCTAATTATTTCATATATATTCAAATTATATTTAAATAATAATTTTATTTTTAATACCATCGAAGCATCAACTGCTACTGTTCTACCTTGATATTTATCAATCTGATTCTAGTTAATTGCTTAAGGAGCTTTTTCTTAAATCAAACTCATTAATTTGTGTATACCCATTATTATTTTATTTTTATTTTTTATTTTTTATAATCTGGCTCTATTTTTATTTATTAACATTTAAAAATATTTTCACATTTATTATAAATAATAATATAAAATTTAAGGTAAAATAAACTTAAATAGTAAAAGATTAATTTAAAATAAATAATATTTTATAATATATACATTATAAAATCATTTTTATAAATTATTTTATTCAATAGAATTACAAAAAAGATTATTAGATTACTATTCCTATTTAGCTTTATTTTATATCTATTACATCTGTTATTCATTATTCATAAATGAATTAATAACATTATTAAGATTAGGATCCTAGACTTAATAAACCTTATGCTTTTTGCCCTACTAATCCATAATTTGCTAAATATTTATAGGTTTATCTTCAAACCAACCTAAGTTATCACTAATAAGATGATTATTATCGCAAGAATCACATCTTATAATGACGACTCCTTCATGATAGGCCTTTTTAGTAAATTTTCTTGCCAATTTATTATCACATACTCCGCAAGTAAACATTATAACATAAAAAGAATCTCCATGAATAGATCCTTTTATTTCATCACTTAATGTAAAACTTATATGATTATCAGACATTTCTGATTCTATTTTATCATTGTTTTCTTTCAACTTTTTTTCTATAACATTCTATATTAAAATATTTTTGTCGATTGAGCAGAAACAATATTTTTTATTGTTTTGCAATCTGTATAATTGTTTATTGAATTAGAAATAGTATAGTTATTTATTAAATTGCAATTTTTATAGTTAAGACTTTCTAATTATTTGTTTGGATATTGATAAACCGAGTTATAACATAAAATAATTATAAATAAATAGATATGAATCTAAAAATAGAAAGGAAAAAATATCGCCCAACGTGGGGCTCGAACCCACGACCACTAGCTTAAAAGGCTAGCGCTCTACCGACTGAGCTAGCTAGGCTTACACAATTTATGTAAGCTCAAACTATTTCAATTAAAAATATAAAAAAAGACAATATGTATAAATAGAAATAGAATATAAGAAAAAATAGATAATAAGTATTAAAATACATATAAATGTAATCAGTAAGTAAAGCCTGAGTCATAATAATGATTGGCGAACTTATTTACAGCGATCTGATAACAGGCATTCCTAAGTGTAGTGTTGGTATATACTGAATGATTAAGAACATTAGTGACAGCTTCATTGATGCCTCCAAACATAAAATTATAAACAAGATCAATTTCCCTTGCTCCTTTGATCATTTGTTTCTATTGAGATGACAGTTATGAATCTGTGAAATTCTATCCACCTATCTCATTAACTAGATTGAGGAATCTTAGTTTTGAACTTGATTCCCATTTGTTCATTATCTTCCCTTAATCTCTCTTCTGGAGATTCTTAATATATTCGTAGTAATCCACGAATAAGTAACCAGAGTTCATTAGCACGTCTGGAAGGATTGTTATTCCTTTTTATAATAGAATTTGTTCAGCTTCACTTGAGGTTGGACCGTTAGATGCTTCGATTAGTACTTTACAGTTTATTTTCTTTGCATTTTTCTATTTATTTTTATTTATTATTATAATTATTTTATAATTTATTATATAATTATTATATTATATTAAAAATAATATTACAGAATTGATAGTTAGTTCACTTGCAGCAGGAATTAAATAATCACAGGGAGTGTATAGAACCCTTTCGTCAAAGAATATTTCAGCATTAGGGTCAACATTTTTGAAATTATTAATACTTTTAGTTCCGTTATTTTTGAGAAAAACATTAACGGCTTCAGTATCGATTCCTTTAGAATTATAAATTCCTCCATTTGGGAGCTGAATACCAATAACTTTGCCCTAATTCATTCTGATTTCCTTGCAAATTTAATATCCAATATTTCCGAATCCTTGTATGACAAAACTAGCTTCAGAAAGATTACTCTACAATTAATGAGTTTTCAAGACATTTTACTAGAAATGTAAATTTTTTAAAAGAGTTTTGAAAGTATGAAAAACAGAATGTCCAAAATTATAACTTTATCCTTATACTCCTCTATGATTCAAAGGCTTAGCTGTAGTAATAGCAGTAGCATTGATATCTCCACATCCACTAATTTTTTTATAACAATCATATATCCAGACCATTTCTGTATCTCTGCTACCCATTTCAACTCCAATAATATCTATATCAGGTCCAATCATGTCCTTTTTAGCAAACTCTTTAGCATAACTTCTGGTTAATTCTTCCAATTCATTTTCGCTATACTCATTAGGGTTAAGACTGATTCCTCCTCCAGATCCTCCAAATGGAATATCTTAAATGGCGCATTTGATAGAGTTCAGAAAAGCAAGGCCTTAAACTTCGGTTAAGTCTAAATCTTTTTTGTATCTTAGACCTCCGTAGCATGGCTGGAAATTCGTTTTGTGATGGCATCGATATGCTTTAAGTACTTCTATCTAGCCATTATCTCTTGTTAGCACTAATCTTTGTTTTAAGATTTTTTCAGGTTCTTTTATTAGGTTTAATAAGTTTGGAGAGATCTCGCTTTTGTTCATTGCCTGATCAAAATAAACTCCGACATTATCTACTAGAGATGTTTCTTAATAGTTTTTCACACCTTTTTTACCTAAAGTACTAAAATTACGGACTTATATTAATCTTTACATTTCAGATTTATTTACCTTATTTAATATTTATATCTAATTATTAACTATTTATTATTAATAAGATTATTATTAATCAAATTATTTTATTAATATCCTCTTATATTTAAATAGAATATTAAATCTTTTATAATAATATTATAGAAAATAAAATGAAGAGCTTAATCTTATTATTAGCATTATTATTAGTAGTAGTATAAAATAGCACTTTATAACAATTAAAATGCCACCCAGAATGTAGTTGGAAGTGTGATGATCCAAAATGTGATGCAATTTGTACTCCAGTTTGTGAACCACCAAAATGTCATAGTTCATGTCAAGAACCAAAAAATGCAGTGTGTGA
>Ga0315908_10003228_pt1 | contig 11813 bp, 9 predicted proteins | sample LakEriMetagenome_12_FD_203520 | JGI IMG/M metagenome (GOLD analysis project Ga0315908, IMG submission 203520) | Freshwater fungal communities from buoy surface, Lake Erie, Ohio, United States - Buoy 4 MA124 | ecosystem: Environmental > Aquatic > Freshwater > Lake > Lake biofilm | place: USA...
ATACAATTCTGGATTACTCCATGAAAATTTCTTGCGTCCAGGGGATTTCAAACCCACGGCAAAAGCGTTCGAATTCAACTTTGTTTCCGATAAAAAAACAATCATCCCACCCCAATTTCAACAAATTGAAGCCCTATTTCTATCGCCCGATTTTGAAAATGGCCGGATTTCAAACGACAATGGTGAAATAATCAATGAACATTCAATCCATTTCGATCTATTTGCAGAGATTTTTTGGTGTATTTCTCGTTATGAAGAAGTTCAGTGGCAAATTGAAACTGGCGGTATTGCATCAGCAGAAAAACTACACAACAAATCAAGTATAGACCCAGCAACATCGGACAAACATGGAAGATATCCGGCACATGAAAGCTTGCTCTATGAAATGGGGTGGTTGCAAGAACCGGTAGTTGACAAACTCGTTTGGCTCTTTGGTTATTTCTTGAACAAACAACCCGTTGATGTTTTTGAGATTATTCCTACGGCCGACATTGATATGGCTTTGCGTTATGGAGGAAGATCCCTCTTTACTCAAGTGGGCAGTTTTTTGAGAGATTGTTTTTTCAAACCCTCATTGCTCATTGAACGATTCAGAGCATTGTTTTTGGGCAAGGATCCTTATCAAATTGATAAAGAAACCATTCCATTTCTACAGAAATTCGCTCAATACAAGCTATTTTTTCTTTTTCACAATCAACGCGACAGTCGCAACAAGCAAATAGAACTTTCAGCACTCAACGATGAAATCAAGCGTTGCTTAGACGGAGAAAACTCAAATCACACAAACATCCATGAAAATTGGGGCATTCACCCCTCTTGGCAAGAAAAAAACAACGCCATGAAAACCCAAACAGCATGGAGAACAGAAGTGGAAAGTTTCAACCAGGCCGTGGGATACGCACCCAAACACAGTAGATTCCATTACATCCATTTGCACATGCCGTACAGTTATAACATCCTTCAAAATCTGGGCATCACACACGATTGGAGCATGGGATATCCGGACGAAGTGGGATTTCGGGCAGGCACTTCAAAGCCCTATATTTGGTACGATTTGATTTCAGAATCTATCAGTCACATTACCGTGCATTCGTTTTGCATCATGGACGTCACCTGCAAAAACTACTTGTCTTTAAATCATGACACTTCAATTCAATATGCGAATTCATTAAAACAAAAACTTCAATCTGTTTCGGGAACGTTTTGTTTTGTGTTTCACAACGAATCTGTGTCTGAAAGTTATCCTTGGGTTGGCTGGAAAAATACAATTGAACATTGGGGCAAGGCGATATGAGCATAAAGTATCTCGAACACGAACAAATCGATCCTGAAAAATGGAATACCGCTGTGCTTAGCAGTGAAACCCCTTTGTTTTATGCCTTATTCGGGTATCTGGATTGCGTAACTGAAAATCGGTGGGACGCTTTGGTTTTCAACGAATATGAAGCCGTTTTTCCCCTGCCTTACAAGAAAAAGTGGGGTTTGAAATATTTGGTTCAACCCGTTTTTTGTCAACAACTCGGCGCCTTTGGTTCAAATAAATCTGTTACAACTGCTGATTTTTTGAGGGCAATTCCCAAGGTGTTTTTACGGGTGCGCTTGAATCTCAATGGGTATTTTGACAGAGTTAATGCATCTGCTTTGCAAACCACAAAAACCCTCTTTTCTACAAAAGCACCAAAGCCAAACTTGATATTGGGTCTAAAGTATTCTCCCTCTTACAACAAAGACTGTCAAAAGAATTTGTTGCGGCTGGGCAAAACACCCATCAAATACTGTGTAAATGGCGTGAGCGTAGAACAAGCCATTGAGATTTACCGATCGGCTTGGGGCGATTTAAACCCCAACATTGGCGATTTTGAATACTCAATACTTGCAAACGCATTTAAAAAACACGCATCCAATCCGGAGGCTGCATTTGTACTATCGGCACATCACCAAGAAAGCAATGACACTTTGGGTGCTGCCATTTTTTTCGTCACACCATCGAGCACCGCTAACGGACTTCGTTGCATCCATTATGTTTGCGCGGGACCCACAGAGAAGGGACGGGCCATAGGCATCATGCATGGCATCATCAACTGGGTGATACAGAAGTACGAAGGCGAAAACGTATTGTTGGATTTCGAAGGCAGCATCATTCCATCGGTGGCCAGCTTTTATAAAAAGTTTGGCGCCACAGAATTCCCCTATTTTGTGTTCCAACGAGGCGTTTGATATACGATGATGACAGGAGTGATTATCTTCGTAGCATGAACCCTTGGATACAAGCCGCACGTTTGCGCACATTGCCATTGGCCTTATCTGGCATTCTTTTGGGTGGTACACTTTCGCACATCTGTGGTGTTCAGCGCAATGATGCTCAATTAAATCAACCCAATTTGTTTTGGTGGATAATGGTTTTGGCGCTTCTCACAGCTACTGGATTACAAATATTGAGCAATTTCGCCAATGACTATGGTGATTTCAAAAAAGGCACAGATACCAAAGCCAATCGCACAGACAGGGCAATGGCTTCGGGCAAAATCAATGAAGACCAGATGAAAAAAGCCTTGTGGATTGTGGGTGTAATCACCTTCATATTGGGTGTTTCATTGATATCAATTTCAGGATTGTTTCAAAGTAAAAACGGCATTTTCATGCTTCTTACGGGTCTCGTGGCGATAGCTGCCGCCATCAACTACACGATGGGAAAAAGGGCCTACGGGTACTCGGGATTTGGCGATGTTTTTGTTTTGATTTTCTTTGGTTTGGTGCCCGTCTTGGGTATGGGTGTATTGAACGGTTTGTTTATTGACACAGCCAGCTCCAAGAACTTAGATGTTTTCTTAATGGCTGCCTTGGGATTGGGGTTTTTGAGTGTAGCCGTTTTAAACGTGAACAATTACCGCGATATACCTACCGATTCGGAACAAAACAAAAAAACCATCGCCGTGCGATTGGGTGCAAAAAAAACCCTGTTTTACCATCGCATTTTATTGTTACTGGGTGGCGGTTTGATTCCTGCCTCCTTTTTAGTTTTTGAAAAACGATACTTCGAATGGCCATCCATGATGGGGGCTCAAACGTTTTTTCTAATTGGTGTTTTTACCCCCGTTTTTCTGCAACTCTCCAGTCATTATCAATCGGTCAAAAATGCTGAACCCGGCCAACGTGAAATATTGAATCAACAGCTGAAAAAACTGTCTATCAGCATTTTAGTGCTCGTATTGATTTATGCATTTTTGGCATATTTCGTGATTGATTTTTTGGGACCAGATAAAGATTAACAAGCCATCATGTTAATTCAATTCTCAACCCAACCCCACCAATTTGAATTTTTAAAACCGGCCAAAACCAGCCGGGGAGAATACACAGAAAAAACAAGTCACTTGATTTCATTGCGGTCTGGTGGTTTTGAGGGAATTGGCGAAGCGGCCCCTCTGCCGGGCTTGAGTTTGGATGGTGACGTAGACTACCATGCGTTTACCAAACATCTTTTGAATGTTCCTCTGGGCACGGATGATATTTTAGAACACCTTGATTTGTGGGAGCCCGGGAAAGACACCGCTCTGCCAGCCTTGCGTTTTGCAATGCACTCAGCATGGCAGCACCTGCAACACCTGTTGTCTCAACCCTCACTCCTCAATTCACCCAAAATGCCATCGCACTGGGTCAATACACCATTTACCCAAGGTAAAACCGGGATGAAAATCAATGGACTTGTTTGGATGAATGGCATAAACGCCATGTATGAAGAGGCCATGTTAAAAATATCACTTGGATTTCGATGTATAAAGATCAAAGTAGGTGCCCTGGATTTCGACGAGGAATGTAAACTCATTGAGAAGTTGAGAAAACACATGAATGCATTTCAACTTGAAATACGGTTAGATGCCAACGGAGGGTTTTCTCCCGATGTTGCACTCGAGCAAATCAAAGCATTGCATCGTTTCCAAATTCATTCAATTGAACAACCTGTAAAAGCGCGTTACCACGAACTGGATCGTATTTGTAAAGAAAGCAAAATCGACATCGCTTTAGACGAAGAACTCATTGGTTTTCACCCAAATAAAATTGGAAACCTAGACATGTCGGGCAAACAATTGTTGAGTTGGGCAAAACCAAAATACATTATACTTAAACCCACTTTGTTGGGCGGTTTGGACTTGGCAGAAGATTGGATAAGACTCGCCGAAAACGAACAAATTGGCTGGTGGAGCACAAGTGCATTGGAGGGCAATGTTGGATTGGCTTGTATCGCACAATGGGTGTCGAAATTCAACCCAACCCTGCCTCAGGGCTTGGGAACGGGCTCATTATTTAAAGAAAATTACAATCCCCAAACACGCGTTGTTGGGGAGCAACTTTGGTTTTTGCCATGATATGAAAAGTACACTTCCCGCAGAATTTATCAAATCTTTGGGCAACGCATTGCCTCAAACCGAAGTAATCGAACTGTTGTCGGCCATCGATGAAACACCCAAAGTGAGCATCCGCTTAAATAGAGCCAAAAACATTTCCGAAGCGATGTTTCAAGAGGATATTTTAATGGACAAAATTCATCATTGTGACGATGGTTTTGTGCTCAAACAACGTCCTTTGTTTACCGCCGACCCCGCGTTTCATGCCGGAGCCTATTATGTGCAAGAGGCAAATAGTATGGTGGTGGGCGAATTGATCAAGCGTTTGATTCAGAATTACGAAGAAGGGGCCATTGTGCTAGACCTTTGTGCCTCGCCGGGTGGAAAAAGCACGCACATCGCCTCGCATCTCAGACAGGGCGATTTACTGGTTGCAAATGAAGTTATTGGCGGTAGGACCAACACGCTCATTGAAAACCTATGTAAATGGGGCGCTGGCAATCATTTGGTAACTTCAGCAGACGCCAGACAATGGGGGGAAACAAGGGGATTGTTTCAAATCGTGGTGGCCGATATGCCTTGCAGTGGCGAGGGTATGTTTCGAAAAACACCAGATGCCATCAGCGAATGGAGTCCATCTCACGTGGAACTGTGCACGGTTCGACAAAAACGCATCGCGCACGACATTTGGCCTAGCATCGCTGAAGGCGGGGTGATGATTTATAGCACCTGCACCTACAATCGTTCAGAAAACGAAGAAAATGTAAATTACATCGTGGAAGAATTGGGCGCAGAAATCATGGAGTTCGACTTTCCGAAGAATCTCGGAATTATGGAGGTTGAACCCGGGAAATATCGCATGATGCCGCACCTTACGCAAGGCGAGGGTTTCTTTTTTTCCATCCTCAGGAAAACCCATAGAGAACGTTTGAATTTGGGTAAAACAGCGAGGGTAAAACCCAGTAAGCACTTGCCAGATTTTTTGGGTAATGAGTTTTTGGGCTATGAGTTACAAGATGGTTTGATGGTCGTTCGCAATGGAAAGTGGGCCGATTACTTTTTTAATTTACCCGCGCTATTGCCAGGCATTAAACAAACCGGTGTGAACGCTGGTCAATGGAATAAAAACCAATGGAAGGTGCATCCCGAGTTTGATCTTTTGGCGAAAAAAACCGTTACCTACCCAACTGAAAAACTTGGTTTAATAGAGTCCTTGCAATATTACAAGCGTGAGTTTTTGTCGATCCGATCAAACAACAAAGGGGTTGTAGGTATGCGATGGAACAACTTGTCTTTGGGAACGGCCAATGCGGTAAACAATGGTTACAACAACCTTTGGCCTATGCCTTGGCGAATCATTCAAACGCAAATTCAAGCAGCTAGCTTGTTAAAGGAAACGGTTTAGTTTTTGGGCGCTTTGGGTTTGGTTCTCTTTAAGCGATCCACGTAATTCATCTCTTTCTCGGTAAGGAATCTCCATTTGCCACGGCCCAATTTCACTTTATCAAATTCTCCCAATAGAACGCGATCCAAGGCGGTTACTTCATAACCAAAATGTTCAAACATCCTTCTCACAATTCTATTTCTACCACTTTTGATTTCAATACCCAACACATTCTCTTTGCCCTCTTCTACAAAACCACACTGTTCAAAGGCCATCATCCCGTCTTCCAGTTCAACACCCTGAACCAATTGTAACATGTGTTCTTTGGATGGCTTTTTATCAAGGGTTGCACGATACACCTTCTTGATTTCAAAACTGGGGTGCATCAATTTTTGAGTCATTTCGCCGTCATTGGTCAACAACAGTACACCTGTAGTATTTCTATCTAAACGACCGATGGGGTAAATTCTCTCCTTGCCTGGCAAGTCAATCAACTCCATCACCGTTTTTCGACCTTCTGGGTCATCCGTTGTGGTAATATATCCTTTGGGCTTGTTCATGATGATATAAACAGGCTTTTCGGGTATCACTTTTCTGTCTTCTACTTTGACATTTTCTGATGGTCGAATTTTAGTACCCAACTCTGTTACCACATCTCCATTCACCCTCACCATGCCTTGTTGTATCAGTTCGTCGGCTTCACGACGAGAACAGATGCCGCTATTGGCGATATATCTATTCAAACGAATCTCATCACTTTTTGCATGTTCAGCACCTTTTTCTAAATTGGAAGCGACTTTGTTGAATTCGCGCTTGCTTCCTTTAAAGCCTTTGGGGGTATCCGCTTTTTCAGCTTTCGGTATTCCGTATGTTTTGGGCTTGTCTTCGTTGAAATCTCTGTTATTGGGTGTGTTGTCAACAAACGGCTCTGAACCTCTGGGTCTAAATTTAGACAGCCCCACAGCTCCCGTAGGTTTTGGTTTGTTAAACTTTTCGGCAGAGTCAAAAGTTTCACGTCTGTTTTCTGGAGCCTTATCACTTGGTCTGTCTGATCCAAAACTTGGCTTATCGCCGCCACGATCATTTCCAAAGCGCGGTTTATCGCGATCTCCACCAAATCTTGGTTTGTCCCCGCCGCGATCATTTCCGAAGCGCGGTTTGTCACGATCTCCACCAAATCTTGGCTTGTCGCCGCCACCATCATTTCCAAAGCGCGGTTTGTCACGATCTCCACCAAATCTTGGCTTGTCGCCGCCACCATCATTTCCAAAGCGCGGTTTATCGCGATCTCCGCCAAATCTTGGTTTGTCCCCGCCGCGATCATTTCCGAAGCGCGGTTTGTCACGATCTCCACCAAATCTTGGCTTGTCGCCGCCACGATCATTTCCGAAGCGCGGTTTGTCACGATCTCCACCAAATCTTGGCTTGTCGCCGCCACCATCATTTCCGAAGCGCGGTTTGTCGCGATCTCCGCCAAATCTTGGCCTGTCACCGCCACCATCATTTCCGAAGCGCGGTTTATCGCGATCTCCGCCAAATCTTGGTTTGTCCCCGCCGCGATCATTTCCGAAGCGCGGTTTGTCACGATCTCCACCAAATCTTGGCTTGTCGCCGCCACGATCATTTCCGAAGCGCGGTTTGTCACCTAAATCTTTTGAGAAACGGCTACTTCTGTCGCCGGGGAACCTTGGATTTCCACTTTTATCTCCACCAGTATATCCCGGAGTACCTGATGGTCTAATGTTAGAACCTCTCTGAAATGAACCCCTGCCCTCTCCACCAAACCTTGGCTTGTCACCTCCGCTGTCATTTCCGAAACGGGGTTTATCACGATCTCCGCCAAACCTTGGCTTGTCTGTATTTGATTCGGTTGATTTGTTATCTGTAAAAAACTTCGTTTTCTTGGGTTCTGATTTGGCCAAGTCTATTTTGCGATTGCGTTTTTCTCCAGGAAGACGATCTTGGAATTTCTTGCCATTGCCTTGTTCTTTTTTTGGTGACTTTGCCATTGTGTTCTGTGATTTGAATTTGCAAAGGTAGTGCAAATTAAGGGCTGCTTGATTTTCTACAAATAAGAGCCTGGATATTTCGATATCATCACTTCACCATTTTTTGCTTCGGCATAGCCAAAATCATAACAATATCGATAACAACTTCCGCTCATTGGTTCTTCAATGTGCGTGTAGAAGTTAAAAACAAAGCCTTTATTTTCTAGCCTCCTCAAAGGGATTGTCTCGCTGTCGCCAGAAGTTTCATACACTTCTTTGAGTATTTTTCTGTTCTTGCTTAAAACCTTATTAATGGTTCTCAGTGGGTCTACCCCTGTTCGATTTCTTCTGTTATTAAACGCGCTCCTACAAGAGTCGTTACAAAAGAGTTTATCGGCTCGTCCTTTGATTTTGTCGCCACACTCTCTACAGATTGGTTGATTGATGGTTTCCTTTTCCATAAGCAGATGACCGTATAACATCAAAAATGCCCAACACCCCCAAGATGAATTAAATCAACTAAACGGTTATAATCGGTTATAAATGATTCATGTACGAGTATTTGCACATTGATTTTACAATTTTGTATTGTTAAAGAAAGTCCAAACAAAGGCCACGTGAGGATTTTCAACACAATTAGAAAAAGGTTAAAAGTTAATTACGAAAAGAAAGGTTATGAAAAATTTATTGAATTCCGTTAGGTTAATCGGAAACGTGGGTTACGACCCAGAAATCCGTGAGTTTGAAAGTGGAAAAAAGTTGGCTAAGTTGAATTTGGCAACGAACGAAAAAGTGACATTGGTCTCTGGAGATGTTGTAAACAACACCCAGTGGCATCGTTTGGTTGCTTGGGGAAACGTGGCTGAACTTTTTGAAAAAATGGTAAAAAAAGGAAGCAAACTCATGGTTGAAGGTCGTTTACAGCATCGATCGTATGTTGGACAAGATGGGCTAAAAAGAGAAACATCAGAAGTTGTCGTTAAAAACATTCTTTTGATTGAGGCAAAAGGCAAGTCTATCAAGATTACAGAAAACGATGAAAACACAATTGATGTGTTAAATTAGCCTACACTGTACAGTGATGCACCCTGTTGGTAATCGCCAACAGGGTGCTTTTTTTGGATGTCACGGATGCGGTAAATTTGTGCTGTGTATTCATTCAACAAATTCACCTTAAGCAACGGATTGCGCTTCATCCACCTTGAAGACAAGAGCAGAACAACATTGGTGTTGAACACGCTGTATAACGTAGGTGCAAGGGATGAAAACCCAAACAACACCGGCTTTGCACACCTATTTGAACACTTGATGTTTTCAGGAAGTGAAAATGTTCCCATTTTTGACAAAGAGGTTGAAGAGGCGGGAGGGCAAAACAATGCTTTTACCAATAATGAAATCACCAATTACTATTTGGTGATGCCCACCGAAAATGCAGAAACGGCATTTTGGTTAGAAAGTGATCGAATGAACGCACTTAACATCAATGAAAAATCGCTAAACGTTCAAAAAGGTGTGGTGGTTGAGGAATTCAAACAACGTTGTTATAACGCACCCTTTGGATTGTTGTGGCACCATATCAGACATTTGATGTACAACAAAAGTCCTTACTGTTGGCCAACAATAGGAGACGATATCAAACATATTGAGGACGCTACGCTAGAGGATGTGAAAGGGTTTTATGATCGTTTTTATGCACCTCAAAATGGGATCGTTTCGGTGGTGGGTAACATTGATTTTCAAACCACAAAAGAGTTGGCAGAAAAATGGTTCGGTGGTATTTTGAAAAATACCACGGCCAACCCAAACCAATACCATGATGATCCCATCGTCTCTGAAAGACAATTTTTTGAGGCGGAAGATTTAAGCCCAAACCCTGCTGTATTTCTAGTATGGCGCGGTCCAAAATTTATTGAAAAGGATTCCATTGCCTTGGAAATGTTTTCTGACATGTTGGGTGGTTCGGATGTTTCTCCCCTGCAAATGAAACTGGTTAAGGAAGAACAAATTTTCAACGCCGCCGAATGTTTTTATTTGCGCGGTTTTGGTGAGGGGCTTTTTGTTTTATACGGAATATTGAATGATGGTGTTTCGCACCAAGATGGTGAAGCTTCCTTAATCCGAGTACTGAAAGAAAATCAAGAATACAGTGCCGCTATGGACAGAACGTATACAGGTGTAAAAAATAGGCATGCTACAAACTTGCTTTTTGAAGCCACGCAGCCCATGCAGTTGGCCCAACGATTGTGTTTTTTTGAAAACGCTGGCGCCTTAGACGACATCAACAATGAACAATCATTGATCGAATCCTTCTCTTTAAACGATGTATTGACTGTTTCAAAGCAAACAATTGATGCAAATTCAGTGTCTGTAATTTATTATCACCCCAAAAAATGACCATCACAACGCGCAATCGCCCCGAAACCCAAACGATAAAAACATTCACGTCGCCGAAGAGCAAAACAATGGCTCTGACTTCAGGGCACATGTTGCACCTATCAGAGCCCGCATCCATTGGCGTTGTAAGAATTGAATTGTTTTGGGCAGCCGGGTCATTTCACCAAAACAAAACCTACATTGCCACACTGGCGAATGATTTGCTTTTTTCTGGTAACAACAATAGAACAGAATTTGAGGTTGTTGAATTTTTGGATTTTTTAGGCGCTACTCATCGCACTGAGTGTGGATCGTTGGGGTCGTCTGTTGTTGTAAGGGCAAATAAAAAAAATATCCTAACGGCTTTTGCTTGGGTGGTTAAAAATATTCACGAAGCCAGTTACCCCGAAAAAGAACTAGAAACAGCCAAGTTGGTCCGTTCTGCTTCGTTAGAAAGACAGCAAAAAACTCCGAAATATTGGTCGAACCGTTTGGCCCTTGAACACCTTTACGGCGACAATTCGTTTTTGGGTAAACACGGCAATGTGGAAGATTATTCGCTTGTTAATCGGGAGGATCTTGTGTCTTTTAAATCTGCCTATTACTCGCTTGATAAAGCGATGATTTTTGTTTCGGGAGACACTGACGATGAGTTACTCGGGTCCATTGAAAAAGAATTACAACCATTCAGAGAGGGTGGATCAATTACCATAGATGCTCCTACTTGTGAAAGCTTACCAACGCCAAACCCTGGTTACATAACCAAACACGTAGATGGCACCAACCAAGTAAGCCTGCAACTGGTTCAACACATTCAGCCAAAAAATCAAAGGGAACGATTTGGGCTCACGTTGTTAAATTTGGTGTTGGGCGGTTATTTTGGATCTCGTTTGATGCAGATCTTGCGTGAAGAAAAGGGGTTAACTTATGGCATTGGTTCTTACTTTAAACCCGCGTTCAATGATTATACATGGACGATTGCTGGAGATTTGAACAGCGATAACATTGAGGCTTCCATCTCTACGATTCACGACATTTTTTCAGAATTGAAAACCATTTTGTTAAATGATTCCGAGTTAGATAAGATCAAACAATATTATTCCGGACAGTTTAGAAGTGGGTTTGATGGGCCCTTTTCGATGGGTGGGAAGATTCAACATTTGATGTACCGAGGGCTTGGAGAAGATTACTACAATACTGTTCTGCCTGGTATTTGGTCTATAACCAAAGAAGAGTTTATGTCGTTGGCAAACAATTATTTACACCCTGAATCGTTTATTCATGTAATGGCGGGAGACACTCCTTTCAGCGAATAATATCCATGCAAAGAATTTGGAAACATATTGCAACTTGTTTTCTCACGCTGATTCAAATCAATGCGGTATTTTCCATTTCCCAACCCGCCCAACTTTTCCGGGCATGCCTTGACCGTCCAACGTTTACACTCACTGTTTCTGTTGCGCCACCCACCGACGGGTGTGTTAGTTTTTCCTATCACAGGCTGTATGGCAGAGAAGATGCACTGTCGCCATGGAAGTTGTTAAAAGAAATTCCCACGTTGAACATCACAACCATTTCAACCGTGCTACCCAATACCAAAAGTTGGGAGTTATTTCTATCTACTTCTTTTGCTTGTAATGGAAAAGACACTTTTGTATCGAACCACGTATTCATCGACAATTCTGCCCCATCACAATTTGAACCCGATAGTGTTTCCGTAGATTA
>Ga0315908_10003229_pt1 | contig 11802 bp, 16 predicted proteins | sample LakEriMetagenome_12_FD_203520 | JGI IMG/M metagenome (GOLD analysis project Ga0315908, IMG submission 203520) | Freshwater fungal communities from buoy surface, Lake Erie, Ohio, United States - Buoy 4 MA124 | ecosystem: Environmental > Aquatic > Freshwater > Lake > Lake biofilm | place: USA...
GCCCCCCCCCCCCCCCCCCCCCCCGCCCCCCCCCCCCCCCCCCCCCCCCCCCCCCCCCCCCCCCCCCCCCCCCCCCCCCCCCCCCGCCCCCCCCCCCCCCCCCCCCCCCCCCGCCCAGCAGAATGAAAGCTGGGCCCCCATGTCAAACCATGGTCGCACCAGAGTCGACATCACCTGCCCGCAGGGGGATCTGATGTTACAGACGTTTTTATAATCCCATTCCTGACTCAGGGGCACACGCAGCATTTCTGCTCTGCGGATGGGCAAGGAAGGGTGCAGCATCCCAGTGGCGCGAGCTTGCTGCGCAGGCCATGCCCACAGTCCCCAGGGGCACATGCCGGTCCTCGGCAGCAGACGGCAATCCAAGCAACGACATCAAGGGCTCTGCAAGTGCATCAGTTCAGTCAGTATTCAGCCAGCAAAGCAATGCCACCCAGGTGCTGGCGCGCGTAAATTCAGGGCCAAACCGTAAGCCCCTGGATGCTGATTTGAAGCTGCTTAGTCCGCTGGGCCGACATCAGCTTTCGAGCAGTGTGTGCAAGCCTCCGTCCGTCATCCTTGGACCCCCGCCATGACAGCTGGACAAACGTCACGGTGGGGCTGGCACACAGCACAGACAGCTGCTCAGGCGTGCATGGACAGCCAAGGTGCACTTCTGAAAGGCGCGGCCAGGTCGCTAGGTGCTCGAACAAAGGCGTGGGCAGCTCAGGCTGAGCCACGCCTGCTGTTGGACCAAAGGCGATGCTGAGCAGCCGCACACGGCTGGAATGCATGGCTGCGACCAGCTTCAAACAACAGCGCAGCTGAGGAGCCTGTGTGCCGCCCAGAACCAGTTGCAGCTGACGCAGCTGCGCACAGACTGACACACAGGCGGCCGTGTTGCCGCCCTCTTCCAGCTCAACACTGCCGCAAAAACACTGCAGGGCTGGCAGCGCGGCCAACGCCTGCCAGTCGCGCGCCCCCATGGTCACAGGCTGCACACCCTCTGCAGGGTAGAAGCACAGCTCAGACAGGCCCGTCAGCTTGTCAATCAAGGCTGCGGGGCCCGCCGTGGACCGGCCATACAAAACCCGAAGGCTCTTCAGAGCAGGGGCACAGCCAGCCAGGCTGAACTCCGCTCCAGAAAGCTCCAGGCTGCCGTGACCAACGAGGCTGGTCAGCGCAGGCAGGCGTGCTGCTGCATCCTCGGCATTGGCACTGACGCTGCGGCTGCTGGTCAGGGACACCAGGGCAGGGCAGGAGGCAGCCAGCAGCGCCAGGCCACCCTCCACAACCTGCTCCACATGAAGTGACTGCAGGCTGGGCAGCTCTGGCAGGCCGCAGCCAGCGCTCACAACAATGCGCGCTGTCAGTGCTGTCAGCTGCGTCAGCGGCGACAGGCAGCTGCGCAGCTCGTGCTCAGAGGTTTGGCTGAATCCCCACAAGTACAAGTCACGCAGGCCGGTCAACCGCGCCAGGCTGGTTGGAACTGGCACTGACGCATAAGATGACAGGAACTCGTACCCACAAGCCATGTTCAGCGCTGTAAGGCGGGTCAGGGGCGCCAGCACGTCGTCCAGAGGGGTGGCCAGGTCCTGCTCAAGATGCAGGACCAGCTGCTGCAGCCCTGCGGTCAGCAGCAGGGGCAGGGGCTCCCATGGAGGGGGTGCAGCTGCTGGGCAGAAGACACCGTCCAACCCAGCTGCTGCGCAACTCACCTGTCAATGAGCGCAGGGGCAGAATCGCCTGGCTGACAGGAACATCGCTCCAGAAGTTGTTCATGGTGAGTGCCTCCAGGCGCGTGCCCAAGTGAGCAACGACGCTGGACGCATCATCCAGCCCCGGCGCAGTGCCGCTCCCCGCCAATGTCAGGCGCCGCAGCGCCGGCAGCCCGCGCATCACCAGCGACAAGGGTGCAGCCGTGGCCATGCCACTGATTTCCACGCTGGCCTGCACAGCCGGCGACAGTAGGGGGGCAAATGAGCGGGGCGCTGCTGCTTGTGCTGGCTGCAGGGGCCAGGGCAGGTGGCGGCACGCGCCTGCGTTGGCTGTCTGCATCAGTGAAGCAGAGCCCTGCTGGCTCACGCACCTCCTGCACCTCCGGCCAGCTCAGGCACATCATCTTGGCCAGGCGCTCCGTCATAGCCACCGCATTCTCCCTGGGCTGCAAGTCGTCCTCGCACTCCGGGTCACACAGCCGGCAGTGCACGATCAGGCTTGTGGTCTGCAGGCGCACGCCTGCAACAGGCCCACCGCAGGGTTGTGTGTTGTGGTGACAGGCACAACAACGCAGCAGCTCGTGCATGATCAGGCACCAACGAGGAGCTAAGCGGCGCCGCTCAGGCCTTTGGTGCGCAGGAAAGCACGAGTGGCAGCAGTGGCGGCAAAGCGTGTGTGCGACGGGCGGCATCGATGATGCTCACTCTCGGGCAGGCCTGCGGGGCTGATGCCCTGGTCTGCCATCTGCAGATTGAGCGTGCGCGGTAACAGCAGCCGCTGCAGCGCGCGGACTGCTGTTACGTGCTCGTCGGACGGCGTAACCGGGCCATCCGGGCGCGGGCGCCCCACCAGCGCCAGCGCCAGCGAACGCCGGCTGGGGTTGCTCAGGCATGCGATGATTTGTTGCACAACTTCGACCGGCAAGTCCAGCAGGGATGCCGGCATGGTGAGCGTTGGGAACGGCAGCGTGCGCTCAAGCGTGCGATTGCCAAGTTGGTGAAGTTGTTGCCAGTAAATGAAAGCTTGTTCGGCTGCCTTTCAGCCCGCGGGCACACCGAGGGAAGTGCAGCGGGAATCTCCGGCGAAGTCGGGCCGCCCTGCGGTGGCAAGTCGTGTCAGGGCAGACACACGGTGTTACGGGTGCATGTAAAATAGAGTGGTTGGCCGCCAGCTGGCCAGCTGGCTACCTGGTGGCTCTGTGAGGTGAGCCCTGCTGCGGCCGGACGGCGATGCTCAAATGAGAGGTCCTTGGCCCGGTGGCGCCACACCTGCGCTCGGCAGTCCGGCAGTGCTGCCCATGCAGCATCGGAGCTCAGCAATTTCTCCTCCCCGGTGACCAGCTGGCCAGGAGCGACCTCAACACACTCGACCGTGGGGCTGGCACACTGTGCTGCAGACTGCTGCTTGCACATGCACTCACAGCCCCGGCTCCACCACTCATGCCCGGCCGCCCCCGTCACCAGCAGTGCAGCACACACAAGCCCAGAAGGGCTCACCAGGCGCGGGGAGGATGGCGAGAGAGGCTGGTGCGAGGGTTAGTGCTGCTTGGCAGCAGGGGCGTGCTCGACACACTGGCACTACGGCGTCGTCCACACAGGGGCACTACCACTGCAACGTAGACATCTGACGGTGCGGTGGGAGTCTTGAAGGCGGTTGAAAGTCCAGCAGCCTCCGCGGACCGACACCTAGCATGAAGCTGGAGCTGGAGCCTGGCACCACTGGGTAGGGGCAACGCCTCACAGTGTCACCGGCTCCCTGGCCGTGCCATGGTGCAGCACTGTATGTGGCCAGTCACTCGCGCAGCCAGTGTTGCAGACCAGCCCCGACAGCTGCCCGATGCAGTGCTGCATGCGGTGTCCGACATCCGCCCGACACCCATGTTAGTGTCCCAATAGTTGGCGTCAACCATGCTGCTCCTGCCAGCACAGGGCACTCATGGGTGATGCATGTGCTGACTGGGCATGCCCATACAAGTTGAGCGTGTGCATGGTCGCAACTGCTGGACACCACGGCACTGCAACAGCTGTTATGGCCCAGGCACAGTAGTGCTGGCTGTAGGGTAGGCATGTGGGGCTGGGGGGTGGACTTGGGGGGGGGGGGGGACGGGACGGCCTGTGCCACCGCGCGTGGTGGCTCGGTTGCCGGCAGCTGCGCGCTGTTCTGCATGCTGGCCCCGGGGCATCAGCGCGCCACGCAGCTCTGATACGCAGGTGGGCATGGGGAAGCTTGGCAGGAGGGCATGGCTGCTGGCCAGGTGTGGGTGGGTGGGGGGTGCTGCCCTGTGTTGAAGCGCTCAGGGATCAACCCTAGTGTATGTGGCCAGTTCTGGAACGCAGGTACCTGGGCATGGGTAGGTTCGGTAAGAGGGCGTGGGGTTGTTGGCTGCAGGCCAGGTATGTGGGGCTGAGGGTGTGAGGAGGGGGCGCCCCTGGAGCATAGACCTATGTGCTGCAGCGGGCAACTACTACTGCACATGTGCACAACCGCCAGCTGGCGCGTGACCGACGGGGTCAATCCCTAGGGTGTAACGACAACAACAACAAGCACTTTTGTACCCGTGCATGTGGATCATCAGAGTGTGGGGCTGGGTGGTCATGTGGGGGGAGGGGCAGTGTTTGACCTGGACTGCCCCTCAGTGTGCGCCCCCCCACTGGCACGCCATCACACCATTTTCAGATGTCTGACACTGCTGAGAAGGATTCCAGAGAAGGCACGACTGTGGGCAGTCTGCTGAGTCGCTGTCGCCGCCGAGCTGTCGCCGCCGAGCCCTTTCAGCTGCTTGGCCATAGCAGCCACTGTGACCAGCTGTTCATTGGCAACTGGCTGCAATGCTGACAGCTGGGGCTGGCCATTGGCTGCAAATGCCGCCTGAGCTGGCTGGTACAGGTTGCCAGGCTGCATCAGGGGTATGCATCCGCCGTTGCCCCCGGCAACGGCAGCTGCTGCGGACCCCAGTCTGAGGGAACGGGCATGCTCATGAGCTGCTGCTGTTGTTGATGTTGACCTGCACCTGCAACTGCTGTGGCTCCCAAGGCAAAGTGACCAGCTGCTGTTGCACCTGCTGCTGCTGATGCGGCGGCTCTGCCTGATGTTGTGGTTGTGGTTGTTGTGGTGGTGGTGGTGGTTGTGGTTGTTGTGGTGGTGGTGGTGGTGGTGGTGGTGGTGGTGGTGGTGGTGGTGGTGGTGGTGGTGGTGGTGGTGGTGGTGGTGCTGCTGCTGTTGCCAAGTGTGAGGTAGCTGCTGCCCCACCATTGGCTGTAGCACTTGGTGCTGCTGTTCAAGAGCACGCAGCTCGAACTGTTGCTGCAGCAGCTTGTATTTGTGGGTGTGGCTGCTGTGGCAGGTGTGTGATTAAATGCGAGTGAAGGCAGCATCATCTGACCTGCAGGCACCGCACTGACCAATTCTGTCCCAAGGCAGTCTGCAGGGCAGTGTGCAGGGCGCCAACTGGCTCAACTACACACCCACTTTCCTGCCGCCGCTACCTGCCGCCGCTCACGCCTGCCTTTTCGGCCCACGGGCAGGACTGCAGATGCAGGGCGCACAGCACTGGCGACACCACTGCCGCCGCACCACCCAGCACCCTGCTGTGCCAGCAGTCACACTACAGACCAGCACCTGACGCATGCAGTGCCTGGTAGAACCCCTTCCCCCCCCTCGACCCCTCTCTAGGGTATTTATTTTCCCAACAGCCCAAGCAGGATAGCGGCTGGTGCCACCATGCCCCCGGCGCATCGGCTCGCCCTGCCCCACCGCCCTCTGCCCCACGACGCTCGTCCACACGGGCACGACCATCCGCACCCACCACGCCTCTCCACACTGGCCCCGCACCAATGCCCCCGCCACGCCACATAGAAACAGCCCTGCTGTACGCCAGTGCTTCCATGCACCAGCCGGCACTTCGACTAAACCCCTCTGCACAGGTGTGGTACAAACCATGTCAGTGTCCCATTTTGACCATTGCCCCGTTGTCTGATTGATGATATACACACTGGATCTCAGACTCTGACACCGGTAGGCCGATGATATACACACTGGATCTCAGACTCTGACACCGGTAGGCCCACTATTCTGATGTAGGAAAGCACGGCACTCAGTGCCGTCCACAATGCCACGGCACTCAGTGCCGTCCACACTGTCACGGTGCTGCACACCAGAGACTGACGCTTGTATGCATGCGAAGGGAACCCCCAAAGACCTTAGCACACACCCAATGAGCCCACAGTCAGGAGAGGACACCGGTGTTCAGGCCAATAAAGCTGCTGTCCCGACTCGCCAGCCAAGGAAACAGCCGCAGCACCATGGACTCGCTACGAGTCGCAGCACAGATGCAGTCAAGCCATCCGCCCATCAGGCGCTAGAATGCCGCCAGCATTGCGTGATCTCAGCTGCTGGGCTGCTGCACCGGCAGTTGCATCTGATGTCAATGCCATGTAGCTTGATGCAGCACTTCAAGAACCCCCCATGAGCAGAAAGTGTGGCCTAAACCCCAACAACCGTGATCACATGCCGCAGCCCATCTCCCTGCCGCATAAGGACAACAAGAATCTCATCATGCCAGCCCCTGTTTGCGCCGCCCATGGCCATATATTGACCCTCACCACGGCACTGCCTGCTGCTGGTTAACACAGGCCCCGCTGACCGTCTGCGGGCTAGGATCCCCAGCCGTCTGCACACATTGCCTGATGCCTGATGCCTATGATCACAGTGATGCAATCCGCCAGCATGCCCACTTGATCTGTCTTGCTGGGCGGCAGCAGCCCGCACCGGCAGCCTTCTGCAGGTCACTTGCACCCAGCAAGCGCTGCTAACTTCATTAGAGTTTACTAAACCTAGCAGTCCATGGCCCAACAAGGTCAAACCCTCCGGCTGTCCTGCTGATGTCATTGACTTTGCTGACAAGTACCATCAGGCAGCACTACTCCCCAATGATGTCCCAAGCTGCACGCCCAGGCAGCAATTCAAAGGTGCAACACATTTTTAGAGCTGGCCACACCCAGCAGTACCAAATTGAACCCCTGCTGTAGAAATGCCAAACAAATTATGCATTGGTGCGCACATGCACATGCGCACACGCATCCACACGCGCACGCATATGCGCACATGTCTTTATTCATGTATGTGGTGAGATGCACGCATACTAAACGATAGGACCATGTCCCATGTTTGTCAAGCTGGCAATTCAGCAATGTGTTTAGCAGGCCAGAGATTATCCGAGGAAGGGGCCTGTGCTGATGATGAAGCTGGGTTCGCTGCTGGCAGGTGCCTGGTGTGTGGTCCAGGGCCATGCTGGCCTGCTCAGGGTTGAGATTTTCAACTCTGGGCTACCCAGGGCCATGCTGGGCTGCCATTGCACCAGCACCGAAGACCCAGGCAGCTGCAGCCACCACAAGCGCAGACATGAGAGTGTCTACAATGCGTGCCAGCTGACACCATCTGCGATGCGTATGTAGTGCTGAATCACAGACCGACGATTGATCAACTCGCCCCCACACTGCAACAAGTAAAACCCTGCTCAGATCTCATTTTTTGGTATAACCTGCAGGGGGGATGTAGCGTTCGTTAGAACAACACCCGCACGCATCTGCGCAGCCATTCCCAGATGGCCTGGGCTACCTACCAGGTAGCTCGAGCACTAAGATGCGATGAAGCCTGAAGATGTAATGCACATAATGCCTTAGGGAGGGAACATGCTGTATTTGTCGGCGAGGGCGAACGAAGCAAACGAGTGCCGGGGCTGACGGCGGCTCGACAGGATTTGGGCGCTGCGATAGCCGACCAGCCTCAACAACGTTCCTACGACGACTCGTACTGTCTTCCCTGATCACTGCATTCCCTGATATGGCCGTGTGCCCTGGTCTTGCGTGAGCTGGCCTTTCGCTGCCCATGGAGGGTATGGGTGCAGCATGAAGAGCCAGCATTTGATCACAGGGTCCCCTCTCTTTGCACTTCAGGCTGTGTGTGCGAATTGTTTGGAGCGTTGCCGTGAAGCTGGTGCGCAGGACAATTTGGTGCATTATGGCTGGAATCAGACGCAACATGCAATGTCCCCTTGGCGGGGAACCCTGCATCATGTGGCCAGACCCCACTGCATGGTGCTTGATGCAACCCTGCGCTGATCATTGTGTGGCTTCCCACCGCATAGTGTTTGATGCGTTTCTGGTCCATGTCCCAGACTAGCTTTGCTTTTGCTGTGATCTGTGATTACAATGACGGTCGAGAAATGGTGGTTGAGACCTGGTGAGAGGTATCCGTACCTCCCGTTCCTCTCACTACCACTCCTATCAATGCTATATATAACTTTGCTTACTCAAACAATCACAAGGCAGCAGTAAGGGGCAGCAGCTCAACGCGGAATTGATCATTCAAGCTCCTGCCCTGGGCTGCACCCAGGCTGCAGCGCAGCCCACTTTGGCACTGCGCTGGCCAATATCGTCCTAATGGCAGCCAGCAGGTGCTGCTTCACCCTGGATGGCAACCTTGTCTGTCACGCCGGCCTTGCTGACATGAACAGGCTGCAGATGCACAGCGCGCAGCACCGGCCACTACCACAGCGGCCGCAATATCGGCACCATGCTATGCCAGCACCTGAAGCATGCAGTGCGTGGCACACACCCGCCCTCCTGACCTCCCTCTGCCCGACCAGATCTGTACGCTTGTCCACACGCCCGCCCGCCTGCGCCTTTCAAAGCGCATCAAATGCCCAGTGATCACAGCATGACGTTTCAGTGGATTGTTTAGGGTCTATCTGCTATTGACAAACCGCGGTGCTGGACAAGGTAAGGTGCCTTGTAACTCATTATATACTGAACGGCTTTGCAACCTCACCAGTGCAACCTCACCAGTCTGCAATACTGTCTTGCAGGCTACCCATCATTGCTAGGCATCACTCTAGTTGCATCAGTGATGTATTCATCAGTAACAGGCAGGAGAAACCACTAAATCCGCTTGTCTGCAGCACAATTATGCTGGGTATTGACTTTTGTATAGGTAATATTCCGTGACACCATAGGGTGCTGGGCTTGCGGAGGCAAAAGAACATTGCTTTTTGTCGAGCAATGCACTACTTTATTTGCTGTTCATTCACCGTAATGTAGGTTGATTTGTTGCTGGCAGCGAGGTTACATCCTGGTGGTTCAATGTCCTTTTGTGCATTACTCTTGGGGATGTAGCGTTCGTTTGGAACAACGCCCGCACGCCTCCGCGCGGCCATCCCTGGAAGGCCCGGGCTCACCCAGGCACTAAGATGCGGTCAAGCCTGGAGATATAGATGTAGGCCTGCAAAGGCAACATGCTATGTGTGTCGGCGAGGGCGAGGAAGCGAGCGTGCGGGGCTAATGGCGGCTCAACAGGAATGCGGGCGCTGTGATAGCCAACCCGCCCGCCAATGTCCCTATGGTGGCTTGTGGTGCCTTGTCATTCCCTGACACGGCCGTGTGCCCCGGCCCTGCGTGAGCTGGCCTTTCGCTGCGCATGGTGGGCATGGGTGCAGCATGCGAGAGCCAGCATTTGATCACAGCCTAGAGCCCCCTCCCTTGCAGTTCAGGCTGTGTGTGCGCAGTTTTTTGGAGGGTTACTGTGAAGCTGGTGCGCAGGACAATTTTGTGCATTATGGCTGGAATCAGACGCAACGTGCAATGTCCCCTTGGCGGGGAACCCTGCATCATGTGGCCAGACCCCACTGCATGCCACAGTATTTGATGCAACCCTTCGCTGATCATTGTGTGCCCCATGACATGGTGCTGATGCGTGCCTGGTCCATGTCCCGGACTAGTTTTGCTTTTGGTGAGCTGTGATTACAACGATGTTGAGAGATGGCGGTTGGGACCTGGTCAAAGGTGTTCGAACCTCCGGTCCGTCCCACTGCCAACACTATCACTGCTGTAACTTTACTCACTCACTCACTCCGCTAGTAGAGCTAGTAGAGCACCCTGCTGGTACCATAGAAGCAATCAAATACTGTGTCTGCATGGCCAGCTTGGCTTTCATTAGCGATCAAACGGCCATAGACCTGGGTGCGACTATGCTTGTATGTACACACAACATTTCTGCTTACATGCTGCAGACCAGCAACTCAGATGTGTTCTACACCCTTCTGACTACCGTACTGATCGCAATGTTCTGCCCATGACGTCGTCGTTCGGTGGATTGCTGCTGCCGTCCAGCATGGGCCCGGGATCGCAATGTCCTGCGCAGTAATCAAGTCGTCCGCTGGGTGTGCAAGCATTAAGTGGGCATGTGGGCTATGGCCAGAGCACCCCATATATCTGGCACTTCTTTGGCCCAGGCAGGATCATCAGTCTCCCAGTCGTGATTGGCAAAGCAAAGGGGTGCTCTTCACTGCTGCTATGTGTATGCTGACGGCATTGCGTCCAGCTGCCTCTGACGGCCAGAATGCTCAGCACTTGTCATCCTCCTTCAGCTGCTCCATCATTATGATGCAGGGCAGAAGCCAGAACCTGGCTGCTGGTTTAGCTAGTGGCCATGCTAGTGGCCATGCACGCAGGGAAATGCGAACGACCTGGCTTCTTTACCAAACACACTACCATAGTAAGCTTATCCAAAGGCGCTGGTCAGTGTCCCGACCAGCTGCTGCCTAGTGCCAGCCACGCCCTGCTGGCCGGCGGCTGCATCTGACGCCACCAGAAAGACTTCGACAGCGATGTCGTCTTATGACCTGCTTGATCTCTGCGCACGACAAGGTGGTGTGCATACCGTACTGATCGCAATGTTGTGCACAGCCTAATGTTTGCGGACCCCGGATCTGAATTTCTGGCTTGATTGCAATGTTAGATAAGCAATGTTATGAAGTTTTGCGCGCTCACCTCTGGGACATTTCAATTCTTATAGTTTGCACGCACACACGCACAATGCTGCAAGCAGGCGCCAGTGGCAGCTTTGAATAAAACGCCTCTTGGCATGCCCATTATTGACGCGCTCCTTGCCAAGCCTGCCTCTTACCCTGCCACTGTCATTGCCGCTGCTTGACTGCAAGGCTGCCAGCTGTAGGTCAGCCTTACAGCCGGGGGGGGGGGGGGGCAAGTGGGGCTGGTGGCGTGGTCTAGCTGGCCTTCACCACAAATGTTTGCGCACCCCCACCAGGACAGTCTGGATCAAATTTAAATGCTTGCGCACCCAGCAAACGACTTAATTACCGAGCAATACATTGCAATCAGTACGGTATTAGAAGGGTGTGGCTGCATGATATGGCATATGCATGAATACATCAATCCTTGGCACCTACTGTATGTGAGCTCACCGTTTGCCTGCCGGCCGCGTCACGCATCGTCTGCAGCAGTCACCTCAGCTCCGCTATGTGCTTGGCTGAGGGTGTAGGCGTGTCCTCGTCGGCCTGTGAGGTGTCGTCTGCCGCCTCAGAGCCTGCCAGCCCAGAGCCTGCAGCAGAACAGGCTGCCACCAAGTAGGAGTTTGTAACAAAGCACGAGCGTGCGTGCCCAGGGATGCCAGGGATGGTGCATGATGCAATGCAGGGGCGGTCCCTGCTTTGCACCAGCCGTAACCTCCACTCTTCGGGCTGCTTGCGGACTTCTGCTTGGCCCTTAGCAGGCGCATCTGCTCTTCCTTGTTCATCTGCTTGCCTCTGCGCGTCGCGCACAAACAGCACACGTGGAATTTGCCTTCATCACAGCAACATCCATCAGCCCACACGCAGTGCCACATCAAATGTGTGCGCCTTTATCTCGCCTAATGTGCTTGATGGTCTGTTCTTCTGTAGTAGCCCCCAGAAAGTGTTTCTGCAGGATCGGATGCAACTGCTTTTTCTGTCTGCGCACGCGTTTATCCCTGCAGCGTGAAAGGTGTTGGCTTTATAAGGGTCAGTAGGGTCGATTGGGGTTTTGGGCACCCTGATTGGCAAGGTATGTGTTCAAAAGAAGGAGGCAGCAGCAGGGCATGGCTGCCAATGCTGATGCACTGCGCCACCCCAGTGCCCGCAGTGTCACGCAGCCATCATCGTGGAGGGAGGGCAACACATGGTGCGGCAGTGTAGACGGCCATGCTGGAATGGACAGTGCAGGGCTGGGACAGGCTGTGCCGGCAGCGGCGGGCTGAATTTAGCGCTGAAGGGGGGGGCGGGGCTGGGCA
>Ga0315908_10003230_pt1 | contig 11801 bp, 2 predicted proteins | sample LakEriMetagenome_12_FD_203520 | JGI IMG/M metagenome (GOLD analysis project Ga0315908, IMG submission 203520) | Freshwater fungal communities from buoy surface, Lake Erie, Ohio, United States - Buoy 4 MA124 | ecosystem: Environmental > Aquatic > Freshwater > Lake > Lake biofilm | place: USA...
CTTAATTATTATAGATAACTTAAAATGATTAAGTTTATAAAATAAATGAAATTGAATAAATTTGTGAATAAAAGGAACAAGCAATTATTAATGATTAATAATAATTTTCTCCTTAATTATTATAGATAACTTAAAATGATTAAGTTTATAAAATAAATGAAATTGAATAAATTTGTGAATAAAAGGAACAAGCAATTATTAATGATTAATAATAATTTTCTCCTTAATTATTATAGATGACTTTCATGAATTATTCAGATTGAGATTATTCTTTTTTAATTATACCATAAAATATATAATTTTATTTTCCTTAAAATATTATTGACTAATTAAATTTATTTATTCATTATTTTTCAAATTTTATAAAATAAAATAATAGTCAGAAAACTTTTCTCAAAAAATTTTAAAATGAAAAAAAATATATTTATTTTATTATGTCAAAAAATTTAGAATTCTTACCTTAAAAAGAATTTTCATATTCTATTTAAAATTTTCAAATCTTTTTTAAATTTTTTTATAAATTTTAATTATTTAATTACAGGATAAATAAAAAATTGAAATTATAATATAATAAATCCCATAAAACTAAATTGATATCTTAAAAAAATTAAATTAATTTTATTTAAAATAATAATTTATTAATTAATAAAACATTTTTTGTAAGATTAATAAAAAAAAATTATATATATAGAACAGTCTATATATATTAGCCTAATATTACACCTATAATGTTTTTTAAAATTAATATACGATTATTAAACTTTATTGTAATAATAAATAATATATAGAACATTTAAATCCTTAATTCTAAGAAGAAAACTTAATAAAAAAGGACTTTTTAAATTTAATATTAAAAGTATGTATTTTTAAATATTTTAGAGCCTTATAAATAACAATAAAAAATTAAAAATTTAATGAATTAAATAATTAAAAAAAAAATGAATTTAAAAAGATGTTAAAAATAGATATTTAAAAAACATATTAAAATAATTCAAATGATTAATTAAATTTAAATATATAAACTCCAGATTAATCCTATTTAAATAATCAATATTAAAATAACAAAAATCCAATTTCAAACTAAAATTAGTAAGATAATAAAAAAAAACTTAAATTTTTTTTAAATACTGAAAAATATAATATTAAAAATAAATTTGATTTTGAACTATAATAAAATAATTTACTCAATAAAAATAATATTATTAATTTTAATGACTTTAAAAATAAATATTTTGATTTAAATTGATAAATTGATTCACAAATAAATTAAGATATATAAACTGAAAATTAAAATTAACTAAATTAGTAAAAAAATTATTTTACTCCGTAAAATTAAAATTTAAAAAAATTTTCTTTTTAAAATGAAAGTCAAAATTCAACTGCAAAATTATATGATTTTAATTAAAATTATAAAAAAAATTAATAAATTTTCAATACTAATGATATTATTTAAAATAATTTTATTTAAATAGAAAAATTAAATAATAAAAAAACTTAATAATTTAATTTTGAATTTAAATAAAACATATAAAATGATATTAAGTTATATATGAATAGAAATAAAAATGAATAATAAGATTTAAATATAAATAATTAAAATAAAATTATTTTAAATTAAAAAGATTTTGCAAAAATAACTGAAATAGATGAATAGTAATAATCTTTTGAATTAATATAAAATATTAATAAAAATTAATCTAATAATTTAAAAAATATTGATAATTTTAATATATATCTAAATAAAAAAAATAGTGAAGAAATATAATAATAAGGATAATAAGAATAAAGTATTTTTGAAAATAATTTTAAGTAAGTAAAAAATTAAAGTAATAATAAATAAATAATTAGCTAAAATTCAAAAAATTTATAAAATTATTATGAATAATAACAACTAAATGATAGTAATAATAATAATTAAAATATATAATTAACAGATTAAAATAAATCATTTAAAAAAAATTATAAAATTATATTTTAAAATAATAAATTAAATTAAGATTAATATGAAAAATATTCAGACAATTATTCTGAACATAATTAACATAAAAATTAAAATTTAGAATCTGACTTTGATAAATTAAAAAATGATTAAAATAAAAATTTTAAAGAATAATAATAATTAATTCAAATTTAAAATTAACTAAGTATTTACATTTAAAATTATGAAAACAATAAAAAAAAAATAACATAGAATAATAAATAAATTATTATAAAAAGTATATAAAATGAAGATTTATTCAAAAAAATTAAACAGGATATTAATTTAAATGGCTTTGATTAAAAATAATAAGTTTAGGATACATAAATAATTCCAAATATAGATTAAAATCAAACTTAAAATACAGCAAAATAAAGATAACAATCAAATGATACTTTTATCAAACAAACAAATATTTAAGATTAATAGTTTTATTTTCAGTAAAAAAAATAGTAAAATCAAAATAAAAATTCTGCATATTAATGTTTATTAGATTAAAATGATTATTAATTTAATTTAAATTCTTAATAATAATAAAATTTTATCGATAATTTAAATGCTTAGAATTAAAGAAATATAAAAAAAAATATTAAAAATATAAAGAACCCTTAACTTTAAAAAATAAATTAAAATTAATAAATACAATTTTTTTAAAGCAATGATGATTATCTTTCTGAAAGAAATCACCTTAAATAATCTTATTCAGTAATAAATAATAACTAAGAACTAAATAAGGATTAAAAAAATATAAAAAAAGCTTTATATTATGATTTTTTAGAAAATAGAATCGGGAAACAAAAAACTAAAAATATTTTATTATTTTTGGAAAAAATTTCTTGTATTTAAGATCATAAATAAACTATACTAAAATTATTAGGAGAGAAAAATTAGGATTGTTATTTCATATTGAAATACCTAGTTAGTGAAAATTAAAGTCTAGATAATAACTCAAATAATTTGTCTCATAATAGTATTTAAAGAGAAAATTAATAATAAAAAAATACAAATGCAATTTCATAGAATAAATATATTGATAAATAATTAAAAACAAAACTTATTTGAAAATATAAATATAATTAAATTATAGAATTCTAAACTAAAAAATTTAATATAATATATTTCTATTTATATATATCCATAAGATATTTATTTTTTTTATTAAAATTTATTTATTAAATAAATTTTATAAAAAAATATAATTATTTCAAAAATAAATTGATTATTTATGAATTAAAAAGAGAAAATTATTGACTAATAAACATACAAATCAATTTAATAAAATTACAAATTCTATAAAGAAAATTCATTAAATAAAAGTAAATAATTAAAATAAAATATATATTTTAATAATATTCAAAGAATAAAATATCCAAATAATAAATCTTAAATAACTTTTGTAATTAAAATAATACAGAAAAAAAGAATTTGAGAATCAAAAATAAATAATTGAAAATAAAATACAAAAAAATAGATAATAAAAAATTGTTATTATAAAATAAAATTATCAAAAGAGATTATAATAAATTGAGGATGAAAAATAAGATCTTAATATTTTTCATATAAGTCTTATTTAGTAAAAATAATAATTTTAAGAGTAAGAAATTTAATTGAAAGAAAGAATATTTATGGTTTAAGAAGATATTTTTAGTCATTTACTTAACATAGAATAATTTAAAAATTAATAACAATAAATATAATAAGCTTTAATAAACTACTAAAAATAAAATTAGATTAGTCTATTATATTATTAACAAATTGAAAATTAAGACTAATATATTGAAAATAAAAATAAAAATATTCAAGAAGCCTAAATTGAATTAAATTACTGTAATATTCAATTAGATAAATATTAAAAAAAACAATTAACAAAATAATAAGAAATAATATAAATTTTCTAAGAATAATTATATAAAAATAAATAATAAAACAATGTATTGATAGAAATATATCAAAATTTTAAAACCCTTTAATACTTGATAAATGAGAAATCTAAAGAACTAGTTGGTAAAGATATTGATGAAATAGAGTAAATTTTTTAAGATAACGATTTATTATATGAAAATAATTAATCAAAAATAAATGATTTATTATAAAGCAACATATAATTTTTTATCTATTAGTAAAATTATAAAGAATTTAATTTAATGGAGTTAACATAATAAGATTAAACAATTGCTTAATTGTATTTTTAATAATATTAACTAATAAACTTTTAATAACAAAAAAATCTTTATAAATAAATTATTTAAATTTTATAAAACAATTATAATCTTAATTAAACATAAATACTTAATTTAAATAACTAATTTAATAATTTTATAAATTTAAATTAATCTTTTCAAATAAATTATTAACAAATAATTTTATCAAACTTATAGTTATAAAAAGTCAAATAATAAAAAATACTAAATTTAGAATCATTAAATTAAAAATTAAATTTAAAAAAATAATTTTTATAATAAACATAATAAAAAATATAAAATATTGAAAAATAAATTGAATAATTTTATGAAGAATTCAAATTTTTACAAAAAAATTACTTTGAATTAAATAATGATTAGTAAAAAATAATATTAGATTATTGATTATATGAATAATATTTATATTACATGGAATAAATTGAAGTTCAAAGTTAAAAAATAATTGATTATTGAGATTTAATTGTTAAAGATTTAAAAAAAAAATTATAATAAGAATATAATTATTTTAAAAAAAACAAGGATTAAATTTAATAAATTGATATAGATATATAGAATATAAAAGATTAAGAAGAAATTATTTAAAATTAGAATGAATACATTGAGTTTTCTTAATAGAATTAAATATATGAAATTAAAGATGATGAAATATATTTAGAATAAATTAAAATAATAAATTAATAAATTGAATGTTTAGATTAAGAAATATAAAATATTACTAACTGTATTATATTTTTACAAAAATTATAATAATAAATTTTATTTAATTTTATATAGAGGATTAAGATTAACAAAACAATGAAAATGAATTATAAAGTGATAATTATCAAATTTTAGAATAAGAATAATAGTATTAATTAAGATAAGATTCAATAAATTAAAATAAAAACATATTTTCTAATAGCATATTTTATAATAATCAAATTTAAAATAAAAAAATTTTATTTAAGAGTATATTAAATAAAGAAGATTTTTTGGAAAACAAAAGTTTTGAGTTAATAAATATTTGTGATTCATTTAGCAATCATAAAGATAATCGTTTAAATAATACACATCAAAACATAAATACATATTAAATTAATAATAGTGATTAATTAATTAAAAAAAATAAAAATTATAAATTTAAAAGTATAATTATTATTTATTAAAATAGAAAATGTAAAGACTTAAGAAGATGACTGTTCAATATCAGATAATAATTCTATAGATTATAAATAAAACTAAAAATAATTTAATCTAATTTATTTTGATACTAAAAATAACTAAAAGTAGAAAATAACAAACAATTTTAATTAAAATATTATTATATAAAACTAAAATTTTAATTTAAATTAATAGAAATTTAAAAATGATAATTTACTAAGCAATCAAATTTAGACTTCCAAAGAAGAAATTTTATTTTTCTAAAATGTAAATATATTTATTAAATATTTAGATAAATTAATTAATAAAAGGGATAAAAATATATCGAAAATTTTCAAATTAATCTTTTATTAAATAGCCTAATTTTGATCCTATTTAATATTAAAATTATACTCCAGAAAATTGTGGATATGGAAAAAGAATTATTTTATTAAACTAAAACCTTTAAAAATTTTAAATTATCAAAGATGATAATAAAACTTCAAATAAATTAGAAATAAGTTTTAATGTTAGTGAAATTATAAGAATTAATATTCCAGAATATACAAAAGAAATTATAGAAATCTAAAAGATTTACAAAGAAAAGAACAATAAATATAAATAAATTAATTCAAATTAATAGTCATATTTAAATTATTAATGGAGAATTTTATAAAATAAATTAATTGAAAATAATCCAGCATTTTGGGATGAAAATTTATATAATATTATAGAATGTCCTTATTATTAATTAATTATTATTTTAAATAATCATGATGCATAGGAAATTATAATAAAAGGTCTTTAAAAATTTTATACTTTTATAAATTAAATAAATTTTGTTATTAAGAATTTTTAACACTTTCAAAAAAATAAAGATAAATAAATTATAAATTGAAATAACTAATAAATATGATTTTTTATTTGATTTATTAATAATTTATTTAAATTATTTAATATTCAGTATTAAGCAATTATATTAAATATATTATCAAGTATTTTAATTTATTTTAAATTATTAGATATTTAAATTTTTAATTTTATTATTATTAACTTATTACTATTTCATAGCATCAATATTATTTTTGAGATCTAAATTTTAACTAAAAATAATATTATCTATATTTACATTTAATTTTTAAAATTTTAATGGTCAATATCTTTATTTTCATAAATATTATTTAATTTATTAATTAATTTTTTTTAAAAACAAGTTATTTAATTAATTTGCCTGTTTTCCAAATCATTTTCATTAATTTAGTTTTTATTTATATTATTCATAAATTTATTTTTTTTTTATTATTTCAATATTTATTCCCTTTATTAAATAATTTTATTATATTGTTAAATATAATTGTATTTTTCTAATTTTATATTTTATTTATCTCATTCGTTAATGTAAATTTAATCTTCAATTAATTTATTAATAATTTTATTTTCATAATTTATATTTTATTTTAAGTCCTAAAATTAAATTTTCTATTGTAATTTTGAATTAGATTGCTAAGATATTTGTTATTTATATTATTTAATATTTGTTGTATTTTAATCTTTTATTTTATTTCTTATTTTATCATAGATTATTTAAGAATTGTAATTAATATCAGATTAGTTTTTTTTATATAAATCGTTTTATTGATTTAAACTATTTTATTTAATTATTTAACTCTGAGCAATACTATTTTAAAATAAAGTTTTACTATTTTAAAGTTTGATACTTTATGAATATTATAATTTATCTTAGCTTATTTAATTTGTTTTATAAATATTTTTAAATATTTATTTAATTTTATTTTTTTATTAATCACCATACTATCATATATAATCACTTAAAGTATCTGTTTAATTATCAATATCATATTATTTGGAACATGAATTAAATTTTTGATCTTATAAATTCTCGTTATAACTGTGAATATTTTTAAAAAACTAGATTTATTATTTTTATGGCGATTAAAATTAGTGAGAATTTATAATATTTTATGATTTACCATATATTTTTTAATTATTATTAATCTTATTATTTCTAAAATTTAATTATTAGTTTATTTATAATATGTTCAATAAGATTTTCTGATTGCTATTTTTTTTTTATTTTAAAGTATTAATTTAAATATTATTTATCAAATTTTAAATATTTTGATTTCTTTCAGAAAATATAAAATCTGATTTATAAATTTATTTTTAATATAAGGAATTTGATTCTTTTTATAATTAAATTTATTTCTATTAGATTTATTTATTTTAAAATTTATCTTAAAATAAAAATTTTTTTAATTTTTCTTTTTAATTACTACTTTCTGTTTACATAGAATAAGAAATTTATTAAGATTAAGTGTTTTATTAATTATGATTTTTTTTTTTATTTTATTCAATTATATTTTTAAATAAATTTATTTTATTTTTTTTATCAGATTCAATTTATTTATTTTATTATTAACTTTATTGATTATTTTATTCTTTATTTTGAAATTCCAATATGTTTTAAAAAGAAAATAAATTAATTTATTTCTTTTCATTTTTTTTAGTTTTTTTATTTATTTAAAAAAAATCAATTTAAGAAGCCTTTAAAATAATAGATTTTGAATTTTCATTACTCATGTTCATATTATTATTTAGATTTATTTTCTTTTTATATTAGGATTATTAATAATAAAATTAATAGATATTTTGAAAAACATAAATGCGTATTATATAAATTAATTATGTATAAAATTTAAAAATAATGATTAAAATTTATAATTTAAGAGATCAATGATTAATTTATAAAGTATTTTAATCTTAATTTTCAACATTTTATTATTAAAAATGTTAATTAGCTTTAAATTCACTATAGAGAGTAAAAAAGACATGCAAAGATTCAATTAAGTTTTTTTCATTATTATTATTGCTACTTTGATGAACAGGAATATCCAACAAAGTACAAGCCAATTTAGCAAAATCTTCTATATTTAAATCTAATTCATCTCCAGGCAATTAAATTTCTTACAAAATATCTTCAAACTCAGTTGGCCAAACCTTAAATGATAATATAAATAAAAAGAAAAGTAAAAATAATTAAATAATGAGAAATTAAAAAGATAAGAAAATAAATAATAAATAATGAAAATGTTTGTGATTATACCTACATAAGAGCATCAATATCAGGCATAGGTTTAGAATATGTAACTTGAGGAGCCTACTTATGCTTCCTGATTTCGGCAACATCATTAATCCAACCAATGATTTCCTTCGGATTTTTATCAGCATTTTCAATAGAGTGTACATTCTAACTACCCTATTTCTTTTTAGTCATAAATTCATTTAACATAAGATCTGCTTTAGCTCTTTTGGTTTAATTAAGAGCGGGTTCATCTAATTAAATCAATCCTAAAGTTTCCTATTTATTATCTGCTCTCTCCATCTTTAAAAATGCATCTACTTCACCTACAGCACAAATGTATTCTGGAATGAAAGGTTTCAATTTAGATTCTATTTCTATCTATTCTGGTTAAAATCTCTTTATATACTTGAATAATTCTTTTATCTCCTGATTTACGTTCAAGTAATCGTAGTCTTATGGATTGTAAAAACCTATTAATTCATATCATGTAATCATAACATCATATTTTCATTATTATTATTATTATTATTATTTTCATTATTATTATTATTATTATTATTATCATTAATATTATTATTATTATTATTATAGATGTTATTTTTAATAATTATTTATTAACCTGCTTTAATTTCTGCCGAGTTAAGTCCTCTTTACTAATATTATTATTAATGCGCATAATCGTCATGACTTTAATTCATACCTTGTTTTTCATCTTAAGATGGAATATCTGAACCATCTGATAAATTTACTGCTTCATCATAAGGAGCATTCTCTATTTTCATTACTTTCTATTTTTCATTTTAATGTTGTTGTTCATCGAAATCAAAATCATTGTCACTCTAATATTATTATTATTTTATTTATTTTTAATACCATTTTATTCAAGTTATCTATTATATATTTATATTATCATTATCAATATTTAAATTAATTATCATTACTATATTAATAGATTTCGTTATAACATATTTATTTAATCATCATATTATTTAAACTTATAATAATAATATATATAATAAAATTAGATTATAAAAATGATAATAATATAAAATAGTAAAATATTATTAGTAATATTTATAAAATAAAAATAGAAATAAGCAGAGTTGAATAAATAATAATTTATAATAAATGGGATAACTTTACATAGAATATTTAGAAGGAAACAATATATTTGTGTGCATAAAATGTGGATTTCACTTGACTCACTATAATTAATTAATAAGTAAAGGGTTTAGAGGTAAGACAGGTAAAGCTTATTTATTTGGTCAAGTGTAATAATAATTAATTATAAATAATATATTTAGAGTGAACAGTACTTAAGGACCAATTGAAGAAAGGACTCTCTTGACAGGACTGCATTCTGTCAGTGATGTTTATTGCAAAGGATGTATGACTGTCATTGGATGGAAATATGTATTTCTTTCTCTTTATTTTAGGATAAAGCATTCGAAGAATAATAGAAATATAAGGAAGGAAAGTATATTCTTGAAAGAGCATATTTAAAAAAAGAACTTTGGGATTTATGATCATCATCTATAACTACTATTCATTATATTAATATTAAACTCCTATTATTTTTAATTATATTTATTTATTTTCATTATTTTTTTAATATTATTTATATTTTTCTACTATTATTATTCATATTTAAAACTTTAAAATAAATAATTAAATTTTATAATTTAATATATTTATTATTTTTCCTATAATTCCATTTTTTATATAATTTAAATAAAAATGAATAAAAAGTCTTAATAATAAAGTTAAAAAGAATCTAAAAAAACGACTGAAAGATAAATAGAAAATCAAAGTCAATCTTTGAGTTAAAAAGATGCAGATTCTGTAAGAAACAACTAAGAAATTATTATAAGTAGTTAAAATAATAAAGGATAAAGTAATAATAATAATTAAAATGAAGCTAATTAATATGTAAATAATGCTTTAGAAAATAAAAGTGAAAAGTTTGATAAAAATTCATAGAAATTTAAAAAATACTTGTTAGATACTGGATTATCAAGAGCTTTTACAATAATATTTGCAGAAATTCTTTAAAAAAAAATAGAAATTGATTATGTTTATTTATATTCTTCTTAAAGATTAAGAGAAATTGGTTTAGAAATAAATTCAATAACATCAGTATTTTATAATAAAAAATAATTTATCTAAAATTTAATAATTAAAGAAAATAATAAATGAAGAATAAAAAATGAGAATAAAAGAATAAAGTTAAATAATAAATGAGAAAAAATTAACTGAAGAATAGAAAGAATAAATAAGATAAGATTAAATTGAAAGAAGAAAAATAAAGGAGCAAAAATAAAAAGAATTTTTAGAAAAATAAGAATAGGAGAAAGAAAGACTGTAATAAAAATTAATTCTAAAATAATAACAAAAATAAATTAGATTATAAAACAACTAAAAAACAGAAGAAGAACAATAAGAATTAGAATTAGTTTAGTAAAATTAAAAAACTCAAGAAAAAGAATAAGAAATAGAATAATAATAAAAAGAATGAAAAATATAAAATTAATAAATCAAACTTAATTTTTAAATTTTATTTAGGGTTTTAAATGAGTTTTATTATTATGGTAAATTTAAAAGTCTTTTTGGAAAATGATTTGATATTAATTTTTGGATTAATTAATTTTTTGCTATAATATCTGTAATAGTCTTTGATCCATTTATGATATTTAGTCTATAAATTATTTTTGTTTCGGAAATAACTTTTAAATTAATTTTTTTAATTAGAAAACTTTTTTATTATATTGATATTCTTACCTAAAAACAATCAGACTTTTCATAGATTTGGTTGTTTCAATAATTTATTTTTAATGTTTTTACTTTCTAAAAATTATCATTATAATTAATATTATTATTAATATTATCATATTTATAATTAATATTATTATTATCTTTATTATTATTATAATATATTAATAATTATACAAATTTATCTTAATTTTCTTTTTGGTACTTAAAGATAACACAAAACGACAAATTTTCCAATAAAATTTTTTTATAATTCTTTAAAAGAAAAAGTTTCTAATTTATGATTTCATGAAAGCCTTTCAAAATAAATAACTAAAATAGGATTATAATTTTTAATATTATGATATTCGATTCAACAAAAGTTATTTAAAAAAATGTTAAAAGAATCATTGTATTTTTCATAAAGATATTTGCTATCTTATAAATAATATTGCAATTGACTATTTTTATTAAACTTTAGGTAATTATCTTATTTTCTCCATAAATTATCAATAAACACTAAGTATTTCCTATTTCACACAATAAATATTTACTTATTTAGCTTTTTTCTAATAAAACTTAAACAAACTCAATTCATATCATTATTGTATTTAAAAAAAACCATCTTTAAAACAATTAATTATTTATATTA
>Ga0315908_10003231_pt1 | contig 11799 bp, 11 predicted proteins | sample LakEriMetagenome_12_FD_203520 | JGI IMG/M metagenome (GOLD analysis project Ga0315908, IMG submission 203520) | Freshwater fungal communities from buoy surface, Lake Erie, Ohio, United States - Buoy 4 MA124 | ecosystem: Environmental > Aquatic > Freshwater > Lake > Lake biofilm | place: USA...
ACATCGCGCCGATGATGGCTTTCTGCCCTGCGGCACGCTGGCGCACGATCTCGCGGAAGACATCCGGCATGCGGCGGTGGTCTTTGGCGCAGTTGCCGTGGCTGGCGTCGATCATGATCGCGGGCTTTAGCTTCGCGGCTTCGAGGCCGTCGATGGTCTCCATGACATTGTCCGCGCCGTAGTTCGGGCCGTTTTCACCGCCGCGCAGGATGATGTGGCCGTCAGGATTGCCGCTCGTCGTCACGGCGGAGGCCACGCCGTCCTCGTTCACGCCCAGGAAGGTCTGTGGCTGCATCGCGGCTTTGATCGCGTTGATGGCGGGCGTGATGTGCCCAAACGTGCCGTTCTTGAATCCGAGCGGCATCGATAGGCCGGAGGCCATCTGGCGATGCGTTTGCGATTCCGTCGTGCGTGCGCCGATGGCGCTCCAGGAGATCAAATCAGCGATGTACTGCGGCGTGATGGGATCAAGCAGCTCCGTGGCCGTGGGCAGGCCGAGATCGAGCACATCGCGCAGGATTTTTCGCGCAAGGCGCAGGCCGTTGGGGATATTGCAGGTGCCGTCCAGATCCGGGTCCATGATCAGGCCCTTCCAGCCGACGGTGGTGCGCGGCTTCTCGAAATAGACGCGCATGACGATGCACAGGCGGTCTTTGAGCTCCTGCGCCAGTGCCGCGAGCTTCCGCGCATACTCCAAACCGGCCTCCGGTTCATGAATCGAGCACGGACCGAGCACGACGAGGAATCGTGAATCATTGCCAAAGATGATGTCACGGATTTCGCGGCGTGATTCGGCGATGAAGGCGGTTTGCGCTTCCGTGGGAGCGATTTCAGCCACCATCGACCTTGGCGACGGCAGCGCGATGTTCGAGGCGATGTGGAGATTGGCGGTCTGGCTCATGTGTTATGGCACTAGAGCCAGAACGACGGTTCTTCAATCCTCAACCACCACCGGATTCTTCGGCTTGAGCACAAAGTACAGCGCCACGCTGATCAAAATGATGGCTCCGGCGATGAGCGGGGCGGGGCGCTGGGCGTGATCGGGGCTGGTGATGGCGGTTTGCACGCGGACGATGATGAGCATGGCGCAGACAAGCGCACCGAAGATGGGAACGAGCAGCGGCGGCTCGAATCCGCCGCGTGGTTCGCCGGGGCGGCGCTTAAGCACGACGAGGGAGATGTTCACGGCGGTAAAGACGATGAGCAGCAGCAGCACGGTGGACTCCGCGAGCTGTTTCACGCTGCCGCTGAGGATGAGGAGCGAGACGATGCCAAACAGCACAAAGACCGCGATGTGCGGGCTTTTGCGCACAGGATGCACGGTGCCGAGCACGGCGGGCAGCAGGCCCTGGCGGCTCATGCCGTAGAGCAGGCGCGAGCCCATGAGGTAATTCAGCAGCGCAGTGTTCCCGATGGCGAAGATGGTAATGGCTCCATACACCGGCTTGATGCCGGTGAACCACGGCGCGGCGCGACGGGCCACTTCCATGAGCGGCGCGTCGCTTTTCGCCAGCTCCTGCCACGGCACGACGGACACGGCGGTGATGGCGACGGCCATGTAAATGCACGTCGCGAGGATCATTGCGCTGATGAGGCCGAACGGGACGTTTTTGGCCGGATTTTTCACTTCCTCGCTCACATTGAGAATGTCCTCGAAACCAATGAACGAGTAAAAGGTGAGCACCGCTCCCTGCATGATGAGGGCAAAGGTGATGCCAGAGCCGAGGCCGCCTTCCACGGTGTCGCCGGGCGATTGAAAGTAGTCCACGCTGCCCCAGTAGCGCACGCCGACAGCGATGATGAACAGCAGACCCGTCGCCTCAATGACGGTGCAGAGAATGTTCAGCCACATGCTCTCGCGAATGCCACGATAGATGACGCAGCCGACGAGAAACACGACGCCGATGGACATGAGTTTGATGCTGGTGGGGTCCAGGCTCCAGGCGAAGAGTTCTTTGACCTGCCCGATGATGGCCTGCGAGCCGGTGGCCATGCTGGTGAGGCCACTCATCATCACGGCGATGCCGATGACATAACTGAGCAGCGGTTTGCGCAGACCGCGTTGCGTGACGTAAGCCGCGCCGCCTGCTTTCGCGTAGCGTCCGCCGACGCAGGCATACGACAGGCCGGTGAGCATCGCACCGATCATCGCCATGAGGAAGGCAAGCCAGACGGCGTTACCAAGTCCGGCCGCCGCTTTGCCGATCAGCGCATAAATCCCGGCTCCGAGCATCGAACCGAGACCGTAAAACATGATCTGCCAGCCGCCGATGGATTGGACGAGGGCCGGTTGCGAGGAAGGTTTGTCAGGCATGGCTCGCCACTAGCCGAGATCGCGCCGGGCGGGAAGGTAAAAAGCCGTCCGCATCCCCTGTTATGGCGATGCGGACGGCGATGGCGTTTCTTTGAAAGCGCTGGTTTACAGCACGGGGATCTGGCGCGGTTTTGCCACTTCCTTGAGCGGCAGGCGGAGGAGGTAGCTGAGCGGGGAGAGTTCGCGATGGAGGGCTTTCACTCACGCATGAGGAGGCACTCATGAACAAGCGGAGCTGATTGCGTTGCGGAGCACCGCACAGGGGACTGTGCAGACCACTTTATTTCGCCAAAGCCGCCTTAGCCGCCGCACGCTTCTTCATGCGGATGTTCAGCATCTCAACGAAGATGGAGAAGGCCATGGCAAAATAGACGTAGCCTTTTTCGAAGTGAACGTGGAAGCCCTCGGCGATCAGCGTGGTGCCGATGAGCAGCAGGAAAGAGAGTGCCAGCATCTTCACCGTGGGATGGGCGCTGATGAAGTCGCTCACCGATCCGGCAAAGACCATCATGAAGCCGACGGAGATCATCACCGCGATGATCATGACCATGATGTGATCCGCCATGCCCACAGCGGTGATGACGGAGTCGAGCGAAAAGACGATGTCGAGAATCGCGATCTGCACGAGGATGGCTCCCAGCGCGGCTTTGGCGGTCGTTTTCTGTTCCTCCTCGGCATGTCCTTCCACCTTGTGATGAATTTCCACCGTCGCCTTGTACAGCAGGAAAAGGCCGCCGAGGATCAGGATCAAGTCCTTGCCGGAAATCTGATGCCCGAACAGCGCAAACAACGGATTCTTGAGCTGCATGACCCATGAAATCGACAGCAGCAGCAGGATGCGTGTGACCATCGCAAAACCGAGGCCCAGCAAGCGAGCACGGGGCCGCTCCGCGACCGGCAGCTTGTCCACGAGGATCGAGATGAAGACGATGTTGTCGATCCCCAGCACGATCTCCATCACGGTGAGCGTCAGCAGCGCGATCCAGGCCTCCGGGCTGTTGATCCAGGAGAAATCGAAGAAATTGACAGCGAGGAGGGGATTGAAGGCGAGATCCATGTGAGGGCGCGGAGAGTAGCCGAAAAGGCTGAATCAGCAAATGCCCGTGAAATGATCACGCAAAGGGGCGTACAGCCTCACCACCATGAACCGCCGCCAGTTTCTCCAAACCGCCTCCGCCAGCACGCTCGCCTCCTGTGCGTCGCTCCGTCCGCCCGATGCGCTGATCATCGACACGCATCAGCATCTTTGGGATCTGCATGTGATCCGTCCGCCATGGATCCAAGGTGCCCCGGAGGTGCTGCGGCATGATTTTGTGACGGCGGACTATGTGAAGGCCAACGCGGGACTGAATGTGAAGGCGATCTACATGGAGGTCGATGTGGCTCCAAGTGACCACGTCAAGGAAGCCGATGGCATCGTGGCCCAGTGCCGAGCCGGAAACACGCCCACCATCGCCGCGACGATCGGCGGACGGCCCGCTTCGGCGGATTTCGAGGGCTATGTGAAGCGCTACGCGGGCAATGGCATCGTCAAAGGCCTGCGCCAGGTGCTTCACGGCGACTCCACGCCTCCGGGGTTCTGTTTGGGCCAGGATTTCGTGCGCGGTGTGCGGACGCTCGGCAAACACGGCCTTAATTTCGAACTCACGATGCGCCCGACTGAGTTGCAGGACGGTGTGAAACTCATCCAGCAATGCCCAGAGACGCGTTTCGTGCTCGACCACTGCGGCAACGGCGATCCAAAGGCCTTCAATCCCAAACTCGGCCCCGGTTTGAAGCGCAGTTGCACCGCCGACGAATGGAAACGTGGGATCGACGCCATCGCCGCGCAACCCGGCGTGATGTGCAAAATCAGCGGCATCGTGGCCTTCGTCCCTCCGGGGAAGTGGCGAGCGGAAGACCTTGCCCCAGTTGTGAACCATTGCCTCGACGCCTTTGGCCCCGATCGTGTCTTTTTCGGCGGCGATTGGCCCGTGTGTTTACTCGGCAGCCCGGTGCGCGGCTGGGTGGAGGCGTTGAAGCAGATCGTGTCATCGCGTTCCGTCAGCGAGCAGCGGAAGCTTTGGTCGGGGAATGCGACGCGCTTTTATCAACTGAAGCTCGATGCCAACCAGCTCATTTAAGTGAAGCCTTGCACATGAGAAGCCCGCTGCGAAACAGCGGCGAGCCATTCGGCCACTGACTGCGGAAGCCGACCTATAAAAGGCGCGTGTTTTTTGCGAACCAATGCTGCCGCAGCCCCGGCGCGGAGAAAAAGGCCCGGCCACGCGGCACGACGATCTCGCCCCCCTCCGCACGGATGCGCACCTCGCCACGCTCGACAAAAAACACCCCCGGAGACACGGGAATTTCCGCCGAGCACACGTCACAGCGAGGCACTGGGCCAGAATAAACCCAAAGCCATTCGTGGCGAAGGCTGGGCCAGACATCGGCGGTGATTTCGAGCAGTCGGGGCATGTGTAAGCGTTTTCCGTTTAGCATGACACACGGTAGTTGTCGGTGTCGCTGACTTCAGCTTTGCTGTGCGAATGAAGACCAACCTTCTCGCCCTGTCCCTTTTTGCCGGCATCGCTCTCGCCCAGGAGCCTCGCAGCATCAGCGGCATCTACCCTTCGCTCGCCATGTTCAACAACGAAGGCGAGTGCGGCACCGGAGCCGTTGTGCCGTGGGCGGACCGGCTGTGGGTCATCACGTATGGGCCGCATCTGCCCTTTGGATCGAGCGACAAGCTCTACGAGATCACGCCGGAGCTGACGCAAACTGTGCGACCAGAAAGCGTGGGCGGCACTCCGGCGAATCGCATGATTCATCCGGAGTCCCAGCAGCTTTTCATCGGGCCATACATCATCGACGCCGAGCGCAAGGTGCGCGTGATCCCGCCTGCACGCATGCCGGGTCGTCTCACCGGCAATGCAAGGCATCTCAGTGACCCGGCAAACAAGATCTACTACGCCACGATGGAGGAAGGTCTCTACGAGGTGGATGTGAAGTCGCTGGCGGTGAAAAACCTCATCCGTGACGGCAACAGCATCAAAAAGGACTTCAAAATCGAAACGCCGCTGTCGAAGCTGAACTCCGAACTGCCCGGCTATCACGGCAAAGGTCTGTATTCGAGCCAAGGCCGCCTCATTTACGCCAACAACGGCGACCGCGACAAACGTGTGCTCACCGATCCCACCACGCCCAGCGGCGCTCTCGGCGAGTGGACCGGCAATGGCGACTGGCAGCTCTTGCGGCGGAATCAATTCACCGAGGTCACCGGCCCCGGCGGCATCAGCGGCAGTGATGCAAACGCGCCGGTGTGGAGCATCGGCTGGGATGCGAAGTCGCTCATTCTCATGCTGCTCGATGGTGGCAAATGGCAGTCGTTCCGCCTGCCGAAAGTCAGCCACAGCTACGACGGTGCGCACGGCTGGAACACCGAATGGCCGCGCATCCGCGAGATCGGCGAGGATCACCTGCTCATGACCATGCACGGCGCGTTTTGGAGCTTCCCGAAGACCTTTTCATCTGCCAACACGAGCGGCATACGCGCTCGCAGTGCCTACATGAAGGTCATCGGCGACTTCACCCGCTGGAACGACCGGCTTGTCTTCGGCTGCGATGATTCGGCGAATTCGGAGTTCCTCAACAAACGCCAAGTCAAAGGCGGCATCGACAGCGTGGGCCAATCCCAGAGCAATCTGTGGTTCACCAGCCCGGACACGCCGAATAAACTCGGCCCCGCGCACGCCAGCGGCGCGGTTTGGCTGCATGACCGCGTCAAAGCGGGCGATGAAGCCGATCCGTTTCTCGTCGCCGGGTGGAAGCACCGCAGCCTGTGGTTGGTGGATCACGTCTCCGGTGAATCGAAGCGCCTGGATGTGACGGACGACGAATGGCTACGCGTGAAGGCTGAGAAAGAAGGGAAGGATGTGAGTGCCGTCATCACGCTGACGAACGGTGATGCACGCGACACGAAGCCGGACGCGATTTTTGACGGCATCGCCCGAATTGGCGATAAAAACGCCCAAACCGGCCTTTTCCGCCCGCGCGGCGAAAACAAGCGCACGCTGAGTTTCGCGACGAAAGACGGCTACTACGAGATGGGAGCCGATCTGGCCCTCCAACGTGTCAAAGACGCTGCGGCGAAGGCTTTTGTCGAAAAAGCCGTCGCCATCCCGCAGAACGTCATCACGCTCGACGCGGCGAGCGTGCTCGTCGTCGATGATCGCGGCCGCCGCTGGCGTCTGCCACGTGCTTCCAGCGCCTTCGATGCCGCCACGAACGCAGGCGAGCTGCGCATTTGCCGCGAAGTCGCCACCGAGCGCGACATGCTGAGCGCCTGCGGCACCTTCTTCGAGCTGCCCGCCGAAAACGCCGACGGCTTCGCGAAAATTCGGCCCATCTGCTCTCACGATCTGCGTGTGACCGACTTTGGCGGCTACCGCGGTCTTTTTTTGATGAGCGGCATCAAACCGGACGCCAAAGCCAGCGACCACATCCTCCGCAGCGACGACGGCAAAGCCGCGCTGTGGGCTGGAGCCATCGACGACCTCTGGAAACTCGGTAAACCACGCGGTGAAGGCGGCCCGTGGAAGGACACGGAAGTCAAAGCCAACCAAAAGAGCGATCCTTACCTCATGTGGGCCTACGACCAGCGCACGCTAACGCTCAGCCATGACCAAAATGAGCCGGTGAGCTTTCACATCGAGCTCGATCTTACCGGTGCCGGCCTCTGGGTGACGCATCAGCACCGCGAAGTCTCTCCCGGAGAAGCGACGAGCCTCAGCTTCGAACCTGCGGTTCAGGCACGGTGGGTGCGTGTGACTGCGAGCACGGCCTGCACAGCGTCGGCGCAGTTGAAGTATGAGTGATTATTTCTTCCGCTGAAACGGATCGAGACACTGCTGCCAGTAACGGGAGGACCGCTAATGCCGTAGCCGAAGGGCCAGCGGTTGTTTTCGGGCAGGTGGTGGGTGCCGAAGAGCTTGTCGAAAAGCGGAAAAGGCCGGGGAAGCGCATCATGATGACCGTGCCCAACGCGATGCGGCCGAACATCACGCCAAGCAGCCGCTGATCCAGCCGCTGCCGAGTTTTCTTAACGCGGATGGACGGCAGGCGGAGACCAGAACGCCGGTTGCTTTCAGACCTGGCTGTGCTCTGATGCCAGACCAAACCTCCCTTCCCCGTCTCAAACTCATGTCCGCGCCTTCCTCCTCTGAAAAATCCTCCATCTGGTCTGTTATCAACATCGTGATCGGCCTCGCCATTGGCGGCGTGGTGCTGCTCTGGGTGCTGGCCTTTGTGGTGAAAGGACTCGGCTCTCTTATTCCCGCACCGAAGGCTGATCCAGCCGCAGTGGCTGCTACTGCCCCTGCCAGCGCTGCCGCTCCAGCTCCTGCCGCAGGCATTCCGGCACTCGAAATCACGATCAAGCCTGACTCCGCCAACCCACTGGCCTACGACACGAAGTCCATCAGCGCCAAGGCTGGCCAGAAAGTGAAACTGACTTTCAACAACACCCACCCCACGCTGCCGCAGCCGCACAATTTTGTGCTGGGCAAGTTGGGCGTGGACAAAGGCAAAATGATGGGCATCGCCATGGGGGCCATGACTCTTGTGGACAAAGGCTACATCCCTGAATCCGCCGACATCCTGGCCAACACGAAGCTGCTGCAGCCCGGCCAGACCGAAACCATCGAGTTCACGCTGCCCGCCGCTGGTGAGTACAACTACATCTGCACCTTCCCCGGCCACGGAGCCATCATGAACGGCACCATCACCGTCCAATAACTCTTTCAAGATCTCCAGCCATGGCCGTCTCCATCAGCGTCGATTACGAGGGCGGCCTGCGCTGCCGGACCACACACGGTCCTTCGCAAAGCCAATTCATCACCGACGCGCCGGTGGACAACCACGGTAAGGGCGAGTCTTTCAGCCCCACCGACTTGGTCGCCACAGCACTGGCGACCTGCATGGCCACGGTGATCGGGATCAAGGCTCAGCAAAAAGGCTATGACCTGCCTGGCATGAAGGTCAGCGTGGAAAAACACATGAGCGCGGACAGCCCGCGCCGCATCGTGCGCCTGCCGATCACCATTGAACTCCCACTGCCTGCCGATCATCCTGACCGCAAACTGCTAGAGGCCACCGCACTCGGCTGCCCAGTGCATCACAGCGTTCACCCGGATATCGACAAGCCAGTGACGTTTGTGTGGAGCGGAACTTGATTACCGCACCCAACGCGAGCCTGGAGAGAGCCCCACCTGCCAGTTGCGCTCATGCATGTAGGTGTAGTCGGTTTTTCCGATCGCGCCGACCATCCAGGAGCCGGTCTTCCGCTTCCATGCTTTGCTGAAGCTCTCCGCCGTGTGGCAGCCCCAGCTTTGGCAGTAGGCTTTGCGGGCAAAAGCGCTGCCGCTGATCTTGCCCAACTCCTTCTCATGCAGCCAAGCCGTGGAGGTGGCGTAGGTGTCGGAACTGTAGTCGAACATGAAGCTGTACTTATTCGAGTGGCCGAAGTACTCGAAGCCGGAGATCTTCATGCCGCGACGACCCGGACCATGGTTGATGTAGCGGATGAGCTCGTCCGTGCTGCGAAACCATACCAGGTTGATGAAGGGGTAGGCTTTCGGCACCGACTCGATGTTTTGCGTCAGCGGCTGGTGCTCCTCCGCCGCACGGCGCACATAACCACCCCGATAAACCAGCCAGGTGATGCGGGTGCCCGCAGGGGCTGTTTTGTGAATCTCCTGCATGCGAACACGGGCGGTGCGGATGAAATTTCCCCACCAGCGGTCATGCTGCTCCCCAGGTCCGCGCTGGTCTTCAAACTTGCGCACGGCAGGGCCGCCGCTGACGATGAGGTACTCAGTGTCGGCGGCGGCTTGGGAGGCCAAGCCGCAGATGAGGAGAAAAATCGCGGAGAAAAGCAGTCGATTCATGACGGCGGCAACAAAGCTCGGCTACTTCGACTCGACGAGTTTGAAGTTCTTGAACTGCACCACCATCGGCGGCCCCTGGTGGATTTGCAGGGCCAGCAGGCCCTCTTTCGGCGCGTTCGCGGTGTCCTCGTCGGTCACGTCGATGGTCTGCATGCCGTTGATGAAATGCTGCACATGATTGCCCTTCGCCACGATGCGGTACTCGTTCCAGTCCTCTTTCTTGATGGCGGCTTGGATCGCTGCGTTGTCACCGACGAGGCCGTTTTTGACGATCTCAGGCTTCTTTCCGTCCGCGCCGGGCTTGATGGTGTTTTTCTCGCCACGCAGGGCCAGGATGCCACGGCCGCGCTCCTCATAGAGAATGCCGCTGTATTTGTCCCCGGCCTCGAAATCAGCCTGGTAGCCGCTGATGATGGGGCCGAATTCACCGGGGGTAAGCTCCTTACTGCGATACTGCACACCGGAATTTCCCTTTTCAATGCGGTATTGGAAAGTCAGCTCGAAATCGCCCACCATGCCGCCTTTCCACACGAGGAAGGTGTTATGCTTGATGATGCCTTTTTTCGGATCAGCCGGGTCAGGCGGCGTGATGCCGGTGATGGCACCGTCCTTCACGCTCCAGAGGTCTTTGTTGCCCTCCCAGCCGGTCAGATCCTTGCCGTTGAAGATTTCTTTTTCGTCCGCGTGCGCAAACGATACGACAGCAAACAAGGCAGCAAGGGTGTGGGACAGTTTCATGGATGGATTGGGTTGGACAGGCGAGGTGTAACGCGAGGGTGCGGGATTGTCTATCGCTTTGGCAACCATGGCATTGGCGCTTGCGATTTTGTGAAAGGGGCGATACACGCCGCTGAATGCAGCTTCCTCGTTTCATCTCTTCCCCCGTCTTGTGGCACGCGCTTGTCATCGCCTGGGCCGCCCTGCTCTACTCGCTCTCAGAACAAAGCCACCTGCCCTCACCCGCCACGTTTGAGGGGATCGATAAAATCCAGCACGCCGTCTATTTCGCCGCCGGAGGTGCCTGTTTTCTGCTCGGTCTGCGTCTGGGGGGGGGTGCCCGCAAAACGACCACCGCCATCCTTCTGGCCGTGCTGTTCTGCGCCACCGTGGGTGGTTTAGACGAGTGGCATCAAACCTACACCCCAGGCCGCAGCGGCGGTGACGTGTGGGACTGGTTCGCCGACATGACCGGTGGCCTCATCGGAGCCTTGATCGCGCTCGGGGTCGAAAAATGGCTCACTTCAGCGGGAACCACCACATCAGCAGAGCGGTGAGGAAGACGTTCGCGAGGGCGAGCTCAAAGAACACCTTCCAACCCAGCGCCATGAGCTGGTCGAAGCGGAAACGCGGCAGCGTCCAGCGGATCACGATGAAGAAAACGATGAAGCAGAACACCTTCGCAAAGAAGCAGCCGATGTGCAGCAGACCGAGCCACCAAGGCGTGGCTCCCGCTTGGTAGTCGAGGCCCAGATACGGTGCGAAGGGGATGCTCCAGCCGCCAAGGAACAGCGTCACCGCGAGACCCGAACCGATGATCATCGCGGCGTATTCTCCGAGGAAAAACAGCGCGAACTTCATCGAGCTGTACTCGGTGTGATAACCTGCGACCAGTTCTGTCTCGCACTCGGCGAGGTCGAAGGGAAGGCGGTTCGTCTCCGCGAACATCGAGACGGTGAAGATGCAGAACGAGATGAAGATCGGAATCAGGAGCACCCAGCGCGAGAAGCTCAGTCCCTCACCCCAAAGCGGCAGCAGGAGCCAGCCGTTGGCGTCCTGGAAGGCGGACATCTTGGTAAGGTTCAACTCGCCAAAAATCATGAGCACCGGAATGATCGAGAGGCCCAGCGAGATCTCATAAGAGATCATCTGTGCACTGGCACGCACACCACCAAGGAAGGGGTATTTGGAATTCGAAGCCCAGCCTGCCAGCACGATGCCGTAAACGCCCAGCGAGGCGATGGCGAAGGTGAACAACGGCCCGATGCTCAGGTCGGCGATGACCAGCTTGATCGGCTCCTCCAGACCCAAGAAAGACAGGTCCAACTCGCTGCCAAAGGGGATCACGCAGCAGGTCAAGAGCGCGGGCACCATCGTCAGGCAGGGAGCCAGCCAGTAGTAGAAGGTGCGCACATGCGCAGGAACAAAGTCCTCCTTCAAAATGAATTTCAGACCGTCCGCCGCCGCCTGCGCCAGACCGCCGATGCCGAAGGGCTGCCAGTCTTTCTTGAATCCGAGCAGGGTGAGCGGCACGCCCACGCGATTCGGCCCCACGCGGTCTTGGATCACCGCAGAGATGCGTCGTTCGAAGTAAACCGAGATCGAGACCAGCGGCAGGATGACGATAAAGGAAAGGAAGACGATCTTCCCCACCGAGGCGGCGAGCGCAATGAGATCAAAAGTGGCGAGAAGGGGCGTGGACATCGGCGCTCGATTATCCGGCCCTCAGCAGGGGCAGCAACCCGATTTTGTGAAAAATTTCACAAAGTCCGCTCCAAGCGGTCATGGCGATGGATTTTGCACCGACTTGGCAGCCGATTCGTCGGTCAGCGGTGCCAGTTG
>Ga0315908_10003232_pt1 | contig 11797 bp, 5 predicted proteins | sample LakEriMetagenome_12_FD_203520 | JGI IMG/M metagenome (GOLD analysis project Ga0315908, IMG submission 203520) | Freshwater fungal communities from buoy surface, Lake Erie, Ohio, United States - Buoy 4 MA124 | ecosystem: Environmental > Aquatic > Freshwater > Lake > Lake biofilm | place: USA...
ATAAAAACAATAATTATTATTATTATATAATAATTGATTCAACTTTACTATAAGATCTGACTTATTTTTAGAGTAGTTAGAGAATGTAATAATTAATTTAAAAAGTGTTTTAATCAAATTTTTTAATTTGCGTAATTTTTCCAATAGAATTCCTAAAAATCTGAGAGTTTTTCAATTAATTTTTAATGATATTATCTAATGAAAAGCAGCTTAATTAGCGTTGATAGTGACATTCTATTACTTAATAGCTTAAATTTTCTTTTTAAGTTCCATAAATAAAATAAATAATATAACTTGTATATGATTTATCACAAATTAATCCTTGACTTAAATCTTTAATATTTGAAACAAGAATCAGTTTATTAATACAATTTATCTGACTAAATACAGTAAATTTATTTCTTTTGATTACATCATCGGTTGCATTAACTCATAAATTATTATAAAACACTTTATATTTATAATTATAAGTTTGAACATCTGCATCATAATTAATCTTTAAATCAAAACATAAATTTAGCTATAATTCTCATTATATAGGAATTAAAGTGTATTCATCATTCTTAAATAGATTTTATCTTATTATTTAGGTATAAATATTATATTATATAATTTACCTCTAAAAATTAGCAGTTACAGTAATTATTTTTTATAATTTAACAATTTAATTTATCTTGAGCTATATCATTTTACTATAGGCAGTTACTAAATTTTAATATCCAATATATTTGCACCTAATTAAGAATTTATTACTTTTTAATCAGCAAAGCTTTAAAATCACTTATAAGTGAAAATAAAAAATTAGCTCCAAAAAAATCATTTAAAAATTTTGAAAGTGTATAATTAACCTATATAAGCTCCTAAAATTGTAAATTTAGTGTTAAAAACTTCATTATCTTTTTAATTATTAAAAAGACATTTATTTTTAAATATTTGATTTATAAAAAAAAAACTTAACACATTTTTATGTATAAAATTTTAAAAATTAAATATAATGAATTATGATTATAATGATAATATTAATATTAGTAATTATAATAAAAGGATATTAATTATTATTAAAGATGAGTTGTGATATAAAAAGAGTAGTGGTAGATATAATAGCAATAAATAAAATATAAAAGCATGGGCAAAAGGAAATAGAGAAAGGACTAATGGGATAATTATGTGGAATATATAATAAAGAAAGTTAGGAGATAGAAGTATCAAATTGTTTTGCTTTACCTGATATGGTGATGGAGGAGGTGGAATCAAAAGAACAATTAGTATAATAACAAGAGTAGAATAGAAAGGTAAAGATGCAATATGAAGAATTCAGTATAAAATAGTTTGAACAGATGAAACTGGATAGTAGTTATGTGGGTTGGTACAATGTGGGGAGTCAATAAGAGTCATTAGTGAGTGAATAATTTTGGATTTAATACAAATATTAAAAGAATATTCCTTTTGCTATCTACTTAGTCTATGATCCTAATTATAGTTATAACAATCTCAAAGCTTATAGAATTAGTAAGAAGGTTTTCCGTCTCTTAAATCTCAGCAAGAAAAATGAGTCTGTTCAATAAATTTCTATTGAAAGAATCTAATAAATATTTTTCTCTGATAAACTTTTTTAAGAAATTCCAGTCTCAATCAAAATCAACCCTGTCTAATAAATGTTTATGAGTTAGTTTTAATAATAAATTATAAACTCTTCTCCTAATTTTAAGTTTGATCTTAATGATTAGTTTATCAAATCCACCAGGACTATGATTGAAGGTCTTGAAGAGTTGGATTCTTATCAACTTGCAGCTAATGATGAAGTCCTTAAGAATAAAGACTCAGAAACTCACATCAATTATTATGATATCAACTCTTACATCGATGTTCTCACCTCTATCAATCACATTAGCACTCAGCTTTAAAATGTATTTATTATTAATATCATCATTATCAATAATAATTGTTATTTTTAATTTTGTTTTTATCATTATTGTTATAATAATTATTAAATTAAAAAAGAGTAACTCTCAGTACCAGTTTTTATAACAAGCTAACAACTCAGTTCTTTGAATATATATAAGTTATAAATAAATAATTATTTCATTTCCTATTGAGCTCCTCTAACTACTTGATTTTATTATTGTAAGATTACTCTTTGACTTAGTTAATGATGCTCCTCTAAAACTGACCGTATTCCTCTATTCGTTGTTCATATTGATCTAAAGTCTATAAATAAAGAATAGAATTAGTTTTTCTACTTTTTCTCTGGTCAGTTTAATGTACTTTAAAATTTTGTCAGTCTTCTAATTGAGTTGTTTAATTGATTCAGAATGCATGAGAACTTCATCTTAATTATATATCAAGTCAAATTCCATTAGATTTTTAATATCTCTTTCTTCGCTTATTTATTCCTCCTTTGGAATTTTGTTCACTTATTTTAATAAATTGCTATTTGATAACGACTAATTCCTATTCTATTCTTATAAAATCTACTCTTTTTCATCAATCTAAATATCTTCATCGTTATATGTTTCTAACAATGTTAAATGCTTTATTATAATTATCTTAGTTTCTTTTTCCTCTTCCACTTTATTTTCTCTAATATCTATTATTTCTATTGATTTAGGAACTTAATTGTACTCTATTCATTCTATTTAGTTACTTCTTACGTTTAAAAAACATAGCTTTTTATTGTTTTTCAATCCTGTCAAGACTTTTATTAAATTATTATTTAATGCTAAGTATTCTAAATTTATTAGTGATTCCAGATTCTCTATTTCAATTATTTGGTTATTTTATAAGTGTAATAATTATAAATTATCAAATATTTCTAAATTCTCAATCTTTTCTACTAATTAATATATATATATTACATATATTCAGCCATTATAGTTAAAGAGATGAACTGTTTATCATAAACTTTATCCTTAAATAATATAAATAATTTTTACTTCTCTTCTTCCGACTTATTTTTATGAATTTTCCAATCAAAACATTTTTCTTTTATCAATTTAAAATTTAGTTTATTTGTCACTAGTTACTTTTGAATAGTTTATTGATCATGAATAATTTGTTAATCATTCTCATCTCTAAATAAATAAAAAAAAATACGAATATTGTGACATATTAGTTTAAATAAAAAATATAAGAATATAAATATTGAATTAAAATATGATGAAAAAATTATTAATCTTTATAATAAAGTTATATATCTTAATAATAATAAAAATAAGAATTAGATGCTGAGAAGTATAAGTAAGAAGTTGAGAGGAATATAGTTTCATTAGAGATTTTAGATGAGTTAAGTATAAGGTGAGCCATCATTTTTGGAAATGGCATATGAATACTTTGATGAGGCAGCTTAAATGACAAGCATTAGAGGGGACTTATTGCAGATTCTAAAAGAAGCAAATGCCGTATTGAAGGTGAACATTCCATTAATAAGAGATAATGGATCGATTGAGTTTATCCCTGCATTCAGATCTCAGCACAAACATCACTATCTACCGACAAAAGGAGGAACAAGATATTCTCTTGATGTAGATGTGGAAGAGTGTGAAGCATTGAGTTTATTAATGACTATTAAATGTGCAGTAGTTGATCTACCCTTCGGTGGAGGTAAGGGAGGAATCAAGTTTGATAAGAAGAATTATTCTAAAAGAGAAGTTGAAACACTTACCAGAAAGTATACTCTTGAGTTAGCTAAGAGAGGATTCCTAGGAGCTCATATTGATTGTCCAGGACCTGATCTAGGCACAGGCACTGATGAAATGGGATGGATGATGGATACTTATGAAGCTTATTACGGTCATACTGATATTAATGCTATGGCTTGTTGCACTGGAAAACCTATTGAGTTTGGAGGAATTGAAGGAAGAACTGAATCCACTGGATTAGGTGTATTCTATGTAATTAGAGAAATTCTTGAGGAGCATGAAAATTTACTCAAATCTTACTCTATTTCTACTGGAATTTAAGATAAAACATTTATTATTTAAGGTTTTGGAAATGTAGGTTATTATGCATCTAAGTTTATCCATGAGAAAGGAGGTAAAATTATAGGAGTGGTTGAACATGATTGTAGTATATATGATGCTAAGGGAATGAATCCTGATCAGTTGAATGAGTATAGACTGTCAAATTAAACTAGAAGTATATTTGGGTTCCCAGGGGCAGAATGTTTTAAAGATAATTAAGTAATGTTCAAAGAGTGTGACGTGTTAATTCCAGCAGCTACTGAGAAGGCAATCAACATTCACAATGCACATCTATTACAATGCAAAATATTGGCTGAGGCTGCTAATGGACCTACTACAAAGAATGCTGAAAAGATCTTAGAGGAAAAGGGAATATTAATTTTACCTGATGTTCTTACAAACGCAGGAGGAGTCACTGTTAGTTACTTTGAATATCTTAAGAATTTAGATCACGTCAATCCTGGATTAATTAATAGGAAGTGGGAGGAGACTAGCAAGTTAAGATTCTTATAAGTCCTTAATCAAGTCAGTCCTCATAAGTTCACAGTTACTGAACTCAATGAAAAGCAGAAGTAGTCCATCAAAGGTCCTTCTGGAGTAATTATTATTAAATATTATTTATAGTTAGATATAGTTAGAAGTGGATTGGAAGAAACCATGATCACTGCTTCTAAACACGTTGTTGATATTGCTCAAAATAATAATTGCAGTTTAAGGTTAGCTGCTTGGATTTATGCTATTTAAAAGGTTGCCAACATTTATGAAGAGTCAGGTATAAGTATTTGATTTAATTATTAATATATATTTCCTATCTTCACTATTTTATTCATATTTTTAATATAAATATTTTTAATTCAACTTTATTTATTATTAAATCGCATTATTTATTAATTATGGATACTAAAAATTAAAAAATGGATTAGGTTGTTAAATTAACCTAAGAAGTGTTAAAAAAATTATAAATAGAGAATTACGATAAAGGTAAAATACGAGAGTAAAGATTAAAAGTGAAGGAAGAAGATTTTCCAGAATTAAAGAATGACATTTATCTAAAAGCAATGAAAGTAAATAATAAATAAAATAAAAAAAGTAATAAAATTAGGATAGAGTGCCGATCTGGATTATGAGACAAGCAGGCAGATACTTATCAGAATTCCGAGAAGTTCGAAAAGCCTTTTCTTTTTTCGAAGTAAAAAAAATAAAAGATATATTTAGATTTGTGATTCACCAATATTAGCATGCGAAGTGACTTTGCAACCAATGAAAAAATATAACTTCGATGCATCAATAATATTCTCTGACATTCTGGTGATTCCAAAAGCTTTGAGGATGAAAGTGGAAATGGTGGAGAGTAAAGGACCGGTGCTTCCTGAGCCATTAGAGAAAGAGGAAGATTTAGAAAGATTATAAGAAGATGATGAGTGTCTATAATATGTATATGATGCTATTTATCTGACTAGAATGGCTCTGGATGGGTAAGCTCCTTTGATTTGCTTTTGTGGCTCTCCATGGACTCTTCTTACTTATATGGTAGAGGGAGGAGGATCTAAACTCTATTCTAAGGCCAAGAAGTGGATTTATGCTAATCCCCTTGCTTCTCATCGTCTATTAAACATTCTTACATAAACCATCATCAAATTCCTTACCAATTGTGTTAAAAGTGGAGCTCAGGCTATTTAGATATTCGACTCTCATTGTCATGTTCTTGAAAAGTCGGCCTTTCTTTCTTTTTCCTTATAATATAATCAACAAATTGCTTAAGCTCTCAAAAATCTCTACCCTAATATTCCTATCACTTATTTCTAAAAAGATTAATCCAATAGTGCTTAGGAAATATTTTAAATTAAAAGTTTTGATGTAAATTTAATTTTTATATTTATTATTTAAGACAATAAGTATTGATTCCACTGTAGATGTGGATAATTGTGTGGAATTAGCAAAAAAATATAATAAAACTATCTAAGGAAATATGGATCCAGGAATGCTTTATTGTACCGATGAAGCTATAAAAGAAGAAGTAAAAAGACTAATCGAAAAGTTTGGATGTCAAAATTATATTTTCAATTTGGGATAAGGGATCTGGCCAGATATGGATCCTAAGAAAGTAGAAGTATTGGTAAAGGAAGTTCAAAATTATTGTAGTAAGTGATTTATTTTATTTCTAATAGATAATTTATATTATCATATAAAATAAAATCACATAATGGAAAAGCAATACTTGGAAGTGATTCTAAACTTGATGTATATTTATGGGGATTTGTATTCAACAGGAGATTTTTCTGTTGCTAAATAAATTTATGATTATCTGCAGCAAGTTAGCATGGAAATATTTCAGAAGTAATAATTTTATTTTTTTTTGAAAAATAATAAATTCAAAAATCAAATTTTGAATCTTAAAAAAATAAAGTCTTATTTAGCTTAAGTATTTGGAGATGTAATTTTACATTTTTATAAGTTTAAAAATATACAAGATAAAGTATACAGAAGTACTTAATAAGACAAATAATCTTTAATAAAGGAGAGCAAATAAGATTTCCTAAACAATCTGCTAAAAAATTAAGAAGAGGAAGAATAGAATAAAACGAGTATGATTATTAATTTAATAATTTAGATTTGGACATCATGAAAATTGAGCAGAAAATATTCATGGGTAAGAGAATAGATTAAATGTCTGAATAGGAATTTTAAAAATTTTGTAAACTGAGATACAGTAACTTTTTGGAATTTAAAGAAAAGAATTTCGAAGCGGAATTCAATTTAAGTGACTTTTTTTAAAAAGTGAAGTTATAGTAGAAAGAGAAATTAAGTTATTTGATAAACTATATATTTTGCAAGATAATAGAGAAGATAGTGGTAGAGATTATAAAAGATAGAGGTAATAAGATTCTAGTTCCTATTGAAACTAAGATATCGGGAAGTGAAGTGAAGGAGAAGGGTAGTAGAATAATTGGAAGGATAATTCAGAATAAGAATAATTATTTCAACAGAATGGAAAAGAACTTGGAGAAAGATGCATTTAGCTTATTTGAAAAGGAGTTTTATTAAATGAACTATCATATTCTCTTCAATATAGATAATAATAAAGGCCAATCGACTCTCATTTAAAAATGTTGGAAGAAAATGCTCACTTATAAACACATGTGGATTCAAAGAGTATAAGCTCATAACTAACTTATAACTGCAGAAAAAAATCATATCAACTTTAGTCATCTTAAAACTTAAATCAATAATGATAATCAATATATGGAATATCTAGTAAATTAATTATGTAAACTTAATATAGACTATATTTCGTAATCAGATTCCTTATTTCTTTCTAACTTATTCAAAGACTATCTTATTAATAATAAATCTTACTTAGACCCTCCACTTCAATAGTATTAATTTATAATTCCTTAAAACTCTCATAAAAAAGTTAAATTGGAGAGCATCTTTGATAATAGTAATAAAGATCATAATAATTATAATGATAAGAATAAAAATAGAGATTCGATGTTTAAATTTCAATGATATATTTAATTAAATGTTAAAATATAAATACTTATTAATAAATAATATATAATTAAAATAAGAAAGCCATAATATCGAATTTAGTATAAAAATGAAATTATAATAAATAATAGGTTATATTATATTGATTAAATTGAATGAATTATTGAAATATTGAGTAGTAAGTCCAATTTTAATATAAGAATGAAAATAAAAGTTAAAAGAGTGAAATTAGAAAAGGATAAAGAAGTGGAGATTTTTCTAAAAGGGATATTAGAAATAAAGTACAGAGTGTTAATACATAATGGAATCTAACTTCAGATTGCTCTTAATATTTTCCCAAAATAAACATGACGTAAATAAAAATAATTAATTTTAGATTGAATTCAAGCAAAAAAAGAACAATCTAGGGAAGCAGAAACCTTATCTAATATCAATTAAATGAAAGTAAATAAGAAAATTTGTTTACAATATAAAAACCTTTCATGACTAATAGAAATCAATTATATAAACCTATGAGTTACATTACATTACCTGATTTTAATAATGATATTTTAACTTAATAAAAGCAGAAGAAGAGTTGAAATAAAATGGAAAAAACAAAAGATCAAGATGATTTGATTAATCATATAGTCAAAATTTCAGAACTCAAATAAATTAATTCTAAAATAATCAAAACAATAAATACTGAAACAGCTTATCAGACAAATCCAACAACAATTCAGACTACCACCAATATAAATATAAATGAGGAAAATCATAAATTTATCAATAGCAATTCTAATAAAAAAGAAGAAATTGAATTTTACTATCTTCCTCTAAAATAGTAACAAATTATTTTGGATCAATCCATCAATAAATTAGACTCTTTATTTAAAATCACTTAATTTTACTCTCAAAATATAAACAATCCTTAACTCATTTAAAAAATGCCTGTTAAATTTAAATAGTAGTATAATTTCGTAAAATTAGAAAACTAGTTTCTTAAATCAATTAACAACAGCAGCAAGTATTTTAAGTAGGATCTTTATATTATTAGTATAATCAAATCTATGTTTAAAAAGGATAAATAGATAAATATAAGTTAATAAGATGTTGATTCTGTCATATAAATTTTATAAATTTGAAATTAAAACTTAAATAAATTGAAAGCATAAATTTCTTCTCAATATTTAAATAAAAAATAATATTTGTAAAATTAACAAAATGAATTATCATAATCATTTTCTCAAAATAACTAGACTTAATAATCTTTATAAAATAACTAATTATAAATTTATATTTAAAAAAATAAAAATAATAATAATAATATTGACAAATTTAAAAATAAATTTGAAATAAATATTGATAATTCAAATAATTAAAAAGAATTAATTAAAACTTAATATTCTTTAAATTAAAATAAAATATAAAATAAATATTTTTCTTTAAGCTAAAATAATTTATATTAAAGTAAAAATCATTTATATAATAAATTTAAAAAAATTATAATAATTATTATAAAGATTATAATAATAATGATCAAGATAAAAATGATAATTGTTATTTTAATAATAATAATCAAGAAAAACAAGAAAAAAATGAATAAAAATAAAAAAATAATAAGAGAAAATTTAAAAATTTAAAAATAGATATAAATTAACCAATTTAATCACTTTAATATTTGTAAGAAAATTATAATAAAGAAAAATAATAAAATAAATCTAATTTAAATTTAAATATTTATTAAAATTAAAAAAAATATAATACAGATATAAATAATTCATAAGATAAATGAAAATTTGATGAAATAGAAACTCAATAAAATTTTTTTTAAATCTAAAATGATTAAACTTAACTAATAAAAAATAAAAAATAAAGTATTATAAATAGTTGTTAATTATAATAATAAAAATAATAAAATTTAGATTAGTTTAAATCATAAAATTTAGAATCTTAAAATTTAAATAATTTAAAAAATATAAATAACAGTAAATACATTAATGACTAATTAAAAGTTAAAGAATTATAATAGCTAAATATAAATAATTAAATTTAAAATAATAATAAAAGAAAAGGAATTAGAAATATCAATTACAAACAATTATAAATTTTAATGAAATAAAACTAAAGTTATGAAAATCGTATAAATACAGATATTTATGAGAAAATGTATCAATATTATGAAAAATAGGATAAAAGTAATAAATAAAAATATAATAGTTTTAAAAATAACAGTTAAACTGAAAATCTTTATGATATTTAAGAAATAAATAATAGTAGTCCAGAATATTCTATTATAAGTACAATATCAGAATTAAAAAATAAAAAAAAAATATATAACTAAACTGAATAATTAGAAAAAATAAATAACAAATTATCAAATTTAATAAAAAAAAATATAGATTATAATTAATATAATTAGATTCTTTATTCAAGAAAAAATCCTAATTTAGGTTAATCTAATAAAATTAGTTTGAGTAAAAACATAATTAAAAATTACTCTAATTAATTTAATAATAAAATGAAAAATTAATTATCATAATAAAAAGATTAGTTAGAATAAATTTATAATAATAATTAAAAAATTTAATAAATTTATAAAAATAAAAGAAAAAAAATAATATTTAAACAATAATAAAATAAAGAAGAATTAAAATAAATACAATAATAGTCTAAATCCTAGTTATTAGAATTTAATTAAAAATAAAAATAAGATTAATTAAGAATTGATTAAAATTAAAACAATGTATAAAGTTAAAAAGAAAAAGATAATGATAAAATTGAAATATAGTTGAATAATAATATATAATATAATAAGAATGATTAATAAATTAATTATTAGAAGATAAATGAACAATAAAATATTAATTATAAATAATAATTAAATGAAGAGTTAACTATTTTAAAATTAAATAAAGACTCTTATAATGAAAAATAAAAATAAATTGAAGGCTTAGCTTTTTAAAAATAAAATATTCAAAATGATATGTTAATTAAAAATGATTCATTTAATTAATAAAAATAATTATTAGAATTATAACCAAATATAACATAATTATAAATAAAAGATACGATATTAAATTATGAAAAGTAAGATTTATTAAATATAAATGATTAACTTTTGGAGTAAAATTAAAAAGTTTAAAATAATTAGGATATTTAATAAAAATAAATTTAAAATATTAATTTTTAAAAAGAGGAAAAAAATTTAAGTAAATCTATAATTATTAATTAATGTTAAAGATGGATAAAGTATAACAGATATTGATAATGATATAATTTTAAAATAGGATAATAAAGAATATAGTAATTAACTTATAAATATTAAAAATAGAATAAAATGAAAAACCTAAGTTGAATAAATAATAGGTAAAGATAATCAATCAATAAAAAAAATTAATAAAGTTTAAAAATTTCGAAAATAAAGATGTTAATATAAATACTGCTGATAAAATTACATAAATAATCAATACAAGTGTATTAGTAAAAAAATCAAGTATATTAAATAAATTTATTTTAGAATATAATAAAAATTAAAATATATCTGAAAAATAAAATTTCAAAATAAAAGTCAATGATTAAACTTTATAAAATAAAAATAAATATCAAGAAATAGATTTTAATAAAATATAATTTGATAAAACAAAATATAATTCTTTATTAGATTACTTGAAATATGAAATTGAAAATAAAATAAAAAATTAAGATTATTAAAAAAATAATTAAACAATTTAGGGCATTTAGAATTGTATAAATTTATTATTAAAATATAGATTAAATGTTAAATATTTAGACAAAATTAAAATTAAAAGAACAAATGAATGTTTTAGAAGAATTTTTTGAAATTAATATTGACAATAATGATGATTATTTGGAGATAATAAAATAATTTATAAGAAAATGTCATACAAAGTAATTAGCAGAAGATTTTAAGGTAATTAATAATAAAAAATAAAAAGATAAAACTCAACTTTTTTGATGAGATAGATTTGTTTTTAGATTTAATAAATTTGAGTCCTGAGCAGTTAAAAAAATAAATTGATTAAGAGAAGGGTTTCTAAGGTTTGGATGTATTTCAAATATCACAAAGGAAATTTGAATTCATTAGAGAATATGAAAAAATATAGGAATTAAAGAATAGAAAACAGGCTGCTATAAAATATAAATTTAATGCTCTTGTTGACAAATATCTTGTTGATTCCTTTATAAATTTTTAAAAGTAAAATGATAGCAAAAACTCTAAAAATATTAATCAATCTCTTTAAAAACAGTTTATGGAGAATTTCGAGTATTATCTTTAATAAATAATTGAAAAAGAGTTTGGAATAATTATGAATGAGTCTATTTTTACGTTTTATTCTAATGCT
>Ga0315908_10003233_pt1 | contig 11795 bp, 12 predicted proteins | sample LakEriMetagenome_12_FD_203520 | JGI IMG/M metagenome (GOLD analysis project Ga0315908, IMG submission 203520) | Freshwater fungal communities from buoy surface, Lake Erie, Ohio, United States - Buoy 4 MA124 | ecosystem: Environmental > Aquatic > Freshwater > Lake > Lake biofilm | place: USA...
CTGCGTACCGCGGCTGCCGGCCGGGCCCCACCCCCAGCCGCGCCGCATGGGCGTGCCCGCACCATGGGGGCACCCCCCCCCCGCCCCCCCCCATCCCCCCCCCCCCCCCCCATGTGCAGCTGCAGACCACCCGGGAGTGCAGCTGTCCAGCCTGTGCACCAACTTCCGCTTCTGTGGCTTCCCCCAGCTGCTCCAGCTCATTGCTTCGGTGTACGAGCCGGAGGGCGTGGTCCTGACAGCCGCCACCACCAGCAGCAGCGCCAGCCAGGCAGCAGGCGCCAGCGCCAGCCAGGCGGCGGGTGCCAGCAGCAGCAACGCTGCGGGCGCCAGCAGCAGCAAGGCAGCGGGTGCCAGCAGCAGCAACGCGGCGGGCGCCAGCAGCAGCAAGGCAGCGGGTGCCAGCAGCAGCAAGGCGGCGGGCGCCAGCAGCAGCAAGGCGGCGGGCGCCAGCAGCAGCAAGGTGGCGGGCGCCAGCAGAAGCAAGGCGGCGGGCGCCAGCGCCAGCCAGGCGGCGGGCGCCAGCAGCAGCAAGGCGGCGGGCGCCAGCAGCAGCAAGGCAGCAGCTGCACACCAGCTGCTGGTTGGCCCTGACCAGCAGGCGCAGGTGCGGCGTGGCCTCACCACAGCAGCGGCAGTACTCAGCTCGCAAGGCTCTGATGGTGAGCTGGCAGAGGAGGCGGCAGAGTCATCCGCGTCCCCATCAGTGGCGGCAGCAGCAGCCGGCATGTTGGAGGTGACCGATGGCGCGGCCAACCTGCAGCCATCACCGCAGCCATCACCGCAGGCAGGGAGGCCCGCGACAGAAGCCAGCAGCTCATCCGGTGAAGCGGCAGCAGCTGCCCAGCAGCAGCAGCCGGGCCCCGGCACCAGCTCTGGCGTCCTGGACTGGGCGTTAGTGTGGAGCGAGGCGCACCCGTTGGTGCTGGTGGTGCACGACGAGTGCTCTTCTGTCAAGCTCAACCCCCTGGAGGTGGCCATTGTCAGTGCAATTGTGCACCAGGTGAGCAGCTGGCAGGCAGCCACAGCCCGCCACCGCCCCACCCTGGGTGCTGGCATTGGCAACAGGTGCACGCGCTGTTGTGACTGGGAGCTCACTGCACCCGTGCGTGCCTGCCTGGGCGTGCTGCACTGTGCAAGGAGGGCTGCAGGGAGATGGGGTGGAGTTGCGGTGCTTGTCGGCTTCAAATTGAACCTGGACGGCCGCCTGCTGCTCTGCAGGCGCCGAAAGGCGGCGTGGCTGGCGGCATCTCGGTGCTGAGCCCGCACAATGCGCAGGCGGCGGCCGTGCGCGCGGATCTGCCTGGACTGCTCAAGGTGGCGGACACCGTGGAGAAGCTGCAGGTGCGCTCCAGCTGCTGGCCAGCTTCGTGTTTTCGACTGGCGTGATCACGTAGTGTGCTGCGCTGCTGCTAGCAGGACATGTTGCATGCATGCGCTGCGCCCTGCTTTGGCGGGGAGGGCACGAGACATGCCCTGCGCGATGCTGCCCCCCCTGCAGGGCGGAGAGGCTGAGGTGGTGATCTTCAGCGCCACCGCCTCTGACCCGGCCGCCCTCGCCCGCAACAGCGATTTCTACGCCAACCTGAACCGTGCCAATGTGGCGCTGTCCCGCGCGCAGCGCCGCATGGTGGTGGTGGCGGCGCGCAGCATGCTGGGCCACATGCCCAGCCGGGCGGAACAGTACCAGCAGATGGGGCTGTGGAAGCAGCTGGTGGGGAAGTGCAGGGCGCGGCTGTGCAATGGCGTGTTTGGGCAGGCGCGGGTGGAGGTGTGGGCGTGGGAGGAGGCGGCAGCGTAAGCTTACATATTGCATTGTAATCCGTATGACACCATGCTCGCATGCGTGCGTGGTCGTGGCAGGCAGGGCCATCGACTCATGTGCAGCGGCGCCGGGTAGTCGCCTGGGCAGCACGGTGCGAGCGCCCGGCCGCCGGGCGCAGGGCAGTGATCGTGCAGCTGCAGCAAAGTCGATGCGCAGCTGGAGACTACTCGGTGCTCGGAAGCCCCGATCGTTTCCTGAGCAAACTCCAAGCATCGCAGCTGCACACATGCCATGGCGGCTGCAAGGACTGATACTAGCAACCCCAATTGCAGCTGGCGCAGCAACAGCACCACAACCACGTTGCAGCTGCAGCTGAGGCAGCCTGTTGGCCAGCAGCAGTGCCCGCAAACGTGATCATGTTTGGCTGCAGGAGCCACAGCATGCCACACAACCATCAGCAGGTTGGAGGAGGATTTCCGTTACCAAACCTCCCAGAGCACTTGATTGTGCTGCCAAGCAGTGCCACACAAGTGGTGATACCGTTAGCGTTAGTGTTCAGTTGATCCACCTGCTGGCCTGGGGCGAGGTCCGGCTGGGCAGCCTGCCCCCAGCACACAACCGAGCCGCTGCCCGTCAGAGCGCAGGTGCCGTAGGGGCCTGCCCCGATAGCATCCACACCCGTGAGGCCTGCAGGAACGTCGAGCTGACCAAGCCCGTTATTGCCCCAGCACACAACGGTCGTGTCAGCCTTGAGGGCACAAGCATGGTACTCGCCAGCAGAAATGGCAGTCACGTTCGTCAAGTCATTGGATGGGCTTACGGGATCCCCATAGTTGTACCCCCAGCATGTCACAGTGCCAGCAACCGACAGCGCACAAGAGAACTCTCCTCCAAGGGCCACCGCCTTGGCTGGTGGCAGGCGTGGGGGAGGGATTGCGTTGCCATAGTCGCCGTTGTAACCCCAGCACGTGACCATGCCGCTGCCTTGCACCGCGCACATGGTGTTGTGCATTGAGGCGTCGATGTATGTGACCCCCGCCAGACCAGAGGGCACAGCTAGTTGACCAAAAGTGTTGTCGCCCCAGCATGTCACTGTGCCACCAGGAGACAGCACCGCGCAGGTGGCAATCCAGCTGGCGACCATCTGCACGCCGGTCAGGCCTGGGGGGGGAGTGGCTCCCCCGAACCTGGACAAGCCCCAGCAGGCGACCGAGCCATCGCCACGCCGGACAGCGCAGCAGTAGTTCCCTCCACACTCGATCTGTGACCAGCAGCCTGCAGCCGCCAGCATCATCGACAGTGGAGACCAGGTCAGTGCAGGAAGCACGCGCAAGCCAGCAGGTGGGGCACAGGCCCGTGTGCCGGGGTTGCTGCACCTCCACAGCATGCACACCACAGCACAGGCAATTGTTGGGCCCTGGCATCCGGGGCCCCACCGGGCGCAGACTTACTATCAACTTTCAGCTGGCAGGTGGTGCCAGTCCAGGCAGCCGGGCAGGTGCACGTGACGCCGTTGGTGCAGGTGCCGCCGTTTTGACAGGTGTTGGAGGAGCACAGTTGGCAGTAGGAGCCGGCCCACCCGGGCGGGCAGCTGCAGGTGAAACTGTAGATGCCGTCGATGCAGGTGCCGCCGTTCTGACAGTAGTTGACGGCGCAGTCGTCGATGTTGGTCTCACAGTTGGTGCCGGTGAAGCCTGCCCTGCAGCTGCAGGTGTAGTTTCCCCTGCCGTCACTCCTGCAGACGCCGTTGTTCTGACAGGGGCTGGGGGCACACGGGTTGATGGTGACGTCGCAGTTGGTGCCGGTGAGGCCGGGCGGGCAGCTGCAGGTGTAGCCGCTGCTGCCGGCCGCGCAGGTGCCGCCGTACTGACAGGGGTTGGGGGAGCACGGGTTGACACCACCGAGTGTGTTGCCGTCGCAGAGGTAGCCGGGCTGGCAGACGCAGGCCCTGTTGTCGACGGAGCGCTGCAGGCCCTTGCACACAGAGGGGCCTGTGCCGGTGAGGGCGCAAGCCGAGCGTCTGCCCAGACCCGTGGAGCTGATCAGCCTCCACACCACGGCACTGACTGACCGCAGGGCAACCCGGCTGCCAACCCTGACGCAAATATCAACGGTGGCCAGGATTCCACCTGCGCCCACCGCAGCAAGTTGAAGGAGCAGCTGAGAAACAACAGCCTGCGGCAATGAGGGCACCATGCATGCCGCGGCAGCGCTCTGACACTGTGGGGCAGCCGTCGCAGCAGCGCCGGCGGGTGCAGCAACCCTGCAAACTCACACATGCACCCGCGGCAGCACATGCAGCACGGCGCGCACAAGCGTTGTCACAAGGCTGCACGAGGACCCTGCACAACGCTGCAGCACACCTGCACTGCCTTGCAACAGTTGGCGCCGGCTCACGGCATCGGCATCGGCATCGGCGGCGCGGTGCCAGAAGGGCCTGCGCAGGTGCCCCACAGCGCAGTGGTGGGCCTCGGCGTGACATGGGGGCCATATGCCTGATTGATTGCCGGGCATGTGTCAGGCTTGCCCAATCGCTGACCGGCAAGCAGAGGGTCTGCAGGCAAGCTGCTCACCCAGTGTCACCGGCGGCTTGTTGGAGGTGCAGCTGTCGCTGGGCGGCCAACAAATCCGGTTGGCAGGTGGCCAGGGCCAGGCAGCTCAGCAGCGCAGCCGCCAGGAGGGTGGCGCGCATGGCGGCCGCGTCTGCAGGAACCGCCAGCCCAGAAGCGTCAGGCGGGGCGGCTGGAGTGGAGCCGCCTGCGCTGCTGGGGCGCGCAGCAGCGGGGGGGGACCGGGAGGAGGGACAGAGCTGGCGGCCCCTGCGGGAGTGATAACCCTGCGCCGGTGCCCGGCTGCGTGACACCCCCCGCGCGTGCCCCTCAACCTGCCCTGGCTGGCTGCCGCCGCCCCGCTGGCCTTACCAGGAAGTACGCTTAGATGCTTCGTGTGCGCTTTGCGCCGCCTGATCAGAGTCGGGCAGATGCAACGGTGGGAAGTTCCTCCCCTGGCGTCCGTCGACGTCGGCGAGCACTCTTCAGCGCCTGCGCTGACAAATATGCGCTGACAAATATGTCTTCGTGTTCGTCGAGAGGAGGACACAGGCTCGGCAACATGGGGTGGAAGCTTGCGTGTCACCAGCGGAGTGTGAAGTTCATCAGGCTTTCAATGACGACGCCTGCATCAGCCTCCCGGCGTGTCAGGCAAGCTTGCTGCAGCCCGTCCGTGCTGAGGTGGCATGCCAAGCCAGCTGCTGCTGCTTGCAGCCAGTCGGCCAGCCAGTCGAGCCACACACTGCAAGTGGTCGGGTGGGTCACGTACAAGCCGTCTGCACACCCGCCCGCAGGTGTCGGTGCTGGCGTCCAGCTGCGTGGCCCTGCACATCCCCCTCCTGCAGTGCCATGAACTCGTGTGCAGAGGCGGCGGGTAGACGCCTGGGCAGCACCGCGGCGTGTGAGGCGCAGGGGCGTGTGATGGGCCGGCGGCGGCGCCGGGGGGCGGCGGCTGGAATGGGGGCAGCGATCGCGCAGCTGGAAAAAACTCGGTGCGCACGCTCAGGGCGCCCGCGTGCTGCAGATTGGGCAGAGTAGTTGCATTGCCTCGCCAATCAAGGGGTTTCCACATTGAGCCAGCGACTCCGGACCGAGCCCCGTTTTCAAATTGTTCGCCGCATGCAGCAGCGCCGAATCCAACCCAGCTGTGCAATCAGGCCACGCCCTAAGATATCCACGGCCGTCCAACATCGGTGCCACGCTGCGCCAGGTGCGCGTGCGACCCCCTGGATCGCGGTTTGGCTGCCGGCTGGCCTCGCTGAGCGCCTGTCTGTGCCCTGCAGGACCTGTAGAGGTACAGCCGTCATGTGTCGACCACAATGACTGGCGCGGGTCGCTGGAATGCGGCCCTGCCGGCGAAGCCCCGATCGTTTGCCTGGGCAAGTTTGATTCCATGCATCGCGGCCATGCCAGCCTGGCCGCGGCAGCCTCCGCACTCGGCGGCCAGCCCGTCCTGCTGTCCTTCAGTGGCATGGCTGAGGTGTTGGGCTGGCCGCAGCGGGCGCCACTGGTGGCGCCATGCGACCGCAACCGGGTGCTGGCCAGCTGGGCAGGCGCCTGTGGCGGGCGCGCCCCGCGGCAGCACTGCATCCCCTTCGACCAGATCCGCCGCATGCCGCCGGCCGAGTTCGTGCAGCTGCTGGCGCGGGAGCTGAAGGCAGCGGGCGTGGTGGCGGGCGAGAACTACCGCTTCGGCTTCAAAGCGGCCGGCGACGCTGCAATGCTGCAGGTAGGCGTGCCGCGGGCACCCACAAACCCCACCACCCGCCGTGCTCTGCCCGCTGCTCTGCCCGCCGCCCGCCTTGCTAGCCTGCCTACACGCTGGCCGCCTTGGCGCCGCACGCGCTTGCGGCGCTGGCAGAACCACAGACGAGTCCGGGCTGCTGGCGTGCAGGCGCTGGGAGCTGAGGAGGGCATGGCGGTGTCTGTGGTGCCGCTGCTGGGGTCGGGGGCGGCGTCTGACGCGCCCACCTTCTCCTCCAGCAGGGTGAGTGTGGGTGCCGCCTGCTGTCGTGCTGGATGCCAGGCACCTCCGCTGGTGCATGCCTTGTGCACAAGATACCACCGCTGGCAGCAGGTGGCATGATGAGCTGAGCCTGACTCAGCGGCTGCTCGGCTGCAGGTGCGCGAGCTTCTGGCAGCCGGCCGGGTCGTGGATGCGGCTGAGTTCCTGGGCAGGCCGTACCGGCTGGTCGCACAGGTTTCGCAGTCGGACGATGACGGCAGCAGCAGCATCGCCGCTGCCGTTGCCAGCAGCAGCAGCAGCAGCAGCAGTGGAGGCACGGAGCAGGGGGCTGACCCGGGCTGCAGCACCAGCACCAGCAACGGCGAAGCCGTCGCCAGGCGGCAGCAACCTCCGCAGGACCGCGTGCTCTTGCCGTCAAGCTGCTTGCTGAACCAGCCACCCGCGCCAGGGCGGTACCGCTGCTCCCCACAGCTGTACCCGCGCGCATCCGCCAGCGACTGCTTGCTGCAGCTGCAGCAGCAGCCGCCTCCACAGAGCAGCAGCGGCCGCATGGATGCAGACAGCAGCAGCAGCAGCAGCCGTGGCGGAAGCGCTGGGAGCAGCGGCCCCAGCAGCGGCTCCGGGGGCGTTGACCTGGCGGCAGTGTCCTGCCAGGTGGAGGTGACCAGCCATGGCCTGTGGGTGCCGGCTGCCCTGCTGCAGCGCCAGTGCATGGCCAGCGTGGGGGGGCTCATGGCGCTGGACGTGCTGGAAGCCGTCCCATGACCGAATTCAATCACGCCAGCCTGCAACACGGCTGCCCGCACTGCAACAGGCCACGAGACCCGACCCGTGCCCCTTCCCGTGCCTGCTGATGCTCGTCGCCTGGGTTGCTGTTAGCATGCTCCCAGAACCCGCCCTGATTGAGGAACCTCAGGCCGCTGCATCACAGCGATCAAGTGCTCACCGCGCTGCCCACAGCCGCACATGCACCCAGAGCCAACAGCAAGCACGAGCGGCATGGGGCGGTTACAGACAGCTGAGCCAGCCGCGGAGTGCCGTCCACAAGCCACTCCCCGCATGTATGTACGGACATGGTGCTGGCTTCTGCTCGCGCTGCACCGGACGCAAGGAGTGGGCGCGCCCACGCCAGGAGGCTGAGCCCTGCTGTGGGGCCGACCCAGCTGGCTGCTGCCGCCGCCGCCGCCGCTGCTGCGAGAAAAGCCAGTTTACTTGCGGCCACTCTTACCCTCCTTGAGCTTGATGGTCTCGCCTGCAGCAGCGTTTGGGGCCAGGGGAGGGCTTGGTTGGTCTACGATTGGTACCAGGCAGCACGGGCGCAGCAGCCGACTGCAGGTGTGCCAGGCTGTGGGACTGGGGTGCATGCTGGCGTGGGCTGGTGCGGCTGCCGCCGCTGAGCTGCTGCCGGCCTGGCCCGCCTCAGCAGCTGCGAGCCGCAACCCCCGCGCCCGCCACCGCGCCACCCACCCTCGTAACGGATGCCCTTGCCCTTGTAAGGCTCGGGTGGCCGTTGGAAGCGGATCTTGGCGCAGAAGTCACCCACGTCCCGCTTGCTGGCGCCGCTCACAGTGATGCTCGTGCTCTTCTCAACCTGCGGAACCCCCCGGGCAGCCGGATGTGTGAGGAGCCTTCGGCTGTGGGCGGACAGGGTGCGTCAGTCCCACGCCTGCAGGCCTGCCCGGGTGCAGGCCTCGCGGCGAGCGGCGCTGCGTGCGCCGCCCGGGCGCGCCTGCCCGCCCTGCGCCGCCCTGCTGGGCGGCAAGCCGCCGCATCGTGGGTGCACAGTTGGTCCCCCGGCCAGTCAGCCGGCTGCGGGACGGCGGCGCACCTGGACCTTGATGCCCGCGGGCACTGCCAGCACGCGGGGCTTGCTGTAGCCGACGTTGAGTGTCAGCTCCTGGCCGCTGATGCTCGCCCTGTATCCCGTGCCCACCATCTCCATCTTCTTCTGGAATCCGTCAGTCACGCCCGTCACCATGTTGGCGGCCAGGGACCTGTGCGGAGTGGACGGCGCGGGCGCGCGTGGGTGGGCCGGCGGCTGCGGGCGGCGCGGCGCGGCGGGCCGCATGCTGCTCGATGCGGGGCAATGCTGCGGGCGCGCAGCCGCCTGGGGCTGCCAGGGGGCCTGTGACCGGCGGGCGTGCCGCCAGGGGTGCACCCTTGCTGCCGCAGGGCGGGAGGGAGGATGGGGGCGCACCTGGCCAGGCCGTGGAAGGCGTTGGCCTGCTTGGTGGGCTGCTCGCGCTCCACTATGAGCTTGCCCTCCTCCTGCGGACGCGGGCAGGCGGCGCCCCCTCCCCCTCGGCCCCCGCCGAGGTGCAGGTAGCAAGTTCGCGGCGCGACAGACTGCTTGCTGCATTGAGCGGCTGCTGCAAGGCATCGCCGGCTCACCTGCTTCACCACCACCAGCGGAGGCATCATCGTCTGCAGCTCGCCCTTGGGGCCCTGCGGGGCGGGGGGCGCGCCAAAGGATTGAGCGCGGCTGTCGAGCCATGTGTGGGCATCAATGGGCGCCGCAGCCCACCTTGACCTTCACCAGCTTGTCCTCGATGGTGATGGTCACGCCCTTGGGCAGGGGCACCGGCTTGGCGCCGATACGTGACATCCTAAGCTCGCCCGTCTCTTTCCTGCACTCCACGCGCAGGCGGCTGCGCGAGCTGGCCGTGAATGCCTGCATGGTGGGCGGCTGGCGGAGTTGCAGCGCGCACAGGCGGTGTTTCTGTGACTCGGACTGGTATTCGCCGCCAACAAGCCAGCTGGGGGGGGCGCGGTGCGGAGGTGCAGGCCGCGCCGCCAGCTGCTCACGAGGTGCCGGGCGGCGGCCGGGGGGGGGGGGGGGGGGGGGGGGGGGGGGGGGGGGGGGGGGGGGGGGGGCGGGGGGGGGCGGGGGGGGCGGGGGGGGGGGGGGGGGGGGGGGGCGCGGGCGGCGCCGCCCGGTGCTCACGGGGTGCCGGGGGGGGGCGGCGCCCCCCCCCCCCCCCCTCCCCCCACACACACACACGGGGCTGCGCCCCACCCACAACGGGTGTGCTGCTGCAGCATCAGAGGCATCACCGCAACCCTGGCTGGCGCCATGCAGCCTGGCTGCAGTGGCAGTGTGCTGGGCAGGAGGAGACACTCCGGGCCGGCGCATTTGCAGGCGTGGCTGGGCGCCCAAGCGCCGCTGCTGCGCCCCCGCCTGCCACACCCACCACTCACCACCCACCTGGCCACAACAGCAGGGGTGCTCACGCTTCCACAGGCCCTTCCTGGCGTTGTGCTGGGGTCCGCATCCAGGGTGGCCAGCCGGCGTACCCCGCCGGCATCGGCACATGGCCGGCCGCATTCGGGGCAGCTGCCGCGCGTCGGCCCAGCCATGCCCCATGCCTGAGCCCCCCTGCGCATCACCGCACTGTCGCATCAGTGATTGGCAGGAATGATGCGTTAGGCGGGCCGTAGGTGCGAGGTGGTTGCGTCGTCAAACGGTTTTGGGGCTGGTAGCCGGGCTGCCGCACGTCACACGGGCTGTGATCGCAGTCATGGCGGAGTGTGTGAGGTGGGTGCGGGCGTCTCGCTGCCACGGCCTCAGATCGGCTGGCGTTGGTCGCGCAGCAGGGCCCGGCAACGTAATTAGGAGGTGCTGCAGCTGCAGCACCTTGTCATGCGCGCACCATGCCCTGGGGCAGGTCAACGCAGCGGTCAGCAGGCCGCTGGGTGCCTGCATGCACCGGTCGATGCGAGGCCCCCGCCGTGCAGGGCGACGCTGCCGTCCGCGCTGCTGCTGGCGGGGCTGCCCCTGGCGGCCGCACAGGCACCGCTGCAGCCCGTGGACCTGGTAGCGGTGGCCAAGCAGCTGGCGTGGCGCTTCCCAGTGGAGACCATTTTCCTGGCCGTCCTGCTGTGCTTCGTGGTCAACATGGTCGCCGGCTTCCGGGCGAATGCCCGCATCGTCAAGGAGTTCGCCCACACCTTCCTGGAGGGCGAGGGTAGCCTGTGGGGCCGCAACTTCGCGCGCCATGGCACGGTCGGCAGCGACCCCTCGTTCGCCTGGCGGGAGGCGCGCAACCAGTTTGTGTTCTATGCCACCGGGCGGCGCTACGTGGGGGGCATGCTCACCACGCTGGACCTGGTGTCGCGCCAGGACCTGTTCATGGGCGCGGTGCGGCTGGTGTACAGCACGGGCGGCGACGTCCTGCGCTTGGAGGTGCGCCGCTGGGCCTGCCGACCCCAGGATGCACCCGCGCCCGCCCAGGGTGGGAGGTGCTCAACGCCCCCACCACGCGGAGGAAGGGCAGGCCGCCTGCCCGCCCCGCCTGGGCGGCAGGTGCCAGGCTGCCAGGCCCAGCGCAGCATGCGCACCAGGTCGCGCGCCCCAATGCACAGCCGGTTCCCGCCCGGGCTGGTGCTCAGCGCAGCACACACCCCGCCGCAGCCGGCAGGCCGTCCACAGCGGGTGCCGCAGCCGCCTGCCCTCCAGAGCTGGTGGTGACGCAGCGCCCTGCCCTGCCCTGCCTGCCTGGCTGCTGCCCGCAGGCCTTCCTGCCAGAGGCCACGCCGCCCATGGTGATTGCCATGGGCCCCGCCCGCATCGTCCGGCCCATGCTGAAGGACGTGGATGACATCAAGGACCTGTGCAAACAGGTGAGGGGCGCGAGGGGCGCTGTGGCTGTGGCAGGTGGGGTGGACTCAGCAGATCGACCTCCTTCCACACACACGGCCCGCCCAAAGCCTTGCCAGGCACAGCAGTACCCCCTTGCTGCTTCAGTGTGCGCTGCTAGCCTCAACCCGCAGCGTTGAAGGATGCAGCGCTGACAGCATGCGCTGACGTGGGGCCCCGCTGCGCGCCGCGCCTGCGCACCGCAGGTGTCGGTCAACCGCGACCGCCTGCCCCAGTGGCCGACAGAGGTGGGCAGCATGTCCCTCCTGGTGCTGGCCGACCAGGCTGCCGTGTTCTATGACATTTTCAGCGACCCCACTGTGCTCAAGGTGGGTGGCTGGGGAGGTGGTGGGGGGTGGTATGGGGGGGGCCCGACCCCCCGGCGCACAGCTGTTAGGGCAGGGACAGGCATGTTCTGGCCTTCCGGCAGTGAACACTGGCTGTGGGTTGGGGCCTGCCTGCTGCAGCCTGCTTGCTGCAGCGAGGGCCTGCGGATGCCTGGGCCGAGCGGGCTGCGCTGCCTCATACGCGCCCGACCTGGGGCGCCCGACCTGCTGCGCTGGCTGCTTGGTGCAGGTGCTGTGTGGTGGCAAGGGCACGGGCATGCAGCTGCTGCGGTACCTGCACATTTCCACGGACCTGGCAGGTGCGGCCCCGCCAGGCTGGGAGGGAGGCAGGGAGGAGGGGAGGGGAGGCGGCAGCTCAGCGCATGAGAGGGTTCGTGGGGGCTCGTGGGGCGCCCATAGGTTGGGCGGGGGATGCTGACGACCCCCTACCGCCCTTGCAGACGACAACTCGCGCAAGCTCGTGTGCGAGCTGTCGCTGCCGCGCCCCGGACGCATGGAGGAGCTGACGCCGCTGCTGGTAGGGACACCATATCAG
>Ga0315908_10003236_pt1 | contig 11794 bp, 9 predicted proteins | sample LakEriMetagenome_12_FD_203520 | JGI IMG/M metagenome (GOLD analysis project Ga0315908, IMG submission 203520) | Freshwater fungal communities from buoy surface, Lake Erie, Ohio, United States - Buoy 4 MA124 | ecosystem: Environmental > Aquatic > Freshwater > Lake > Lake biofilm | place: USA...
GAAAAGCAGTAGATACTCTTTTAGAAGAAACGAAAGACCAAGCAGCTAGTTTAAGAAAAGAATTCCAAAAAAGAAAAACATCTAGTAAGGCTACTTGGATCGAAAAATTTATGCAAAATAAGGAATTTAATATTATCGAAACCGATTCAAATGGCGATTGTTTATTTGATAGTATACGTATTGCATTCTCTCAATTAGGATATATTACTACTATTGCAAAGCTAAGGGCAATTCTAGTAGAAGAAGTTACAGATGAACAATACCAATTATATAAAAAACTATATACGGATTTTATTAGTGAAAAAGAAGATATAGAAAAACGTATGAAAGAAATCCTGAAAACAATCGAAGATTTAAAAAAACGTCTCTCGAAAATATTCGATAAACAAGAACGCGACCGTATTATTAATTCTGCAAAAACTATTGAAACCGAATATAAAGGATTAAAGGAACAATTAATTTTTACGAGAGAAATGCTATTAGAAGTAGATTTTATGAAAGGTATCGAAGATATAGATGGTTTAAGAGAATATATAAAAAAACCCGAATTTTGGGCGGATTCTTGGGCAATTTCTGTTCTAGAAGAGAAATTAAATATCAAATTATTAATATTTTCCGAGAAATCCTATAGTAATGGCGATATTCACTCGGTTTTCCAATGTGGTAATGAAGCTGGTGATACTACTCCTACACCGAACTTTTATATTATGGTTACCTATAGTGGTAAGCACTATCGATTAATATCGTATAAAAATAAATATATATTAAAATTCTCGGAAATACCATATGATGTAAAGGTACAGGTCGTAATAAAATGTTTAGAGAGAAATTCGGGTGCATATCATAAGATACAAGATTTCCGTAATTTTAAATCGAGGCTAGGTGTTCCTGCAGAAGAAGGTGCGAGAGAAGAAGAAGATGATAATGGAGCATATGATAAAGATGTAGTATTTATGTATTATAATAGGTCGAATAGTTATCCAAAGGCAGGTAAGGGATCAAATGAATCTATTCCTGAAGATAGATTAATAGAATATGCTGAATTAAATAAACCGTCATTTAATAATTGGCGTAAAAAATTGGATGATTACTGGGTCGCGGAATTTACTGTAGATGGTTCAAAATGGTCGTCCGTAGAACACTATTATCAGGGGGCTAAGTTTAAGAAACAGAATCCGGATTTTACGAAATTATTTTCTCTCGATTCTGATTCGGAAATATCAAAAGAAGTAGATAAAGCGAGAGAAGCAGGTTCAAAACCTGCAAATAAATTACGCCCTGCAAATGTGAAAATAGATGCGGATTTCTATGGTGGTAGAAATGATGTAGAGAGAGAACGTGCTCTATATGCGAAATTCTCTCAAAATATGGATTTAAGAAATATATTAATAGCGACAAAAGATGCAAAACTTGTAAAATATGTAGCGAAATCCGCACCGCAGACGGATTTTTTAATGATGAAAGTCCGAGCGAAGCTACAAGAAGAGCGCCCTGGTAAATAAATTCTCTCGATATTCTAGAAAATGCCAAATTTAAAGACCCTTAAAAAATGGTCGAATCCAACGATTGTATTTAAGAAAGCAAAAACATATTTGGGAAAACGCGCTACTATAAAAATATCGGATAAACCAGATAAGAAATATATGGTGACTAAGCCAAATGGTCATAGTGTCCATTTTGGGGCTATTGGCTATGAAGATTACACGAAACATCGTAACAAAACACGTAGACATAATTATTTAAATCGCTCTGGAAAAATAAAGGGTAATTGGAAAAACGATAAATATAGCGCGAATAATTTAGCACGACGCTTGTTATGGTAATAATCAAAAATAAATATAAAGACTATTTCTTATATTTATTAACGGTAACCAGAATGGAATTAAGATCTTCAAGAAGATATACACTTAACGATTATAATAGTAAATCATTATTTTTAAGTGATAAAAAAAAATATTTTGAGAGAATGGAAATGTGTTGTTTATCATTAGGAACAGTATTTTGTATTTTAAGCTGTGTTATTCTTACACATATAATTTATCATATTACAAGTTGATAATAGTAATATTTAATATTAATAAAAAAGGGAAGGGGTCATAGGGGCGCTTCGCAGTAACCGTAGGTTTCCCTATAAAATTGAATTTCTTTTATTATATTTTCCAGAAGATACACTTTCCAAGATAACTATTTAATACTATATCACAATGTCTTCTTCGCATAGAAAACAGACACAAACTATCGAGCAGCTTAAACAGTCTGTAAATGGACTTCAGGATACGGTTTACCAGTTAATCGGAGGATTATTTAATCATCAGACGCAAAGCGATGTTATTGAAATGCACGTAGAATCATTGAATTCGTTCAAGTGTAAAGACCGAGAAGAAATACAGAAAAAAATACAAGATGCCTATATCTGGCCAACAACCAGACAGGGCGATGCACTCGAATTACGTATGAATGCTATGGAATTACGTCTTCACTATCTTGAACAGGAAAATGCGGAGCAAAAGGCGAAGATTCTGAAGTTAGAAGCGGAGAAAGCAAGTAAAGCGCATATGAAAGATGCAGAGGTTGCTATTCGAGAAATCAAGGAGGCTGTACGACATATTGGTGCGGGACTTTATAACCAGGAAACCCAGAAATCTGCTTGGCGACAGCTTAAGACTATGTTCTACCACGATGGGTGCTTCGAAGAAATGGAGGAAGACGAGCTAGAAGACTGGAAAGTAAATACGAGTAAATGGGAGAATATATTTACTACGCGACAAGGGGATATATGCGAAGAAAAAATCGCATTAATTGAGCATAAACTATCGAATATTATGAAGGCACTTCTTACTTAGATTATGATAGTTTTCAATTATCATAATATGATAAAATATTTAAAAAATAGTTAGGTAGTAGAATAGTAGTATGTAGAAAAATAATTAATAATTATTTTTTTTTAATCTCTCGGATAACGTTGTTCTAAAATTATAACATCTTTTATATCATCCCACGATTTAAAATGAAACATTTCAATTTCTATTTTTTCTTTATATTGTTTCGATACATATACATTAGTAAAAGTATTATTACTATATATTATTTGGGGTACTATTCTAGGCGTTAAATGATATTCCTTCATTTTCTCCCATTCTGAAATACCATTATTTTCGTTTGTCATACTGATAATAAAATCATTATAATCACTATAATAACCTCTCTCTCTATTTAAAGTTACATAATTAGACATATTATCATTATAGTTAATCCATAAATTATATTCAATATAATAATCGCAACCCATATTTATTGTCTTTGATTTATGATTCATAAGATTTCTACACTTGAATGAATTACATAGATTTATCAAGAATAAAAAAGTAAAAAATTTATAAAAATGCATTGTACTTATGATAATAAATATTTTGTTTTTAAATAGTATTATATATTTAAATAATAATAGAAAAGGGAGGGGATCATAAGGGGAACCGTAGGTTCCCCTATAAAATTGAAATCCTTTTTTTTATTTCTCCAGAAGATACACTTCCCAAACAAGCAATCAAAGTTAAAAGCAATATGTCTACTACAACTGTTTTCCCCATTGCATCTGGCTTAAACGCCTCCGGCTTACCAGTCGCCTCCGGCTTACCAGTCGCCTCTCAGGAGTTTGATACTACCAAATGGTTTCACTCACCAGGTAATAGTATTTACTTGAAATTTCTACCACAGGATATGTCGAAGGAGGATATTCGCGCAGCACTCGAGTTCGTCGGACAGATCAGCCGTATCGATATCGTGAATTCGCCACCGAATAAACTTACCGGTGCTACTTACCGTATGGTGTTTATTCATTACGATTTCTGGTACTCGACTGAGGCATCGATGGGCTTCCGCGGCGAGTTAGTATCTAACTACCCGCGCCCATTCCAGATGTACTCGTCTATACTACAAAGAGAGCTCACCGTTACGATCAATACACGCCCTGTGCCAAAGACCGACTATAACGTCGATCAGTTGAGCGATATGTTCCACCGCCTTCAGGAGCAGTTTACTACTACGATCCAGGACCAAGGGAAAGAAATCGCAGATTTAAAGGAGGAAGTCGTTAATCTCAGAAAAATTGTCGCGCATAACGCACGCGATTCCTGGGACGTTAAGTTATCAGTCGATGACATCGAAGAGCAGTTTACTACTAAGATCCAGGACCAAGGGAAAGAAATCGCTCATCTCAGGAAGATTACCGATATATTATCGGTTAATTTTATTAAAAAATAAAAAATAGTTAGGTAGTTAGGTAGTTAGGTAGTATTCGGCAGTATAAAGTAATAAAATCTATAAAAAATATACGATTACCGTATATTTTTTACTGCTAATATTCTCAAATAATATCTAAGCTATTTCAAAACAACTCATCCTTAAATTTGTATCTTTTTGATTCAATGTCTTTTCTGCTAATTTCATAGAATCTATATATTTCGGAGTTTTATAACATTCTCTCAAAAGTCCAATATAAGATTTGAGAGAAAGTTCGGTTTTAAGAAATCGTAATGTACCCCTATTATTTACCGATGTCCATTCAATATATTCGTTAATATGCATATAAAATATCGATTTAAGAAGATAATATGAAATTACTGGTGAAACCTCTCGATATTCCATACGTTTTAATTTTGCCTTATCGGTTCTCTCAAATAAATCTGTATAACTCATATGATAATTTTTAAGAATCTTAGCCCCCTGTTTTAAAGAATGCAGCTGATCTGTACGTAACATTCTCTCGAATTTACTCCATTTATCTATTGCGTTTTCATTTTTTCCGTTTATATTTTTGTCTTGTATGATTTCATCTATATTCGCATATATTATTTGTAAGATTTCCGCCCACATTTCACAATAAGTCTCATAAAATCGTAAATCTATATGTATGGGGAACATTGTTTGAATAACTTCTCTATCTGTTCTCTCTAATAATTCTCTCGATACTCCAGAGAAATCGAGAGAAAATGCGTGAAAACATTCGTGAATTAATACTTTAAACCATTCTTCTTTCCTGTAAATATACATTTCATTCTTTCCCGATTCGGTTAAACTACACGAAAAAGTAAATCCGGTATTTACATTTAATTCGTCTATTGGTACTTTTTTTTGTGCGGGTAACCGTTTTTTAAAATCTGTAAAATAAAAATAGATAGTTAAATCGGTAGAACATCCTCTCTCAGATTCGAGAGAAGCGATATATAACCAAGAATATATTCGAAATTTTATATTCTGGAAAAATCTCTCGACTTTCTTTAAATCTTTTTTAATAGATAAAGTTGGATATGTAAAATGAAGAGTTATCTTTTTAGAATGAACTGTAAAAGTTATAGTTTGGCCAATCCAATGAGATGTCTCTATCGATTGTCGGATTTCTTCATTAATATATGTATATTTTAGACCCTTTTTTAGAGCGCTTGTTTCACTCGTATATATTTCGGAAGTCGTAATAGATGTATTTGAATCTTCTTTTTCTGACGTTAATTGTTTTAATCCTTCTTTAAAATATTTGGCGATTTTTTTTATGAATATTTTCGATGTTTCCGAGAGAAATTGTTTTTTTCCAGAAGACATTATTTAATTTCTAATTTATATGGATATATTTTATTTAGATTCTTTTTATTTTGATTCTTTTCTATTATTTTTTATAGTATTTTATCTTTTTATAAAAATCCAGTTTTTTAAACCAATTTACGACCCCAGCTTCCAGAAAATCCAGAAAACCCAGAAAATTGATCTTTATTTTCCGAGACTATATACTTTATTATATCCTTATTGTTTTTAATCTAAAAATGCCAAAAACTGCGACTATCTCTACATTTGAGTGTTCTGTATGCTGCTCCGATTTAAAAGAAACTTCTAGAATAAAAAAAATATCTTGTATTGGCTGCGAATATACTGTATGTTCAAACTGCCAAAAACAATATGGTAAAACAAAATGTATGAATTGTCACGCTAGATTTACGTCTGCATTCGCTATTAGTAATCTCGGTATAACATTTACTACGCAAACTGCAAGACAGAACGTATTAAAAGAACTGATGACTATTCAGAAAACAGAATTAGAAACCGTCGGTGAATTAGTAGAATGGACCAAGATTTGCAGGGAAATACAGAAGAATTATCGTTTTGGAATCGAAATTATTACTGAAGTAAATGGTATTACTCGTAGAAATATATTACCGACAAAACCATTACGTTCCCAGATTACACAGATATTATGCCAATGTCCTATAAATGATTGTCGCGGTTCGATTATTAGCGAAATTTGTAATATCTGTTCTACTGTCGTATGTACAGAATGTTTATGTGTTAAAGCCGAACAACATACTTGCGACCCAAATATAGTAGAATCGGTTAAAGATATCCGTGCGAATACGAAACCTTGTCCAAAATGCCGTACTCTTATTAATAAAACAGAAGGATGCGATCATATGAATTGTACCTACTGTAATACGCATTTTAGCTGGGAACACGGAAATATTCTCTCGAGTTCTACGAATTATCACTATATGAATCGGCTTATTCATCAAAATAGAAATATTCGTGGTGAAACTGCTGAAGATAATACTAATCCAGATAATATTATTCAAGAACAGATATGTGCAGTATCGCTAGAATTTGATCGTATTCCTGAATCTGTTATTCGCGAATTAATTAGCACACATACTGATATTCCGATTGATGAAGCTATTCTGGAAAATCTATATAGTGTTACTAAAGCAGTACGTTATCTTAAACGTAGTGAATATGCCGAACTAACAATTAGCGCTAATTCGAGAGAAAAATACGATGAATTACAAGTAAAATATGCGATGAATGAAATTACGGAAAAATCGTGGGAGCAATATGTATATAAAACCCATATTAAACAACAATGTTATGAGCTTATTTCAGGAATTCTCTTTATTTATATTGCGAATATGGATGGTTTCCAAAGTGAATTATTTCACGGATTGAATCGCCGGATTATTACCGAAGAATTTTTATCGGATTTAAAAGAGAGAATTAATAATCTTACGGATATTATTAATGATAATATTCGAGAGATTCGGGATGAATATGATCCGACAAATATTAATCTATTGGTTATTCGAAAAATCGGGGATACGAGTATCGGATATTGCTCGAAACAGAAAATAAATAAAGCACCTAAAAAAGTAAAAGAAACAAGAAAATCCGATATTCTAGAAAATATCGTATTAATATCAGAAGGACAACCAGAAAACCAAGAACAACAAGGACAAGAACTAAGACAACAAAAAGAGATCCAGCTATATGAATACCAAACCGAGCATGTAGAACGGCTAGAATCTTTTCTAAAAACATACCATTTCGGTATCGATTTATCGCCGCTAGGTACTGGAAAAACGTATACAGCCGCAAAAATATTCCAAAATCTGAAATTCCAGAATATTATATCTGTCTCTCCGCCAAGTGTAAAAACAAAGTGGTTAGAAGTAAACGATGAATATTCCCTGAATTGTAATGATAACCTTACATATGGTGAGATTACAGGAAAAAGATTTATTAATCCAAAATGCGGGTATTTAATCCGTAATGATTTTAAAGTACCAGTATTACAGGAAGATGGTACTACTCGTATGATTGATAAATATAATTATGTAGTTACCAAAAAATTCAAGGATCTCGTGAATAACGGATTATTACTAGTCTTAGATGAGTTCCAGTATCTGAAAAATGAAAGTGCACAGACAGAAGCGTGCGAGATGATGATTAAATGTATATACGATAATTTCCGAGCAGGTGGTAAATCCCGTGTTCTACTATTATCTGGCTCGCCGATTGATAAGGAGAATCAGGCAGTACGATTATTTAAGACGTTAGGTATAATGCGCCACGATAAAATCGTATCTGGATTCCAATATGCAGGAATTAACGAAATCGAGGATTATATTAATGAAAATTTTAAAGATTATCCTAAAAATATACCGACTAGAAATAGCTTTATCTATTATTATCGCGCATCATATATTAGTTCGAGATTAGATAGTAATGGAAACCAGCAACTGTTACAAGTCGCATCTAGATGTATTCTATACGCATACCGATTATTTATAAATGTGATTAAGCCATATGTTTCCAGTACTATGAATTTAACGCAAATACAAAATACGGGTATTACTTTACATAAATTTAATGGTTATTTTAGATTAAATGATGAGGCGAATCAAGTTAGAATTGACCAAGCCGTAAATGAATTAAGTAGAGTGAGTGATTTAAGACTACAAATACGTAATCAGCCGCGTAATAATACTCAGAATCAGAATCAAAATCAAAATGGTAGTATTATGGCTGGTATTGTACGTGCACTTACGATTATCGAAACATCGAAAATAAATACATTCCATCGATTAGCAGTAAAGAACTTGGAGTTCGATCCTAATAAAAAAGTCGTTATTGGTGTAAATTATAGTGCGACTATTACGGACTTGGCTGCGCTGTTAGCAACATATAATCCATTAATTATTGATGGTTCAAAGTCGGTAAAATCGAGGCGCGGTATTCTTGCGAAATTCCAAGCACCGACTTCGGAATATAGAGTATTAATTGGTAATATTGCAGTAATTAGTACAGGAATAGACTTGGATGATAAACACGGAGAATACCCGAGAGTATGCTATGTGAGCCCGAATTATAATACGATTCATATTTATCAATTAGGACATAGATTTTTAAGAGGTATGGATACGAAAACAGATACGGAGATTTTTATGGTATATAGTAATAATAGATTCGAGAGAAGAATAATGGAATCGCTGATGGCAAAGGGTCAAATAATGAAGTCGGTTGGTAGAGAACAATCGGAAGCAGGTATTGCATTCCCTTGTGATTATGAGGCGTATGAAGAGCCGGATGAATAATCGGACGATTAATAATTATGGTGTAAAAATAATAAAAAAAATATATATTCAAAATAAATATATAATTTTGGAAAATATATATTCAAAATTATATATAATTAAGAGAATAATCATTTATTATTAATTAATTTAATTTTTCTTTTTTTTGGACTAACTGATATTTTTATTTCTCCTCTCATTACTTTTAATATATCTGTATTTGATAGATCGTTATATCTCTTGAAGTTTTCTTTCAAATCAGCATATCTCCATATTAAATCGTTCGGTTTAATATTTGTTAAATCTGTTTTCAATGAATTAAAAATATCAGATTCATTGATTTGTAATTCGATAGATGCTTGTTCGATTGATTTAAACCTTTTTAGAAATACAGGAATTATTCTTTTAGGAGAATACCTACCTTCACTTAGGTCCTCAACAGTATAATTTAATTCAATCGGTAAAAATTTATCAGATTGAACAAATAAACCTTTACATAAATCATCATATACTGCATCATCCCATACTACCTTTTTTCCAATATATTCTAAAATATATTTTTCATTAATCCAAAAATTATATTTTGAAATATACCAGAGTTTATTTGTTTTATCCCATAAACCCCCTAATTTTTTTAACTCATCTTTAGAATTAAAATTAACTTCGATATAAATATAATCATCTAACGAGTATGTCTGTTCTACTGGAATTCTCGGAATATTTTCTATTGTTTCTAGATTTTTCTTTAACATATCAAGCAGCTTTTCTTGAACAATACGACCCGATATTTCTTTATTAATACGATATTCTTCTTCTTTGAGTTTTCTCTCTTGTTCTTTAATTCTCTCTTCTTCTAATTTAATAATGCACCCTTCGCAAGTTTCATTACGAATACAATTAATTACTACGTCTTTAGTAGTAATATCATTTGCTGTTCGTATTACTGCCTCAGCATCATATTCGAACCATAATATATGAGGTGGGCGCGATTCTTCTGATGTCTTATGCTTATAACAGCATTCGAATAATGCAATTATTTCGCTACCTTCTAATAACGCAATATCCGCGCGTTTTATTCCGTTATGATTGAATGAATATTCAATAATAATATTCGAATTTTCGGAAATAGGCGGAATAATGTATTCGAATCTTGTATCACAACAAGAGCATTTTCTTAAAAATATAATATTTATATTATTAAGTAACATTTGTTGAAAACACAGTTTCCCATTTCTGTGAATATCACTTTCTCCTGGATTATCGTAATAATTACAAGGTCGTATATTATTATCGTGTTTATGCCTAAAATATGGTGTCCGTATAGCGCCTTTACATAAAGTAAGAGGATTTTTACAACAAGGACAATGATACGTATTTTTCTTATCAGCAAATTTTGGAATTTCGAGCTCCCCAGTAACAGAGTTAAACCCACCAATCGGTAAGTGATTCATTATATATCGATGTTAATAAAATATAATTTCATAATAATCTGATATAAAAAATCAATTTTATACCCCGCCAGAAAATTGATTTGAAATAATCCAAATTCAGGAAAATCACATTAAAATCAAACATATAAAATGGGAATTAAAGATCTAAATCAATATATTTTAAAGCACTGTACTGCGAATTCTATAAAAAAACTCCAATTTAATGATATAAAACGTAAAATAGTCGTAGTAGATATCAGTATTTATTTATATAAATTTATGTCAGATGGAAATTTTATGGAACATTTATATACATTTCTCTCGCTTTTTAAATATTATATTGTAACACCGATTTTCATTTTCGATGGAAAACCGCCGCCAGAAAAGTGGGCATTACTTAAAAAACGAAGGTGGGAAAAAAAAGACGCCGAAATCCGTTTTCTAGAAATACAAGATTCAATTGAATCACAAACTGTCGAAATAACCGCCGATTTACAAAAAGAATTGGATGATTTACGTAAGAAAATGGTAAGAATTAAACAGGAAGATATGATTAAAACTAAAGAATTATTAGATGCCTTTGGCTATGTATATTATGATGCACCAGGCGAAGCTGATGTTCTCTGTGCATACTTAGTAAAGACAGGTAAAGCGTGGGCCTGCCTGTCGGATGATATGGATATGTTCCTCTACGGATGCCCACGTGTGTTAAGAAATCTGAGTCTAATGAAACATAAAATTGTACTTTATGATACAGAAGCGATTTTACACGATTTAGGAGTTAATCAATTAGAATTTCTAGAAATAACAGTATTATGTGGTACAGATTATAATGATAGCAGTCTCTCATTATGTAAAACATTTGAAATGCATAATGAGTATATGAAGATAGAAAATATAAAAGAAGAACCATTTAATCAATGGTTAATAAAACGGAATAATTATCCGGAACAAAATATTAGCGAAATTTGTGGATATTTCGATATATCGAAAAATACGTTATTAGATATGTTTGAAGAGAGAATAAAGACAGATATTTTAGAAAAACGAGCATCTATACCGAAAATAAAGGAAATTATGGGGGAATATGGATTTTTATTTGTTTAAAGTTGTTATTTTGATATATTTTATATTTTGGATTTTTTATTTTTGTTTTTTTGTTTTATTTTTGTTTTTTTGTTTTATTTTTGAAACCGCACGAGTTTTATTCTTTATTTTTTTATATCCTCCTTTTGGTTGAAGTTGTCTAGGAGCTGTAAATATTTTTAAAGATGGTTTTTCAGGATTTAATAGTCTATTAGGAATACTATTTGTACTTAAAGAACTATTAAAATTTACTTCGAATAAAAATAAAAATATATCTATATTTTCAATATGCTTATCATAATAATTATAACAAATTTTTTCATATAACTCTCTTAAGCATTTAACTAAATAAAATCTTAATAAATATGAATATGTATCACTTGTATATAAGCA
>Ga0315908_10003237_pt1 | contig 11784 bp, 6 predicted proteins | sample LakEriMetagenome_12_FD_203520 | JGI IMG/M metagenome (GOLD analysis project Ga0315908, IMG submission 203520) | Freshwater fungal communities from buoy surface, Lake Erie, Ohio, United States - Buoy 4 MA124 | ecosystem: Environmental > Aquatic > Freshwater > Lake > Lake biofilm | place: USA...
AGAATACAAGAGTTGGAAATAGGAAATATAAAAAGAATGGACAAAGTTAAATCTGTTATTGATCACTACATCTAATAAATTACATACTATTTAAATATCATCTCTATTAATGATACTGTTGATAATTTAATCAAAGAATCCTAAATTACCTATTCTGTTAAGATACTTTATTAAATGTACATTATTATTTTAATCTGAATTAGAGTAGATTTAATTTATATTTTCCTTTATCATCACGAATATTTTGTGTTTTAACTCTAATTACTAAACTGTTATTTCTATACTTTTATTCAACATTTATTCATTTATGTTTTATAACATCCAACTGTTTAAGTTTATTTGTTTTTTTTGGTTTAGATAATTTAAATAAATTACTTTATCTTTTTCAATTTATATTATTTCGCATTATATCCATTATTGTTAATATAAATCATAATACATCATTTATTTTTCTTATTATTTTTGTTAAAATAATTGTTCTCCAAATATCAATTCATAATTACCATCAAATTAATGATTTTATTTGAAAAACAAGTTGTTAATGTTGAAAAGAATACTTAAAGTTTCGCTAGATTTTCTAGTTTATTTTTCTTATTTAATCAGATAAATTATCATTTGGTCAATAAGATTATCTAAATAATAATAAGTCATTTCATCTTCAAATTATTGTTTTATTTTGCATGATGTTTTAATAAATTGAGGAATTAAACTATTCTCAAAATATTCTTTTATTTATATTTTTGTTTTTATATATTCTCTGATTTCATTATTATCATTTATTTCACTTAATATTATCATTAATTCTTGCATAATATATTAATATTCTTATTCTGATTTTTAATCTTACAGCAAAATTTAGTACTTTTTTTTAACTTCATCAATATTTAAAGAATCAATATATTGTTAATTTACTTTAATTTCTTATTCCATTCTATTTAATTTTATTATAATAGATTTGTCAGAAAATTATCGAATTTGAAAAAATAATATAAATAAAATAAATAAATAAATAGGAATTTAAAATACAAAGGAATAATATAAAAATTGTTAAGTAATATAATATAAAAATAGTAAATAAATGAAAAAAAGTTTAGATTCATGTGGATTTTATTCAGATGAGCAAGAAAATGAGTCTTAAAAGAACAAAGATTCAGCAGAACTAAAATGAAATAATATGAATAATAGTGATCTAAAACTAGATTTATTAAATAACCCTATAATAAAAAATAAATATTCATTAGACCCTGACATGGTTTTAGGTTGGAAACCAAAAACAATTCAAGTATAAGCGAATATAAAACTAAAACAAGAGTTAATGTGGATTGAGAAAATAAAAGAGAAAAGCAAAATTGATTAAAATATAATTTATGAAGGATTTAGAGCAGAATCAACTTACCAACTTCATCAAAGATATTCAAACCAATCAATCGATGAAGAACCAGTATTAAAAGGAATCTTAAGAAATAATCAACATATGAAAAGCAATTAGAACAAAGTGAAGAAAATAAATAGTTATAAATTCTATCAAAATAATAATAATAACTAATTTAATAATAATTAAAATATAGGAATGAATAGTGAATATATGAAGAAAAATCCTGATGATGTAGTAATATTTGATAGTGACTTTGAGAGTGGCAACTTGGACCTAGCAATAGAACAAAACAATGAATACGATTTATTTGTAAAAGTAGATAGCAATACTAAAGGTCACTGTTAATGGTATTTCTTTAGTTTGGTTTACAAATCGGGTTTGAATAAGAATAGATAGATAAAAATAAATATAATGAATCTATCTAAAATAAACTCTTTGTATTAATAGAATATGAAACCGTATTTATTTGATACTAAAATAGGTAAATGGGTATAGGATCAATAGATGGAGTGTGGATAGATTATAGGTAATTAAAGTTATTATGAGGCAAGATATCATATGTAAGGATTAAATATTGTCAAGAAGTATGCTGTGTTATCCTTTGTTATCACATTGTAGGTTGATTGAAAAGTGTATCTTGCCTATTGTGAACCTTATACTTATTCTATGTTATTAGATGATATTCAATATTTATAAGAGGTTAATTACAATTATAATATTTCCTATCAAACATTAGGTTATACTTTAGGCGGACTCTCTATTCCAATCATCAAATATAATCATAACAACAATACCAATAATAATATTCATAATAATAATAATAATAATTAATCAGCATGTCATTTTAATAATGATAAGAATATCAATTTATTGACTAATCAATCTAATTTTATAGATTAATTGTCAGATAATAATATTAATAATAATAATGAAAAAATATTGATAATTGGAAGAGTGCATCCTGGAGAACCGAATGGATCATTGATGATTCAACACATTTTGTAAGAGTTGTCTAAGAATGAAGGTAATAATCTTAGAAATGAGGAAGAATAGAAGATTTTTAAGTAGAGCTATTTGATAGTTCCTATGTTAAATATTGATGGAGTTGTTAATGGAAATTATAGGACTGGATTTTCAGGCAAAGATCTAAATAGGATGTATGGTAAGAATGATTAATTATGTCCTGAAGTTTAGTTGATTACTGAGTTAATGCATTCTCATTAAATTATTTCAGTAATAGATATGCATGGACATTCCAGCAAATAGAATATCTTCATCTATGGAGGAGGTATATATTATCTTATATTCATAAAATAATCATAATATGATAATATGATAATATGATAATATGATAATATGATAATATGATAATATGATAATATGATAATATGATAATATGATAATATGATAATATGATAATATGATAATATGATATAGGATATGTGGATTACAAAGATGAAGAGCTAGAACTTCTAAATAAAAGCTGAGAATACTATGAATGCCGATTATTCAGCAACAATCTATATAAAAACCAACTGATTTTAGACTCTTCGCTGCATAGTTTCAATAAATGAGGATGTGTGTTTGGTCTATCGATAGGCAAATACCATTCATGTCGAGGTTATTTCTATCGGTAAATAACACATCTCATAAATATTAATAGATAAGGTATACTATAATCCTACACAATTGAAGCTAGCAATATGGGATATCACTCTAATAATAGACATTATTACTTTGGAAACCATAAACATTCATTATTCACTTTTGCCCTTTTATTCTTAAATACTCTCTATTCAACTATCTAGCAGGAAATTAAGTATAGGAAGTATATTCACGCTTTTCTTCAAAGGAATCAAATAAACTTTAATAGGACAGATAAGAAAAAGAAAAACAAGGAAAATACTAAAAATACTTAGAATAAGAATCAAAAACTTAAGATTATATAGGAAGAATATGAGAATATTATTAAATAAGATTTAGATGAAATTAAAGAAATGTTTGATAATAAATTATATAAAGAGGATAATGATTTGAGTGATGATGATAGTGAGGGATAGGAAGATGATTTTTCAAAGGAAGAGGAGGAACTCATGAGGAAAAATATCATCAAAGCACAAAAAAATGCATTTAATATTAATCATAATATTAAAAATAATAAAACTGAAAAAAAAGAAAGAAAGAGAACTTCTAGTAAGTTAACTTCTAAAAAAAAGGAAAAGAAAATTAAATCCAAATTTAAGGAAATTGAAGAAGCTTTAGAAAAAGAAAAATTATTGTAATAATAATAATAAATATAATAATAATAAATTTAATAATAATAATAACAATAGAAAAAAAGAACAATATAATAAAATATGCTCAATTTAGTAAATATTGAATAAAAAGCAATATATTAGCCAGTTTAATAAATAAGTTCAATTAGAGAAAATAGTTAAAACAATTAATAAAGTTAAAAAAAATAGGTATTAAAATAATTAAATTATGTTCAAATTAACTATTCAGATGAAAGTTTTATAAATGGATTAAATGTTAATTAATAAATAATGGACTAGTAAAAAAATTACAATATTTAAAGATCAACAATTTAAAATTATGATAAGAATAAATAATTTGGTATTAATAGTTGAATAAATAGAACAAATAATATTAGAAGTAATAATAATAGTAGTAGTCATAGATAAATTTTATATACTCAACAAGCATAGATGTATTAATAGTAATAATTTTAGCAGTAATAATAATTCTAATAATAATAGTAATAATAATAATAATAATAATAATAGTAATAATAGTAAATATAATAATAACATCAGTAAAAATTAAGTATATAAAATGCTAGATTATAATTAATCAATAATTATTAGTACAATCCATACTAAACTCCTTGCAACTAAATCTAAAAACATATAAATTATCAAGAATTATTTAAAGATTAAACATAAGACTAATATAATTGGGTTAAAAATAATTAATACAGAATAGTTAAAGTCAAGTCTGTATTTTTATTTTAAATTATTTTATATATTATAAATAACATATTTTATTAAATTTTATTTTACTAATGATATCATTTTAGATAGAAGAAAGATAAAAATAAACACTTAATATCTTAGCAGAACAAATAATAAATAATAATATAAATAACAATTAATGATTTTTAAATTATATGTTTTAAATTATTAAAATATTTAAATATATTTTACTAAAATGTAAACAATAAAAACTGATATTGATTAAGAATCAGAAATATTATTATAAAAGTATTCTTCTCCTGAAAAAAATCTGAGTAAATAAAAAAAAACTTAAAATAGTTCATAAAAGCAGTAAAAAGTTTATTTTAAAAGAAATAATGAACAAGATTATTTTGAAAATTAAATTTAATAATTCTAATAAAAACTTTCCACTTTATAATAAAGATCTTAAAATTACAAAATAAATCAATTAAAAATTACAAACACAAACACTACAAATTAAGATGATTATTTTGAATATTAAACTAATAAAAAACTAAATTAATATGAATAAAAGATTGAAGAGTTAATATAGTTTAATGAAAAAATATTGGAAAATAATATGGAATTAGTTAAAAATAATGAAATATTGTTTGATTAACTCAATCAATAATAAATATATATTTAGGAATTGGAATCCGAAAATAAAAAAATGACAAATTAATTATAAAATTAACTTTAATTAAAAGATTTATCTAATTTTTTAAGTAATTTTGATGATAATTCTTAAATATAATAACTAAATAAGTAAAAAGAAGATTAACTAATGTAAAAAATAATAAATATTTTAGTTTATAAATGTAATCTATAAAATAGAAAATATTAGACAAAAGAAAAAAAACAAAAAAAAAGCATAAATGACTAATTATAATATAAAATAAATATATTAAATAATCTTATTTTTATATAATTATAAATAATAAGCATATTATAATATATAAATATGATATAAAATAATATAATAAGTATCTAATAAATAAAGTTTTATAAATTCTAACAGAAAGATAATAAGAATAAATAAAAATGCAACAATAATAAAATCAAAACCCTTTAAATAGTTAACAATAAGGTCAAAAAGGAATAGACCAAAGTTACTTAAAATCATATGCAAAAGGTGCAGAATCTCAAAAAGGAATCCAACTAAACGGTTAAAACAATGGGCTTTAATAACCTGTTTAATAAGTGCAATAACAAGCCCAACCATTCCGTAATAACTTATCAATACAAGTGAATAACTCACCAATAATGCCAACATAATCACGAATTCTATCGAGATCACCTATGAATGGTCGAGAAGTATCTCCAGTGAATATGCCAGTTACTAGTCGTATCATTACCAATAATGTTCAATATGTATAATAATCACCATTAAGTCCTATTAATTATCAACAATAATCCTCATTAAGTCCTATGAATCGACCACAATAATACTCATAATCATTTGTTTAAACATCTATTTAAAAACAATAGATAGTTTAATAATAATAACCATAAGTTTTCAACTCTATTGCAATTAATTCACCAATAAATTCTAAGGTATTAACAAGAGTTAATCTACAATAAGCAGGATTAAACTCAGTAAGTTAGAATTAGTTCTTAGAATAAAAGATATATGACTAATTCAAAAACAAAAAGATAGATTTTTAGATATTTGCAAATAATTTAATCTAGAAACTATTAGAATTTCATGAGAAATTAATTCCAGTAATGAATAAGAGTAAATATTTAGATATAACAGCTTTAAATTAATATGATGTAGTTGTAGATGATCTTAATTAAGAATTATCAATTAAAAATTAAACAATTTTAGATAATATTGAAAAGATTAAGGAGTTGGAAAGGAAGTTCAAGGAAGAAAATGGATAATTGAAGAATGCACTTGTTAATAAGAATTAGATATAATTGGTTAATAATCTCACATCAGTTAATGATAATTAAGAGAGGCTTATACAGGATGTATAGAGTTAGTAATAGAGTTAAATTGTTATTGATGATTAGGAGAGAGCATTTTAGAAGGAGATATAGTGTTTATAAGGATTCTTAGAAATTAAGTTAATCACTTTCTTAGAATAGTTGTTTATGGTATATAACTTATTTATATTCATATTTTTCATATTATCATTCTATCATACTTAGTATTTTAACATACTTATCATTATATTATAATATAATTATTAAATTATATATATAATAATATATAATTAATAAATATTATAATAATTTAATTTTAAATATTATAATAATGTAATAATAAATTTAATAATAATAATATATTAATATAATTATAAGGACTACCATAGAATAATTAGAGAACACTAATATAAAAGTTAGACTTTTGAATCAGAAAAGCAAAGACTATTGAAATAGATTTAAGAATTAATGATTTTTAAAACCACAATCATATAATATGAAGAAGAAATAAAACTATTGACAGATACATTAGCTCAAAGAGATGTATTAATTTATCAAAAACAGACAGAAATCTAAATGCTATTAAATAAAAAGAATGGAATAGATGAAAGTGAATATTATAAATTAGAATAAGCAATGATCTCTTAAAAGGAGATAATTGATAATCTTCAAGAATAACTAAGCTAAAAACCAAATGAAGTGAAAGTAGAAGTTTTGGTAGAAGATAAAACCAAAATAATAATGTATGAAAATCAAGTAGATTTATTAAAAAGTTAATTGGATGAAAAGGAACGATATTTTAATATGGAAATAAGAAATTATTAAGAATAATTAGATTAATATGAAAGGGATTTAAAAGCATTGTAATAACAAATATTTGAGAAGAATCAAGAGATTAATAGATTATAAGAAATGAACCAATAATATCTATAGGAAATAGAAGAATATGCATAGGAAATAGAGGAATATCAAGCGAAAAAGAATATAAATGATGATGCAAAATGGCTAAGCAAAATAGCAATTTTAGAATAAGAAATAGCAACAACAAATCTGAAATTAAAAGACGCTATGATTGAAGTAGAGAAGAATTAAAATGAGAATCGTAAATTATCAAAGATAATAGATGATAAAAGTAGCAATATATTTGATTTATAAGGATAATTGGATGAGTTGAGTCTGAAAAATAAGAGTTTAAATTAAAATTTACAGGATGAAAGGAACAAGAATTAGGAGTTGAATGGAATTATTGCTAATGAAAAGAAAGAAAAGTATAAATTAAGATAGGAGAAAGAGGAGGTTAATAGCACTATTTTATAGTTGGAGTAAAAGGTGAGGAGTAAGGATAAGGAGATAGATGAGTTAAGAAATGAGATCGATATTATCAGAGATAATTATAGCAAATCTAAACCATCTGTAATATTAAACTTTATATTATTACCATATAATATCATTATAATATTATATAATTACTATATTATATCACTATTATTACTATATTATATCTCTATCATTACTATATTATATCATTATTATATTATATTTTAACCATGATAGGGAGATATGGATTAGAAGAATAATGAATTGCAGAGGCAAATATCAAGACTTTAATAAGAAATAAACAAGAAGGATGAAGAAATCAAGAAGAAAGAACGAGAAATAAGCAGTCTGTAATAAAAATAAATTATTATTAATAGATAATCTGACATCAGATAATAAAAAGAATACTCAAATAATTTAGAATTGCAAGTCTAGAAGAGTAGAAACGAAGTTCATGACAAAATTAATCAATTAGAAGACACCAAGAAATAATATGAATAAAGTTAAAACAATGATTCTTAAACTAACAAAAGAGTTTCTGTTATCTAACGGAAGAGTCTAGTCTAAAAGAATTTCCTTAATTTCTAATCTAAAGATGATTATTGATTAATATTTTTTATTAATATATTATATATTTAATATTTATATATCATATTTATTGCATTTATTATGTTTATTAATATTATTCTTATTATATTATTTATATCTATTTATCGTATATTTATTATTTTTAATTTATAGTTATATTAGATTTAATAATTATATATTTATAAATTATTTATATTATTAAAATTAAGTATCAGTGTAAATAGAACTAATTGTATTCTTGGAATACAAAATTCTAAATTGTATAAGGAAGTAAGTACTTGTTTTTATGTTCATCATTATAAATCAAATACTGTAAATTAGGATTATTGTTTTTATAATGAATATTTTTCAAAAATTCATTATCAAACTATTTTTTATTGACCAAAAACACAAGATTATTATTACGAATATAAGGATTATTAATTTCATAAGCCAACTCATTGGAACACTCAATCATTTAATTCTAATTAAAGCTCAAACTATCTTTATTCTTAAACTAATTAATTTTGAAGCAAATAAACTTGACATTCTTATTGATACATTATAACTCTTAAATAATATTGATTTAATTAAGGAATAATGCATCTTTATAAAATAACTAATTATACATAGATATCCTTAACTTTTTATTTTTCTTAATATCATAAGTCTTATAAGAATTAAGATGATCAATAATTACCAATCTCACTTACTCTGAGTCAATTAAATATTAAACACATTGTAATGCACTTGAGTATTCTTGTTAAGAATATGTGCTTATAATCATAATATTTCATAGCAAATTTTCTAATTTTAATTATTATTATTTTGTTATTTAAAGGTATTCAGAAAGTTGTTATTAAAGGTGAAGAGTATCTAGTTCATTAAGATTATTGATGTATAATAGTTTAAGTTCTTTATTTTGCAGGTTTAAGTTTATTATTTCTTTGCATATTAAGTAATATGTTAATTCGTTCTTTTAATATCTATTTATAAATGTAATTTGAGTATTTTCTGTTTCTTTCAACTGGAATATTTAATTTATTAGCTATTCATCCAAGCTAAAACATGTCGATTTATTATCTCTTAAAAAATCTTTAAGATTTGTATCAGGCTAAAATAATTCGATTATTTTTTAATACATTTAAATTTATATAAAAAGAAAAATTTAAATTATTATATCAATTAATCATATTTCACTGAATGTAGTAATATTATTTTTTAAAATAGAATATTAAGTTTTAAATTCAATTTTCTTTTAATAAGCTTTTTAATTATTTTTAGTTTTATTTTTATCTTAATTATTCAATTATTAAATTATAACAATCCAATATTTTATAAATCAAATTTTTATTCTTTTCCATCAAAAATTTTATTGATAATTATAAAATATCTTTAAATAATTATAATTATTAATCATTTTATTAGTAAAAATAATAAATATTTTGACAAAAAATTTCTAAATCATTTGATTAATTTTATTTATTTATTTAATTTTAAAAATATTTAATGAACTATTTAATAATAATCTAATTATTCAAATAATTATTTATATTAATTAAAAAATAAATATAATTAACAAGATTTAGTTAACAGAATTAGATTAATTAATAACATTATTTGATTTAAATTCACCATCGATTTTTTATAGATTGATAAATATTTTATTAATATTGATTTATATTTAAATAAATAAAATATAATAAATATTGATATTTTAATAAAAAATAAATCTCTAAAGAATTAAAAGAATTATAAGATTCAAAATAATAAATTTAAAAATATGATGAATTATATTATTATTTTGAAAACTCAAATTTATTTTATATTTTAAGATTATTTTTATTACCAATTTTGAATTAGAACTTGAAATAATAAAAAGATTAAAACAAAAAAGCCGAATTAATATAAATAAATAAAATTATTTTTTGAAAATATTTCAGATATAGTAAAAAAATATACATTCATTTATCAATCTTTAAATACTCATCCTCTGATTTAAATTTTGATAAATTTATTACTTTTTACGCTTCTATTTTTATAGTAAATGTTTGATTTCCTTTTTAACTTTCAAATGCTGTTTTATTAAAATTCTTAAAACTTGGTCTATTTATTCTTATATCTTTACTAGAAAGATCTTTCTTGTAAATTTCATATATATTTCTTCCATTCAAATCTAAAGCGATTTTTAAATCTTGCTATTTTACTTTTGGGAGTACTATTTAATTGACAAAGTCTGATGGTTTTTTTATTTTGAGTTTATTTTTCATATCTATCAACTATTAAGTTTCATTTAAATATTTATTGAAAAGACTATAATATCCTTGATATTTTTTGGATATTCTATCTTGTGGATTGATATTAAAAAAACAACTTTAAGGGAAAGATTTATAAGCCCAATTAGCTTGACATTCGTTTTAAATAGCGTCTAAATCTTAGTTTTTAAAATAAATTCCCAAATATTTTTTATCTGGACCTTTCACATTGCCATTTATGCAAGTTCTATGACTTCCACAATACCCACTTAAATTATTAATTTATAATCATAGTCATAAAATTATCTTTAAAATTATTATTTATATTCTTATTATCGTAAATATTACCATTTTTATTATTTATAATCATTTATTAGTTTAATAAATGTTTGTATTACCAAAATTGGTTTTGAATGCAAGAAATACAGTCGACATATAAATTGCATAATTCTTATGAACATTAATTATAGCTCCATTTATTTTTGCAAACACCATTAATTGGACCTTCATCTGTTCCTTCAATACATCTTTAATAAAAATTTAATTAATTATTATATTACTCATTTTAACACCATCCACAATTAGGATCCTTTATGCACTTATAACAATACTTATAAGTTCAACAAGGAGTTAATTTATGTTTTTAAGTTGAATTAACTATAAATAAAAAACACAATAAAACTAAAAATAAAAAAATATTCATACAATAAAAATACAAAAATAATAATAATATTTAGAAAATATAAACTATATAAATATATAACATATATATATTATAATTGAATATAATAAAGAATGTAAGAAGAATGTCCATTCTATCATGAGCATAAATGTAAAATTAGAGAATGTGTTATAATGGTAATATAATAATAAGAATGAATTATAAATAAATGTATAGATAATATGCATACCCCTTCTAATAATTCGCCTACCATGTTTCCTAGTCTTACTATTAATCTCGATACTGTACAATAGAGTGCTCTCCCAATTGATCCTAATACAAACCATAAAACGTATTGTAGACTTAGTTATAAACCTGCTTTTATTCCGTCTCCTCCTTTTATCACTAGGTTTCATTAAAATCTACTCAGATTTCAAAATATTCTCTATTATTAATCCTATCCCTAAAATGAATTCTGGCTTCATCATACTTTCCAATCACTCCTCTCCTATTGATTTACTATATCTATAATACATCCTAAGTCCTTAATTTGTCAAATATATTCTTAATTAGCATCAATAGTATTCTTTTGCTACAATGAATTTTTCATAAAGTATTAATATATTGTTTGATCTAAGATCATTGTTGCCTAATTATTAAGTTAATCATTATAGTAAAACTAGA
>Ga0315908_10003238_pt1 | contig 11784 bp, 7 predicted proteins | sample LakEriMetagenome_12_FD_203520 | JGI IMG/M metagenome (GOLD analysis project Ga0315908, IMG submission 203520) | Freshwater fungal communities from buoy surface, Lake Erie, Ohio, United States - Buoy 4 MA124 | ecosystem: Environmental > Aquatic > Freshwater > Lake > Lake biofilm | place: USA...
GAAATAAAGGTAAAAATTAATGAACTAAAAACTCAAATAGAGCAGGTAAAGACTGGAGACCACGACGAAGAACTTATCGCCAAGTACCTAAATCCAAACACAAAGAAACTGAGTAGTGAGAAAAAGAAACCGACATACGAAGGAAGGGGTAAGAAAGCCGGAACAGGCGAAGCAAGAAAAAAAGAGGTAGCAAGATTAAATAGAGGGAACACTAGTAATCTTACATACGCCAAGAAGGTAGGTGAAAATACTTGGTCACTAATGTTTGAGGGGAGAAGAGATAGGGGAATTCCTGCTATGAAGAATAAGGAAGGTATATATGACATTCCTGTATTCAAAGAAGTTGGTGGTATGATTGGAGTTCCTATGAAAACAAAACAGGAGTATATTGATTGGATTAAAAAATAGATAGTAGTAGATAGATAAGTGTTAGGTAGTTAGGTAGTTAGGTAGTTAGGTAGTTAGGTAGGTAGATAGTAGAAAAAAATAAATAGTATTATAACAAGGGAATCAAAAAATAGGAAATACCTATTTTTTGATATTTTTATTTTTTTGGTTTTTTATTTATAATTATAAAAATCTAACTATCTACCTATCTACTAACTATCTTAAATCTGTGAAAGGCGAACACACGCAAAAATCGTCGATTCTTGGTCGACAAACGAAATATCTAATGTTCGCGCAATATCAACGACATATCCGCGAATAAGCGTAAGGAAATAGTCATTAATATTATCGAGCTTTACGTGAACCGACTTGGATTTCATAAATAAAGTCTCGATTATTTCTCTCATCGAGTACTTGGGAAATTGAAGCGCTAATTCCGCAAAAAGCGCCATCCACATAAGGCAGAATCCATCTTTTTCCGTTTCAGTATGTAATTCGGATGATGCCTCAAGAGACTGTATTCCGTATTCGTACCCGTTATAAAAGTGGTTATTATTAATATACCTTGGTTTAGTCGGAAGTACCTCCGCAACTTGGCGGATAATCGACTCTGTAACTTGGCAGCATTCGAAATATCCACGCTCCTTCCTCGCAATATGCTTCGGTAACTCATTTGAATCGACGTGTTCCAGCGTATTTTTAACGGGATCGAAAATCACTAATTCGACGTGACCATTATCTGGCTTCTCATTTACATAGAAGGAGATATCGAAACTACAGAAGATTTTCTTTCCTGGATTCGCCTCGATCATATCGTGTAATTTCCAATAGAACGCAGGATAGTATGTATCGCGGTTCGACCGTATAAGCCTGTCTTTATCATCGTAATAAAGGAGTAATTCCCAAACATATAACTCTGGTGCTTCTTTTTTTGATTTTTGTCTTTTTGTAGCACGCCCATAATCACGATAGTCCTGCTGAATTTTATCGAGGGTTCGGTCTTTGATATCGTATTTATGATTCAGGTAGAGCATCATCATAACCATAGTACTTATACTACTGGAGTAATCAATCGGTTTCTTACCTAATTGGAATAGCCTTGCAATCTCCTTCTCTAGAGTATGTTCAGCTACTAGTTCAGCTACTAGTTCAGTCATTTTATTAACGGTTATTGATTGTTATTGGAGTTTGTATTTTTAAGAATATTCTAAAAAAGTGTTTCAATTTTATGATTAATAATATATTTTTTAATATAATATAAAAGTAATCCTTTATATTATACAGCAGATGAATTTTCTTAAATATATTATTCTTTTATTAGGGTTCAATATAACTAACGGATTTTTAATAAATAAAATTAGGTCGCTACTAGATTTCTCTTTTTTAGAACCAGAAAATATGCTTAAAACAGAAGATTCTATTCTCTCTGAAAATGAAGAAAAAATCGAAAACGGTTATAAAGACCTATATTCTCTTAATTGGTATGTTATTGGTGAATCACGTAAATTCCAATCGAATCGTCTTAGAAAAATTACTGTTTGGGATAAGGACTATACAGTATGGAAGGATTCTAAAACAAATACATATTTTGCATTGGACGACGATTGTTCGCATAAGGGGGCTTCATTATCAGGTGGGTATTTAAAGGGCGGGTGTGTAGTCTGTCCTTATCACGGATACGAAATTTCTGGAAATGGTTCATTAGTAAAAGTCCCTGGGCTAGAATTTACGAGAAGTTCTTGTAAAAACCAGATTACTTATCCGATTTTCGAGAGAAATGGCTGGATTTATTTAAATCGTCTTCCAAAAATTTTACAAAAAAACGACGATTTTTATATTGGAACGATTACGGAGGAGGAAGAGGCAGGGAATCCCGATTTCGCGCCTATTTTCTTAAATGTAGGTTTCAATGCATATAGTCGTATTGTTTCGGAAAATTCTCTCGATGTGATGCATATTGGATATGTACATACTTTCGGAAATCGCGAATTTCCTAGTCCTCTTGCAGAAATCCCCCCTTTTCCTTTAAATAAAAAACAAAATCATTGGCGAACTGAATATGATTATTTATCTGGGAAACAATCATTTGCAAAACGCCTTTTTGGAATAAAGCAGCTAAAAATCCAGAATGAATTTGCACTACCGCATATGACTGTCGCACGTATTATTTTTGGGCCGTGGATTTCGACAGTAGTTACTTATGCTACACCGATGAATATTTCACATACTCAGCTCTATGTGAAAACATATCGTAACTTTTGGAAAGCGCCTGTAAATTCTCAAAATCCAATAGAAAATATTTATCATAGTTTAGGGGATTTTTTTACTAGGAAACTAATGTTTGATACAGTTATGCAGGATAAATCTCTAGTAGAAAATATTAAATTAGATAAAGCTGACGGTAAATATAATATGAAATATGATAAATTATCGAATACGTATCGTACGTTATATAAAAAATGGGTACATCGGGTGGAATAGATAGATTTTTTATATATTTTTTATTTTTTATTTTTATATAAATCTAATTCAAGCGGCGAAAGTTCTTGATAGCCTTAGGCTTCTTCACTATGCGGTCGAATTTAACTGATTTTTTCTTAAAATCTTGAACAGATTTTATTTTTGTTGGAACTAATACGTTATTACAACTACTGCACGTATCGCAATAAAACCTCTTCTTAGTATTAATAAATTTTTTTTCTGTAAAAATATCGTAATGGTTATACTGGAAATAGCCAAAAAGACCATTTGCAAAATGAAACCCTTGAGCAAAATGATGTCCATTCGCAAAATGATGTCCATTGAATACAGGTATGGGTTTAATCGGAAGGCTGGTTTCTGGTTTTTTCTCAGGATTTTTAGTCAATAATTTTTCCGCACAGCATTTATTGCAAAGTGTTTTTAAATCGACTTGTACTTTATCAGGAATCATTACCTCTTCCATAGTCGATGGTTTCGTAAATAAGTAAGATTGTTTAAAATAATCGACGTGTTCTATGGATAATACTTCCTCTTTAATGCGTTCTTTATTATCTAATCTCCTATCTGAATATAGATTTTGGATAAATCGGATTTTTTGATCAATATTAAATCGTTGAAATAAATATTTATTCTGATGATAATCGTGGATTAGCATCAGTGTTTGTATATTCTTGAAATCCGCAATATTAATAATCGATTTAAGATTACCGTTTATATCAAAAATGAACTTTCCTGTATATATACATATCTGGTGGACGACCTCGATTGGTAGCCCTTTGAATTCAGGGATAAGAGTTACTAGAGTTGACATTATTGTTGTTTTAGATGAATACTTGTTGGATTGTTATGATTTATTACAAGAGAGAAAAAATCATATCAATTTTATGTATAAACTAATTTAGTTAATTTTAGTTAAACAATATAAAAATAAAAAGTTATATACTGTATAATAAACTAAAATGGGTAAATATAGTTGCGATAAATGTGGTAAATCCTTTTCACAAAAATCACATTATCAAACACATCTTGCTCGTAAAACCCCTTGCGAAATACAAACAAATAGTATTAAAGCATTAATCAATAAAGCAATTGAAGAAAAATTAATTGAATTAAACATAAAATTGAATTCAAATAATAGTAATAATGAAAATAATATTACATTTAATATTACCGACCAAATGAATATTTTAAAAATGAGTAGATTAGAGCTAATAGCGAAATGCAAAGAATTCGGTATCAAAAAATATAGTTCAAAAAATAAATCAGAATTAATAGAACTTTTAGAAACCAAAAATAAATTACAAAATACTTTTATTGAAGAATCCAAACCAACTTTATCAAATGAAATAATACCCCAAAATAATACGATAATTTCAGAAGTTACTGAAACAAAATTAAATGTGTTAGATTTATTTTGTGGTTGTGGTGGAATGTCAAAAGGTCTTACAGATGCAGGATTAAATATAATTGCCGGCGTAGATATTTGGGATAAAGCAGTTGAGAGTTATAATAAAAATTATGAGCATAAAGCATATTGCGAAGATTTAACCAAGTTACCCCCTGAAAAATTCAACGAACTATATAATAAAGAAAATAAAAATATAGATATTATAGTTGGAGGGCCACCGTGTCAAAGTTTTAGTATTGCTGGAAAAAGGGATATAAATGATCCAAGAAATGCTTTATTTATGGAATATGTGAAATATCTTGATTATTTTAAACCAAAAGCTTTTATTATGGAAAACGTAATAGGTATGCTTTCAAAAAAAACAGCAAATGGTGAAAATGTAATTGATATTATAATGGAACAATTAAACCGTAATTATAATTGCATAATTAATAAATTATATGCAAGTGATTTTGAAGTTCCACAAAATAGAAGGCGAACTATAATTATAGGAATCAGAAAAGATTTGAATATTTTACCGAAAGAACCTGAACCAGTTATTAAATGTGTAAAAGATAGAATAGCAGTTAAAACGATTTTAATACCGAAAGAAGATGTTGATCGAAAATATTATTTGAGTGAAAAAGCATTAGCTGGAATAGAAAATAAAAAAGGTGTAAATAAAGAAAAAGGATTTGGATTTTCAGCGCAAATGTTAGACTTTAATAAACCATCATATACAATTCCTGCGAGATATTGGAAAGATGGATATGATTCTTTGGTTAAATATAATGAAACCGAAATTAGAAGATTAACAATTACTGAACTAAAACGTATACAAAGTTTTCCGGATAATTATATTATAGATGGTTCAAATAAAGATATTATTATGCAAATTGGAAATGCGGTTGCTTGTAGATTTGCATATCATCTAGGTAAATATATTATTAATACTCTTCTATAATTAATTCATTCCAAAAGCTCGACCCTCTAAATTGGGAATAATTTCGACTATTACCATCATACATTCCACTATCAAATATGATTTTTTTATTTTTGATACATTCAATAAAATAGTCAAAGTTAAATGATTTACCAAAACAAATTTTTTCATATTTATTTCCTATTTTTTTACAAATAAAGAATCCTTTTTTATTAAATTTATTCTCAATATGAGGTTTCATTTTTTGCGATTTCCATAAAGCAATTACAATATTATCATTATGTAAGAATATAGGAAAATCCTCTTTTATACTTCGAGTATCATGTGAAAATGAATAATATACAATTATATCATTATTTTCACTTATTAATAAATTTTGTCCATTAGAATTCCAACTATTATATATTGGAACACAACTTCCAGACCAAGAATATCTATTATTCTTACTTGGATTTGGATTTCCAAAAGTTCTAATAAAATCACTTCTGCTCATTTTTATTTCATCTGTCCAATTATTAAGTAAATTTATTTCATTTCGTTTATTTTTTCCTGAAAATGCATATTCACTCGGACTAAAATCCCCAAGAGTAGTTTTACTTGAAGATTTTTTCATTTCATAGCCATTAATATCTGGTTCATTTTTTGCATTATGTTTTATACCCATTTTTGTTTCTAACCAATGTCCTTCTTTACCACAATGGTTTATATGTTGTCCTTCTATCATTATTTCAACGCCTTTTACATTATTATTAAATAACGTTATTATTTCTTGTTTACCGGTATCAATATCTTTTGAAGTATCATTCATGTTATAATAATTAAATAGTTAATAATTTTGAGTATTTAAAAATTAGTTGTTTATAAATCAATTTTATAAAGTTTAACATAATTCTTAAAAAAATATTTATCAGTTTAAAATACAAATTAAATAAAGATATAAAAATATGTCTATTGAATATAATATATGAAGTTTTTTTCATTTTTTATTTATCTGTCATTATTTATAAAAAAAACGGATTCTTTCCAGTGGTCTAATCCAGAAACTAGGTCACTATCCTACCTTCTACGCGATATTGAGAACAAAAATATCGATAAACTCTATCTCTCAAATGACCTAACGAAAGTCTACTATAAAGAGAATAAATTAATAAATGATTATAATGAAGATAATACACTCTCTCGAACTCTATATAAACGTACTATTTTATCCCCTGCGATTATTCCAAAAGTATTAGATTCTACCGAATCCGCCAAAGTAGAGTCATTTATTATGGAATATAACCCAGAGCAGAGTTTCCAAGTTGGAGCTCTCCTAGATAATTTCTTCGTTGGAACAATTATTTTTATTACTCTACGTATATTACTCGGTGGATTTAGAGGTGGACCACCTACAGGTATGATGCCTCCGAATCCATTCTCTTCTTTCTTGAAAAAACCCAACGATGATATTAAAACTAATCTAGAAAAATCGAATATTACTCTCGCGAGTTGGGCTGGTAGCCCCGAAGTTTCCGAAGAATGTTTCGAGATTATTTCCTATATGCGTAATTCAACGCAATATAAACTCGCTGGCGCTGAACTTCCAAAAGGTATTCTTTTAGAAGGCCCACCTGGAACAGGTAAAACGCTTATTGCAAAGGCGATTGCTTCCGAAACAAACGCTACTTTTATCTCGGTCTCTGCGAGTGAATTCGTCGAATTATTCGTCGGTATGGGTGCTGCAAAAGTACGCACTCTCTTTGAAACAGCCCGAGAGAATTTACCCGCGATTATTTTTATCGATGAAATCGACTCTGTCGGTAAGCAGCGTGGATCAAGTGGATTTAATGGTGGTAATGACGAGAGAGAGCAGACCCTGAATCAGATTCTAGCGGAGATGGACGGATTTGAACCGAATGAAGATATTTTAGTTATTGCTGCAACAAACCGTAAGGATATCCTAGATCAAGCACTTTTAAGACCAGGACGTTTCGATAGAATCGTTTATGTGCCCCTCCCCGATAAGGAGTCAAGAAAATCAATTCTTCAGATTTATTTAGATAAAAAACAGATAAGTACAGAGCCGAATGAAAAAATACAATTAGATATTGTCGCAGAAATGACCCAAGGATTTTCCGGTGCTCAAATAAAGAACCTTGTAAATGAAGCCGCGATATATGCCGCGAGAGATAGTCGTACAGCTATAAAACAAACAGATATTGAGAATGCACTCGAAAAACTTATAGTAGGTATTGTCAAAAAGGTCGATACTCGCGATATAGAAACTAGAAAAAGAGTCGCGATTCACGAATTAGGACACGCATTTTTAGCTTATTATTTCCGCGAATATTTCGAATTAACAAAAGTAACAATTCAGAGTACGTATAATGGCGCAGGTGGATATACACTTTTCAAGGAGAAACCGAATATCGATGGACTCTATACGAAGGATCTCTTAAAGAAGCGATTGATGGTTGCATTAGGGGGTAAGGCAGCCGAGTTTCTCTTCTATGGCGAAGAATTTATTTCTCTAGGGGCAATTCAGGATTTAAAAGAGGCGAATGGATTAGCGAAACGTATGATATCGAATTATGGTATGGGAAATTATTTAGAGGTATTTTATGATACGAAACAAGACCCATCTGTTATGCCAAGTAATCAGCCATATTCGGATAAGCGTTTAGAACAGATTGATGATGAATCGTTATATTTATTAAATGATGCATATGCAGAAGTTATTGCGATTCTTTTAAAGTATAGAGAAAATATCGAAAAAGTTCTCGATATCCTCTTAAAATTAGGCTCATTAACACAACCCGAATTCGAGAGAATTATTACGGATTACAGCTTTAATATTCATATTAGGGAGGATTAATCAAAGAATAATACTATGAAATCCAATAAATAGGGGATACGAAATCGGATATTTTATCTGTTCATCCGTTTCTAGATTCACCATAATAAAATATTGCATTTTAGTTAATTCGTGTATTCCAAAACATACTAATACTGGTTGTCTAGTATTATTATTATTTCTATTAGTATTGTTATTATTGGTTTCTCTTTCTAGATAAAATACTCCTGGTTCTCCACAAATAAAATATTCTTCAAAGATTATTTTTTTTACTATATCCGTTTTTTCCAGAATATAAAATCCATTGATTCTCCCATCCTCGATATTTCTTAAAATATATTGTTTTACAGAACCTTTCCATAAGATAATCGGAAAATCTAAATTCAGCGGTTCTAACTCACGATATTTAAATAATTGAACAGATCCAGTGGTTCGATCGATCCGTAATCGCCGATATTTTCCGTGATGTAATACTTTATTATAATCAATATTATCATAAAAAGGCGATAATATATTTATAGTATTTTCTTTTATTTTCACATCCGAATAATGAAAAATATAGAGACTCCTATCTGTTTTAAAAGTCTCTATTTTTCCACTGGTTTTCTCAATTAAATAAATAAATGTTGGTTCAGATTTATCGAATCTAAGCGGTATTTTCTCGAATAAAATATTCGGTAAATCTATTTTTATTGGGGAATCTATTAATAAAATATATTTTTCATCTGAATAAAAATCGTGGACCATCGGCATATATTTCATTTGAATATAGATTTTATTGAGTTTCTTGAAGTCTGAATCTAGTTGATACCATATTACTTGGTTATTTAATATATTATATTCGATCGTCTCTATATTACCGTTAATCACTTTAGAATGTCCTGAAAAGGTATGTAACCCCGGTACAGTATGTTTCCCTATAGTATTGATTTTTTTTTCGAGAGAATCAATACGGATTTCATATGGCATATCCCTCTCGAAGAGAGCATATGTCTTAGTTGTATCAATATTTGAGACCTTTAAAAATGCAGTATTCGCTACACCTAACATATTCGGGATTATTCTTAAATAATTCAGTATCATATGTAATACGGTAATAAATATGTGTTTTTTATAAGAGTAACCGTTATTTTCGAACTGCCGTTTTTCGGTATTTACTAGACTCTGTGTAAAAGTCGCTGTTCCATTTTCTAAGAATATACCCTGAATAATTCCATCGCCGGTAAAAAGGTCGAATAATGACGATACATTTTTATAATCGATTTTCGGACCGATTAGTCCATAGAATCCTGATATTGGGAATTTATTCGGTGGATCGGCGATTTTTTCCTGAATATCTCTTATCTTTTGTTTTTCTATCTGTTTTTTTTCTATTTTTTGGATTAATTTAGTTGGTTTTATAAAAGATGGTTTTAAAGAAACAAATGAATTTACTATGTTTATTAAAGATAAAAATCCGAGTATCCTAAAAAATATCATATTTTATAATCACTATAATATGATACCCTATATTTTTACATTGTTTTTTATTTATGATTTTTCTTAAACATATAAACTTTGAGCAGTCGTTACATATTTAAGAATCAAACTATCGATTTGAGAGAATTTATATAATAATTCGATCTCTCCTAACTGTTCAGCAATATTCGAGAATTCTCTCGTAATATTCGATACTTTTAAAATCGCCTTTGTAAAATCACCGATAGAAATCTCTTTTCCATAAACTACTGTTTGAATATAATATTTACATTCTTCTTCTGAACTAGTATTAATCCACCCCAGAATATCATCGGTAAAATCATAGTTTAGGACAGACTTATATCGGATTCCAGTATCCATATTCAAATCTCTCTCTGAATCTTCTAATTCTACTATAAATTCTCTCAAATCCGTAAAAATATTTTTAAGTGTTAAATCATCCGAAGTATATGCTAATTTTCGTTGGTCTTCTGGAACACGAATATCTGTAAAAGAAATAAATAGTTGGATTATTTGGTTAATTTCGAGAGAATTTAAATAATGAATTATTTTTGATCCGATTAATGGATGGATTTCCGCTAAATTAGACGCCTTATTTCCAAAATTAGTTAATACATAATATTCTTCTGTTTCATAGATTCTCTCAACATACCCATTTTTTTCCAGAATATATAAACAATTCTCGACTTTATTTCGAATATATTCCGTTTGATATAATAAATATCCTTTTTCTGTTACAAGACTCTTGGATATTTCTTGAAATTCCTTATAATCTGCGATATCTCTCTCGAAATTCTTATATTTATCTTTAAAATCTGCGATTTCTCTCTCGGCTTCTTTCCTCTTTTTATTCGGTAACATTGATAGAGTAGACTGGATTTCGATAACTCGTTTACATTCTACCAGTGTCATTTTATTTATATATTTAAGATTATTACCAGCATCTTCGGTCTCAGGATAGAAAAGCGCAGCTTTTGAATCATATCGATTTCTTAAATTATCGATTTGTAATTCTATACCATTTATAGTACTTTCGATTTCTCTCGAAAGCATCGATTTCTCTACGAATTCGCATATATTTTGTACAGATGATTTACTATTTACTTTTAATATATTCAGGACGATACCATAATGAATATGGAATTTCGAGACTAACTTTTGCGGTTTCCCCGAGAGAATAGTTTTATAATCATTAATTGAAGGATTATCATTATGGAAAAGCTGATTACAGTGAATAACGTGCCCTACTGTATCTATACCGCGCCTACCAGCACGGCCAGCCATCTGGGTATATTCGTGAGAGAATAAGAACCGGGGGGAATATCCGTCGAATTTTGTAAGGGATGTGAAAACCGCGGTTTTTATAGGACAATCGAGTCCAATCGCAAAAGATTCCGTCGCAAAAAGTAATTTAATATATTTCTTAGAAATCATTAATTCTACAATCTCTCGTAAAACCGGAATCATTCCTGAATGATGAATACCGATTCCCTTTTCTAAGAGTCCAACGAGTTCATTATATTCGGGTAATTCCAGATATTCTCTATGATTCGGGAATTTACGGACGATTTGCTCGCATTCTCTCCTAACAATATAAGGAATCTTACTATCATCTTCTAGGAGGTTCGTAGTTATTTCGTGAGCACAATGCTGTACATTTTTTCGAGATAATATAAAGGCGATTGCGGGGAGCATTTCATTTTCACGTAAATAGGTAGCCAGTTTATTTAATACTGCTTGCCGTTTCATAAAGACATTACGTTTCTCGAACAGCTTAGAAAGTTCGTTTATTTTATGAACGGTTTTTTCTTGAAATTGACCATTTGCAGTTTGTAATGTTAAAAGACAGTTCGTAGATTCTCTTATCTGCTGCTGAATCGTCTTATCACGTTCGTGTTTAAAAATAGATTCTACTGTTGTTAAAAAGGAATAATGTGTAAGGGGTACTACACGGTGATTCGTAGAGGCGAGGTATACAATTTTATTTTGGTTTTCGTCTATATTATCTATTTTTTCACCGGGAGTAGTATCTCTCGCCTCAATCCAATCCGCAAATCCCGCAGGATTATCAATCGTCGCAGAGAGCATAACCATTTGTATATGTTTAGGAAGCATCAATATAGTTTGTTCCCAAACTTGTCCTCTATCTGCGTCATTAATATAATGGACCTCATCGAAAATAACGCACGCTAACTCATTATTAATATCAATTTGAAATTGCTGCTGATTAGTAGTATTATTACTAATATCAGAATTATTATTTAGAATAGATTC